>Ga0209737_10000526_pt1 | contig 30942 bp, 24 predicted proteins | sample TergutCu122P3_FD_187284 | JGI IMG/M metagenome (GOLD analysis project Ga0209737, IMG submission 187284) | Cubitermes ugandensis P3 segment gut microbial communities from Kakamega Forest, Kenya - Cu122 P3 (SPAdes) (version 2) | ecosystem: Host-associated > Arthropoda: Insects > Digestive system... | reverse complement strand
CCCTGATGAGGGTAACCTTTACCTTGTCGTCCACTCCGGCAGCCGCAACCTCGGTAAACAAGTCTGTGACCATTACCAAAATATTGCTGCCGAAGAAGCACAACATAAAGAGAAGGCAAAAGGAAGCAAAAAACGGATTGACCGCGTCCTCGCTTATGTCGAGGGCAAATGGTTTGATGATTACCTTCATGATATGGCAATCGTCCAGCGTTATGCCGACATAAACCGTAAAGCCATCATCCGTGAGCTGGAAAAACGTGCCAAGTTAAAAATAAGCGAACAGTTTACAACGATTCATAATTTTATCGACCTTGAATCAATGATACTACGTAAAGGGGCAATATCGGCAAAAAAAGATGAGCGGGTTTTGATTCCGCTTAATATGCGTGACGGTAGTCTGATATGTATCGGTAAAGGAAATGCCGATTGGAATTTTTCTGCTCCTCATGGCGCAGGCAGGTTAATGAGCCGAACCCAAGCCAAGGAGAGTTTTACCCTGTCACAATATGAAAAAGCGATGCAGGGTATTTACTCATCTACTGTTAATCGCCATACCTTGGATGAAGCTCCCTTTGCTTATAAACCGATGGAGGAGATTATTTCTAATATTAGTGAAACTGCGGAGATAATTAAGACTATTAGGCCACTGTATAATTTTAAGGCCGCGGGGGATTGAGTCGAAGAGTATGGAAGGAAATAATCTCTTCGTCGCTACGGTCTAATTGGCTTCGTTAAAGGTTTTGCCTCGCTAGAAGGCGACCTAATGCGACTGCGAGAAACATTTCCTTCCATACTCATTTACATAACGCCGCGCCTGAACTTCCCAAAAATTTCCCTACTCATCTCAACAACTAGAACCAGGAGTGAGTAAGTCAGGTAAATAAACATCTCGCAGGTGTCTCAAGCCGCCTTCTAGCGAGGCAACACGTAAATCAGAGGTACTTAGGCGTTAACACCGGAGAGAGTTTATTTACCTGACTTACGGACTAAATCAGAGGAACAAAGTAGAGAACCAAAGTAGAGGACCAATTGAAAACAAGCAAAATGAGCACCCCCACCACCATAATCTTCGACATGGACGGCATCATCTTCGACACCGAAACCATGTACCTAAACTGTTGGCGCAAAATAGCAGCAGAACACAACATCCCCAACATCGACGAAGCATACCGCCGCGTCATAGGTACCCATGCCGAAATGACCAAAAAAGCCTACATAGACTTTTACGGCCCAGATTTTGAATACGACAAACTAAACAAAATATCACTTGAAATGTTCCATGAAAAAGAAGAAAAAGAAGGAATACCAATAAAAGCCGGAGCAGCCCCACTACTCGAATGGTTAACAACAAACAACTTCAATATAGGATTAGCCTCCTCCACCCGTACCAACATCGTAAAAAGACAACTAACCAATGCCAAACTACTTGATTATTTTAAAGTAGTGGTCGGTGGGGATATGGTCAAAAATAGCAAACCCGCACCAGATATATTCCTCGCCGCATTAAAAGCAATGGAAACCTATACACAAACCCAAATCCCAGCCAAAGAAACATATGCCATCGAAGATTCATACAATGGTGTCCGGGCTGCCCATGCCGCCGGAATGAAAGTCATCATGGTGCCGGATATCGTCAAACCGGATGAAGAAATGAAAACATTAACGACCCATATTTGCATAGACCTAAATGCCGTCTTAAACATCCTTTCACAACCCCGCGCTATTGACAGTAACACGGTGAAGACTTATAATTTTCTATAAATGAAAACCATTTTCGAAAACAAATTTTTCTTAAAAATAATGCTTACATATTGCCTGGTTATTTTCTTAGGACTTGGAAGTGCTTTTTATTATGTAACACTAGCAACAGTAGATATTTTAACCGAAAAAATAGTTGTAATCGAGCAAGAAGTAGTAAAAAAAGGGATAATTTATAGCGATAATACGATTAAAGATGTGCGGAAAATATTTACCAGATTATATCAGCCGCAGATATTTGATAATAATACCAGTATTGTTGATTATTTGAATCCGGTCAGGCATGAGCGGATAGATAAGGAAAACAAATTCGCAATCCTCACGGCATTTTTGCAAAATGCTTGTAGCACTAATAGCTTTATAACCGATATCTTTATCGTTGATTTTCATGAAAAAGACATCTTTTTCAGAACCAATATTCCCGGCCGCGGCGCACATTCCGGATACAATTTTTTTGACCTTGATTTCTTTGGCAGAGATGAAATAAATGCGGAAATAGATATAATCCCGACATATGTGCCCGATTATATGAAGGTAATCGGAAATAATTTCCCGGTAATAAGTTATAGTATATATTTATTTGACAAGAATTTCATAAGATTTGACAGTCCCCTTGGTCTTGCGGTTATCAATGTCAGGGCCGATTTTTTCAAAAATGCTTTTGTGGACTCCTTTGAATATAAAGGAAATATATTTGTTATCGATAACAAGGGAATTTGTTTGTTCGATTCTGAAAATAGGCAAATGCCGGGTGAACCGTTTCCTTTTGGTAAATACGCGGCAACAAACTTAAATGACTTGAAAACGAACGATAACCATATCATAAACAAACAAACATCCATAGAAACCGGTTTTACTATCATCAGTATACTTGACAGACAGGTAATTGTCGAAGAAACTGATGCAATACGCCAGAGTTTTATAACAATCACAACAATTTGCATCTTGGTATCAATGCTAATCAGCGTGATATCGGCGACGATTTTTTCCCGGCGGATAAAATCACTGGTAAGAAACTTGCGTGATATTGAAAGCGGAAACCTGGACACCCCGATATCGGTAAAAGCAAATGATGAGTTTGGGTATTTGGAGCAAAGCCTTAAAACGATGTGCTTAAGACTTGATGAGTATATCAAAACTGTTTATATATCCGAGCTAAAAACAAAAACGGCAGAACTCAAAGCCCTGCAAGCGCAAATAAATCCTCATTTCCTGTTTAATACCCTTGAGTCAATCCGGATAACCGCAGAGCTTAATAAAGATACCCAAGTAGCAAAGATGATTCATATCCTAGGCAATATGCTTAGATGGACGATCAAAGCAAGCGGTGTATTTGTCAAACTACCGGAAGAATTAAGTTATACTGATTCATATCTGAAATTGCAAAAATTCCGCTTTGCTGATGCTTTTGATTTCAGCATTGATATAAGTGATGATTTAAAAGAGTTTTATGTTCCAAAGCTGATCCTGCAGCCTTTGGTGGAAAATGCAATCCAGCATGGGTTTAAGAAAAAGACCGAAAACGGTATTATCAAGATTGAAGCTCACCTTCATGATAACAACTTAGTTTTAACCGTCGCGGACAATGGTATCGGAATGGATGAAAACAAAGTTTTTGATGTAGTAAAGAGTTTTGACGAGAGCATAGATGAAGCCAGTATTAATAGCATTGGTTTGTGTAATGTCCATCAAAGGTTATCTATTTTGTTTGGTTCTCAATATGGTCTTGGGATCAATAGCAAATTGAAAGAAGGGACAACGATAACCCTTACGATTCCACAACTTGCAAAAGAGGATATGGAGCAGTATGTACAAAGTTATTATCGCCGATGATGAAGCGATTATCCGCAAAGGTTTAAGGGAGCTTGTTGATTGGGAAAATCTCGGGCTTAATTTGACAGCCGAAGCATGTGACGGAGCGGAAGCATTTGAGTTAATCAAAGACCTTACACCGCATATACTTATAACAGACATAAAAATGCCTGAAATGGATGGTATATCTTTGGTCAAAAATATCAAAGAATCCGGCATCAATATCAAGATAATAATTATAAGCGCCCACAGTGATTATGAATTTTTGAAAGAAGCTATCTTGCTTGGTGTTGAAAGTTATTTGCTAAAACCAATCGATAATGACGAACTAACTTCGCTACTTTCCGATGTAGTAAAAAAGCTCACCAAAGAAATACCTTATAATATCCAAAAAAAGGGGACAGGCGCAGTCCGCACGGTTACATCATATATTGAGGAACATTATTACGAGCGCATTACACTTAAAATGATGGCTGACCATCTTGGCATGAATACATCATATCTAGGGCAATTGTTTAAACGTGAAACCGGTGAAGCTTTTGCCGATTATATCAACTATTACCGAATTGAAAAAGCAAAAGAGCTGCTTCTTGATCCACGCTACAAAGTCTATGAAGTTGCCGGAAAAGTAGGATTTACCGATTACAATTATTTTTTGAAAATATTTAAGAAAATCACCGGAATAAGCCCAAAAGAAATCAAACTCCAATAATTTTTACCCTAAAATATAGAAATTATCACGTAGGCGAAATATTTTTTTCATGTTAAAATTTATTATGTATAAGTATCCACTACCCTAAATTATAATGGAGGAAGAATTATGAAAAAAGCAATTGCATTAATACTAAGTGCTGTTTTGTCGCTGATGTTATTAACGGCATGCGGAGGAAAAGATGATACACCAGCTCCCACGACACCAGCTCAGCCAGAAACCAACAATACCACAACAACAACGACGACCACAACTACAGAAGAGACAACACCTGATGTCACCGGCGAAAAAGTTAAGCTGGTATTCAGTGTTAACGAGCAACCGCAGCTTCCGCTTACGTTCTGGCAAGGTATTGCCGATCGGTACATGGCGGCCAATCCCGATGTGTTAATTGAAATCCTGCCCCAACCACCTGGTGAAGAACTTTATGTATTCCAGCAAACTTTGCTGGCAACAGGTCAGTTTCCTGATGTCATGATTATGCAGAACGCTCCTGACTTCGCCGCTGTAGGCGCACTCCTGCCTTTCTCCGATGATGAACTGTGGTTCATGAACGATGTGAACATTGGTAAAATCGGCGGTGTCCAATATACTGCTGTCAATAAATTCCAAGTCATGGGTTGGTTCTACAACAAAGGTCTCTTTGCTGATAACGGCATAGAAGTCCCCACCACATATCAACAGTTTATTGACAACTGCAAAGTTCTGGAAGCAAACAATGTAACTCCCATAGTCTTTAGCGCAATGACCGGCTGGACCCATATGTTCCTCGGTAATGAGGTTGTTGGTACAGATTTGCTCGCCAAAGATCCTAACTGGGGAATCAAAAGAAACAAAGATGAAGTCAAATTTGAGAATGATACCCTCATCGGAGCTTTTGAGAAATATCAGTATATCGCCCAAAACTTTACCGGAGACTACCTCACAACTTTAGGTTCATGGGAAGAAGTGATGGCAGAGTTCTTCGCCGGCAAAGCAGCAATGCACAATATGGGTTCATGGTTTAATGGTATTATTAGAGATATGATAAATTCGGGAGAGTTAAGCATAGACATCGGTTGGTTCCCGATGCCCGGAGACAATAATAACAACGTCGTAAATGCGTTCTTACAAGAAGGTTATGCAATCAGCGCCACCACCAAGCATCCCGAAATTGCCAAAGATTTTGTTACCTTCTTATTCACAGATGTGGAAACTTACACTTACTTCCTTGCCAGTGAACAACTGTTTAACCCGACCAAACTTCCCATTGAGTATGAAATGACTGCTCTGAGAATAGAGATGGGCAAATTTGTTGAACAGGCACATATTGTTGAAGGATTTGAGAGCATGTCAGGCGATAATTCGTTCCTACCCGGTCTCAAAGACTACTATACCGGCATCATGACCCAGGAAATTGCATTGGGAAGAGATGTCCGCGAAGCACTCAGAGATCTTGATGCTGAGTGGGAAATCGCAAATTCCTTACTACGTTAGATTGAATCATTTATAGAGTATTTATTTTGGGGATAAGTGTATTAAACAGCTTATCCCCAAAATATATTCAAATTTAAGGAAAGTTTGCTACTATGAAGAATAAATATGTTGGTAAATTAAAAAAGCAATTATTTGATATTGCGTTTCTTACTCCGGGATTTGCGATTTTTATCATATTCATGGTTATTCCGTTAATACTGTTGTTTTATTACGCATTTACGAACTGGACAGGTCTCGGCACCGAGTACGACATGGTTGGATTTGATAATTTCAAACTTCTGTTTCAGGATAGCCGGTTCTTTAATGCCATGCGCGTAACCATAATTATAATGGTAACTACGACCCTAATTTATAATGTGTTTGGGATAATACTTGCTGCTTTATTAAACGATAGAAGCAAGATTAGCGCGTTTTCAAGAAGCGCGTATTTTGTCCCCGCAGTTATGAGTGCCGTGGTCGTTGCTTTTATGTGGACATACATGATTCAATATAATGGTGGGGTAATTAACGCAGTATTCTCGTGGTTCGGCATGGATCCCGTTAATTTCTACGAAACCCCAACGAGAATCGTCTTAATGGTGTCGGTAATCATAAGCTGGAACAGTTTGGGAATATTTATCATTATCTACACCGCTACGTTCTCAACGATCCCGCCGGAGATCCATGAAGCAGCCAAGGTAGACGGTACGGGATGGTTAACCCGATTCTTAAAAATCGACTTACCACTACTGGTTCCTGGGCTTACAATCTGCAGTATCCTGGCAGTAGCAGGGGGGCTTCGGCAATTCGACCATATCAGGGTCATGACCGGGGGAGGACCTGCCGGCATGACACAAACCGTCACGCTTTTCTCTGTGAGCATGGCGTTTGAGCGAAGCAGAAGGGGGTACTCTTCCGCGGCAATAATCATTTTGTTTATTCTTATAGTCATTCTTACACTTATACAGCTTCGAATTTCCAAAATGAATGAGGTGGAATATTAATATGAGAAAAGCTAAAGACGGTAGTATGGTTAAAAGGATAATCGTTTTAATATGTACGCTTATTTATCTTGTACCACTGTATGTTGTGATAGTAAACTCGGTCAAAACAGATGCCGAGGTAATACTTTCTCCCCTCGCTTTGCCGAGAGAAATCACATTTGACAACTTTGTGTTTGCATTTGAGGCATCTGATATGTTTACCCTGTACAAAAACAGCATCATAATAACAGTGTGTTCGGTGGTTTTATTGATAGTTATCTCATCTACGGCTGCTTATGTGCTTGCCAGAAGAACGGGTAAACTATACAACTGCTTATATGTTTTCTCCTTGTTGGGAATCATGGTTCCACCGGTCGTCACGCTGATACCCAGTATCCAAACATTACAGTTTTTTGGGTTATTACACACTTTTCCGGGTATGTTTTTATTTTATGGAGGCACTTTCTTTAGTTTCGCCATCTTCTTGTATGTCAATTTTATCAAAACAATACCGATTAGTTTTGATGAGGCTGCCAGCATCGATGGCGCAAATCAGTTCGCAATATTTTTCAAGATTATATTACCGCTCCTTAGGCCATGCACGGTTACTGTTGTGATAATGCTCGGAATGTGGATTTGGAATGATTTCCTAAACCCGATGTACATTCTCGGCACACAGGGCGGATTGACGATAACGACCGGTATACACAGAGCCATGGGTCCTTTTACCGCTAGATGGAATATCGTATTTGCCAATGTAATACTTGCGTCCGCTCCGGTAATCATTATGTATCTTTGCTTGCAAAAGCATTTTATGAAAGGCATGGCAGCCGGTGCGATAAAGGGTTAAAAAAAAAGTGCTTGCATTTACTTCATTTATGTAGTAACATACAAGAGAACTAAAAGTTAGACAGTAAAAAGTGAGCCACCGCGGCTCACTTTTTTAAGGAAGTAAGGCTTATGTCAAAGAGTGCTGAATATGAAGCCAAAACGGAAAATCTGTTAAAACCGATTGCTGACCAGTTTAATGTCACGATTTATGATATTGAATATGTAAAAGAAGGCGGCGACTTCTTTTTGCGGGCTTATATAGATAAAGAGGGCGGAGTCAGTATAAATGATTGCGAAGCCGTAAGCCGCGCCTTGTCGGATGCCCTTGATGAAAATGATTTTATTGCTGATGCCTATATTCTCGAAGTTTCCAGCCCCGGACTTGGTCGTCAGCTCAAAAAAGACAAGCATCTTAGCAGAAGTATCAGTGAGAATGTTGAGCTTAAGACCTATAAACCAATCGAATTACCCGGGCAGAAACCAACCAAGGAATTTACCGGAAGGTTAAAACGTTTTGACCGTGACAGTATTATTATTGAAATGGATGGGGCGGAAGATACGAACAATGAAGTTGTTTTTAAACGTTCCGATATAGCAACAATCAGACTTACATTTGATTTTTAATTTTATCAACCACAAACCGTCCCATGGGGACGCTTGCCGATCAGGAGGAAAGGAAATGAACAAAGAATTACTGGATGCACTGGAGATTTTGGAGAGGGAAAAGGAAATCAGCCGGGAAACGATTTTTGAAGCGATTGAGAATTCACTCATCACCGCTTGTAAAAACCACTTTGGTAAATCCGAAAATGTCAGAGTGGAAATAGACCGTGAAACTTGTGAGTACCGCGTTTTTGCCGCAAAGGAAGTAGTTGAAGAGGTCGAAGATAAGGCTCTTGAGATAAAACTGGAAGACGCATTGGTGATTGACCCCGAAACCGAAATTGGCAAAATGGTCGATTTTGAAATAAAATCAAAGGAATTTGGGCGTATTGCCACCCAAAATGCCAAAAACGTGATTTTGCAAAAAATCCGCGAAGAAGAGAGAAGCGTTATCTTCAATCAATTTGCCGACAAAGAAAGAGATGTCGTGACCGGAATCGTCCAACGATTCATCGGACGTAATATCAGCATCAACCTTGGTAAAACTGATGCCCTGTTAAATGAAAACGAGCAAGTAAAAAATGAGCATTTCCGCATCCAGGACCGGATTAAAGTTTATGTTTTAGAAGTGAAAAATACCTCCAAAGGCCCACGTATTCTGGTCAGCCGTTCACATCCGGAATTGGTCAAACGTTTGTTTGAATCCGAAGTAACCGAGATAAAGGATGGCACGGTTGAAATAAAAAGTATCGCCCGTGAGCCGGGAAGCCGCACCAAAATGGCGGTTTGGTCACACAACGAACATGTTGACCCGGTAGGTGCCTGTGTCGGTCTTAACGGTACCCGTGTCAGCTCCGTAGTTGATGAATTACGGGGAGAAAAAATCGACATTATCAACTGGGATGAAAACCCCGGTAACCTGATTCAAAATGCCCTTTCACCAGCAAAAATAGTAGCAGTTTTTGCTGACCCGGATGAAAAAACCGCCAAAGTGGTTGTTCCTGATTACCAGCTTTCGTTGGCAATCGGTAAGGAAGGTCAAAATGCCCGTCTTGCCGCCCGCTTGACCGGATACAAAATTGACATCAAATCTGAGACCCAAGCTAAGGATGCCCCCGGCTTCCGTTATGAAGATTATATGGATGAGTATGATGAGTACGATGAGTACGATGATGAATATGGAGAATATGATGAAGAATACGAAGAGTACGAAGAAGGCGAGTACACAGAAGACGAGTACGAAGAAGGCGAATACGAAGAGTATGAGGACGGAGAATATCCGGACGATGAACAGGAAAACACCAACGAGCAGATAAACGAAAGCGAGTAAGATGGCGAAAAAAATTCCTCTTAGGCAGTGCATCGGTTGCGGTGCGATGAAAAGCAAGAAGGAAATGCTCAGGATTCTCAAAACCGGGGAAGGGGATATCCACCTGGATATAACCGGACGGGTTAACGGACGCGGTGCTTACACCTGTATCGAAGAAACATGTATTTTGAATGCCCGCAAAAACAAAGGTCTTGAGCGCTCATTCAAAATGCGTATCCCTGATGGGGTTTATGAGGATTTGATAAAGGAGTTTGATGCAATCCGAAGCCAGACTGTATGATTACAAAAAAATATATAACTTATTAGGTTTGATGACAAAATCACGCAACTTGGTCAGTGGCAGTTTCATGACCGAAAGAGCGGTTAAGGATGGCTCGGCAGTACTGGTAATCGTCAGCGAGGATGCATCCCTTAATACAAAGAAATTATTTCAAAACAAGTGTGATTTTTATCAGGTTCCGTTATATGTAATTGGTTTAAGCGAAGATATCGGACGGGCAATCGGAAAAGAAGCCCGGGTATCATTGGCAGTAACAGACGCAGGTTTTGCAAAGTCAATCAAGAAACTTTTAGATATATAATGAATTTTAACACCGGAAGGAGTATAGTATTTTATGGCGAAAATCAAGGTTAGTGACTTAGCCAAGGAACTAAAGGAAAGCAAGGGTAGTGATGTAAAAAGCAAAGACATCATTGCTTTCTTAAACGATAAAGGCTTTGAGACAAAGGCAGCCAACAGCTCTCTCGAAGATGATGCCGCCACAATGGTGCGTAAGTTTTTTGGTGGAGCGAAAGACGAGCCAAAAGCAAAAGAGAACGAATCTAAAGCTCCTTCTGCTGAACGGAAAATAATTAAGAAAGCACCTCCGGTTCAGGAAGAGGAACCACGGAGAAAGAAAAAAATCATCATTAATTTGAATCCGGAAAATTCCGGTGGTAGTTCCCGTCCCCGCAGCGGTGGGGGAGCCAGCCCCGGATTTCAACAAAGAAGTAGCAACCGTCCTGCCGGAAGGGATGCACCACACAAAATTATCAGACCCATAACCGCTCCGACGATGCCGGAAATGGTTCAGCCGGAACGTAAACCGGTTCCCCCGAAACGTAAACCAAAACCGCCTGAAGAACAGGTTGTTGAAATTATTGATGTACCACAAGAAACCGACAATGTTGAAGTTGTTACCCCGGCGATAGAAAAATCCCAAACCCCGGAACGGGATAGTACACCACGAAATGTCGGCATCCCAAACCGTCCCACAGGGACGCAACGGCGTGATGACCGCCCTGCCGGTGGTACTCCAAACCGTCCCAATGGGACGCTACGACGTGATAATCGTCCTGCCGGTGGTGGTCCAAGACGTGATGATCGTCCTGCCGGTGGTGGCCCAAGACGTGATGATCGTCCTGCTGGTGGTACTCCAAGACGTGATGACCGTCCTGCTGGTGGTAGCCCAAGACGTGATGACCGTCCTGCTGGTGGTGGCCCAAGGCGTGATGACCGTCAGGCAAGGCCACCCCGTAGTGGCGACCGCCCTTATCAACCTCGCAGTGGTGCTCCCGGTGACCGCCCGTCCCGTCCGCCTTCCGCGAATTATTCCAGTGACCGCCGTCCCGCTTATACTGGTGGCGGAAGACCTGGTGGCGGAAGTGGTGAAGCCCGTCCCGACACTCGTTTTGCGCGCCCCGAAGGTGCCAGCCGTTCTGGTGGACCAAGCCGTCCCGGTGGACCAAGTCGTCCCGGCAGCCGTTTAAGTGGCAGTGGGCGTCCCGGTGGAAAACCAGGTGAAAACAAACATCTGGATGACAAAAGACGGCAAGCCGCGGAGAGAGACCGCCGGAGCAAAAAAGAATTCCGTTTCGTTGATGAAGATGCTCTTGCAAATACCCGGCAGCGACGGGTAGGTGCTTTTATCCGCCCGGAGAAATCGAAAGAGGTAATTGAAGAGCAGATAAAAGTAATTGCGGTTGATGAAATCATTACAATTAAAGAGTTGGCCGACAAGATGAAAATCCAAGCCTCCGCAATTATTAAGAAGCTCTTTTTGAAAGGGCAGATTGTTAATGTAAATACCGAAATTTCTTACGAAGAGGCCGAAAATATTGCGATTGAGTACGATATTATCTGCGAACCGGAAGTAAAGGTTGATATTATTGAAGAGTTATTAAAAGAAGATGACGAAGATGATGCAGAAATGATCAGGCGTTCACCGATAGTTTGTGTCATGGGTCACGTTGACCATGGTAAAACTTCCTTGCTCGACGCAATCCGCAAAACCAGCGTCACCGACAAGGAATCCGGTGGGATAACCCAGCATATCGGTGCTTATACAGTCGAAATCAGTGGGCAGTCAATTACTTTCCTTGATACTCCCGGTCATGAAGCATTTACCGCAATGCGGATGCGTGGGGCGACAGCTACCGACATCGCCGTGCTTGTTGTTGCCGCCGATGACGGGGTCATGCCGCAGACAAAAGAAGCAATCAGTCATGCCAAAGCGGCCGGTATTGAAATCGTTGTCGCGATTAATAAGATTGATAAACCCAGTGCCAATATGGACAGGGTCAAGCAAGAAATGACGGAACACGAGTTGATTCCTACCGATTGGGGTGGTCAGACCGAGTTCGTTCCGGTATCAGCCAAAACGGGTGCCGGTATTGAAAGTTTATTGGAAACGATTATTTTAACTGCCGATATCTTGGAGCTTAAAGCCAATCCCAATCGTCAGGCTAGGGGTATGGTTATTGAGGCTGAGCTTGATAAAGGGCGTGGGCCGGTTGCGACTGTATTGGTGCAAAAGGGTACGTTAAATGTTGGCGACTTTATTTCCGCCGGAGCTTGTCACGGCAAAGTGCGGGCAATGATTGATGATAAAGGGCGCCGGGTCAAACATGCGATTCCATCGATGCCGGTTGAAATCCTTGGTCTTTCCGATGTTCCAAGTGCCGGTGAGATTTTCCTTGCCCATGAGTCTGACAAGATAGCGAAAAATTATGCTGATACTTATCATGCCCAGAATAAAGTACGGATGCTTGACGATACTAAAGCCAAGATGATGTCTCTTGATGATCTCTTTACGAAGATTCAAGCCGGTAATCTTAAGGAGCTTAATATTATTGTTAAGGCGGATGTGCAGGGTAGTGTTGAGGCGGTTAAGCAGAGTTTGTTGAAGTTGTCGAATGAAGAGGTTGTGGTTAAGTGTATTCATGGTGGGGTCGGAGCGATTAATGAGTCCGATGTTTCCCTTGCAAGTACTTCGTCGGCGATTATTATTGGGTTTAATGTGCGTCCTGATGTGATGGCGAAAGCTAGTGCTGAGCGTGAGGGTGTGGATATTCGGTTGTATAAGGTTATTTATCAGGCGATTGAAGATATTGAGATGGCGATGAAGGGGATGCTGGATCCAATTTTTGAGGAAAAAGTTATTGGGCATGCTGAAATTCGTCAGATTTTCCGGGCTTCAGCGGTTGGTAATATTTCCGGGTCGTATGTGCTTGATGGTCATTTTGTCCGTAATTGTAAGGTAAGGATAAAGCGTGAAGGGGAGTTGGTTTTTGAAGGGGAGTTGGCTTCGCTTAAGCGGTTTAAGGATGATGTTAAGGAAGTTCGAGCGGGGTATGAGTGTGGGTTGGTTTTTGCGGGGTTTGATCAGGTGCAGGAGTTAGATGTTGTGGAGGCTTTTGTGATGGTGGAGGTGCCGCGGTAGGGTTTTTGTAGGGTGGGGGCTTGCCCCCGCCGATAACGAGTAAATTATGGTATTGGGGTTGGTGCTGAAATGCTGGGTATCGAGGCTCCAGCGGTATTGATTCCAGCGCAAAACGCGCTTTCGCTCCGAGAGAAACGTTGCGTTACGTAAGCTCGTAAAATACACGAGCTAAGTAACGACGTTTCTCAAGGGTTTTGCTTTTGGAAATATACCGCTTCCGCCATTCCAGTGATGTTATTGCGGTAATGCCATCGCAGTGACGCCATCCCCATTACGCCATCGCAGTGACGCCATCCCCATTACGCCATCGCAGTGACGCCATCCCCATTACGCCATCGCAGTGATACCATCCCCATTACGCCATCGCAGTGATACCATCCCATTACGTCATTGCGGGCTTGACCCGCAATCTCACGATATGTAAGGAAATTTTGTATGAAAAAAACTAATTATAAAATGTCGCGCCGCAATGTCGAAGTGCAGCGTGCTATAGCTGAAATAATCCGTGGTGATATAAAGGATCCCCGGATTGACCCGCTTACCAGTGTCACGGAGACACAGGTTTCACCGGATTTAAAGACTTGTAAAGTCTGGATTAGTGTTTTTGGCGATGAAAAGGTTAAAAGCGATACTTTGGCAGGGCTTAGGAGTGCGACTGGTTTTATTAAGAGTCAGCTTGCCCGCAACCTTAATATGCGTAATACCCCGGACATAAGTTTTGTCCTTGATGAGTCGATTGAGTATGGGGCGAAGATGTCAAAATTGATTGAGGAAACGGTTCGACAAAGTGAAGATACTTGAAGTAGTAAAAGATGCAAAAACAATTGGAATCAGTGGACATACCAGACCGGATGGTGACTGTGTCGGCGCCACTCTTGGTCTTTATTTGTACTTAAAAAAATATCTGCCTGATGCGACAATTCATGCTTTTCTTGAGGCACCACCGGAGATCTTTAATTGTCTTACCGGATGTGATGAGCTTATTACCGATTTTAAGTCGGAGATAGGTTCGTATGATGCTTTTTTTGCCCTTGATACAAATAAAGACCGGTTGGGTAAAGCTGAGAAACTTTTTGAGCGGGCGGCGAAGAAAATCAATATTGATCATCATGTCAGTAATTCCGGTTGTGGTGACATCAATTTTATTTATCCGGAAATAACCTCGACTTGTGAAGTCATTTATGGTTTGCTTGATTCACCGGAAGCTCTGGATGTCGATATTGCTAAAGCGCTTTATATTGGAATTATTCATGATACTGGGGTGTTCCGTTTTGCCGGGACTACTCCGCGGACTTTGGAAATTTCCGCGAGGTTGATGGAGTTTGGTTTCGATTTTGCCAAACTGATAACTGATACATATTATGAGAAATCATATTTGCAGAATCAAATCCTGGGGCGTGCCCTGTTGGAAAGCATTTTGATGATGGATGGGCGTGTGATTGTCAGCCGTCTTGATCGTGCGGCCCTTGATTTTTATGGGATTGAATCTGGAGATTTGGAAGGTATAGTTAATCAACTTTTGATAACCAAAGGTGTTGAATGTGCTATGTTTATGCATCAGACCAAAAATCTTGAGTATAAGGTCAGCATCCGTTCAAAGGGTATTGTTGATGTCAGCAAAGTAACCAGGATTTTTGGCGGTGGTGGTCATGTCCGGGCTGCCGGGGTGACGATGAAGGGTACTTTTCACGACATAACCAACAATTTATCTTATTATATCGCGGAGCAATTAAGGAAGAATGGCAACTAGTTAATATTTTATGGAAAATTTCAATGGAATACTCAATATTTATAAAGAAGCTGGTTTTACCTCGCACGATGTGGTAGCAAAATTGCGGGGTATTTTAAATCAGAAAAAAATCGGTCATACCGGAACCCTTGATCCAGGAGCGGTAGGGGTTCTTCCCATTTGCTTAGGTAAAGCGACGAAACTCAGTATGGTTCTTACAGATAAAGATAAGGAATATGTTGCGGTGCTTAGGTTGGGTATTACGACTGATACTCAGGATATGACCGGTACGGTACTTAGTGAAAAGCCGGTTGCTGTACATGATGATAAAGTGCGGGAAGTGATACTGTCATTTCTCGGTTCTTATCCGCAAATACCACCGATGTATTCGGCGATAAAAATAAAGGGGAAAAAACTTTATGAATTGGCGCGGGTTGGCAAGGAAGTTGAGCGTCCTCCGCGGATGGTTGATATTAAGGAGCTTGAAATTTTGCGCCTCGACTTACCGGAAGTGGAATTTCGGGTAGTCTGTTCGAAAGGGACTTATGTCCGTACTCTCTGCCATGATATCGGTGAGAAATTGGGGTGCGGTGGAACAATGGCGGCGCTTGAGAGAACCCGTTCGGGAGTATTTACGAGTACTGATGCTTTGACGCTTAAGCAGATAGAGCAGTTGATGCAGGAAGGGAGAATTGAGGAGGTAATAATCCAAATTCCCCTCTCTGGAGGGGTGTGCCCAACTCAAACATCGTTCGGGAGTGAACTACCCCCACCACCTACCGCCATCGCAATCGGCAAATTTGACGGTATCCATCTAGGACACCAAAAATTGCTCGCCACCCTGTTTAAGCAAAAACAAAACGGTCTCAAAACCGTCGTTGTAACTTTTGACCCACCACCGGAAGTGTTTTTCTTAAAAGCTGAAAACAAGCAACTTTTAACCAAAGATGAAAAAGAAGAACTCTTAAAGGAAATGGGGGTTGACTCAATTTTTTATTACTCGATGAATGAAGTTAATGCCGCCATGTCAGCTGAGGGTTTTATTGAAGAAGTTTTATTGAAGAAGTTAAATATGGCTTATATTTGTGCCGGACAGGATTTACGTTTTGGTGCCGGAGGGTCAGGGAACGGCGATTTGTTATTGGATATTGCAAAAAAACGCGGTTTTGAAGCTCAAATCATCGACAAGATTTATTTTGAGGGGCGTGAAATCAGCTCAACTTTTGTTCGTGAAGCGGTTGAAAGTGGAAATCTTGGATTGGTTTATGATTTACTCGGACGGTCTTATATATTTTCCGGTAAGGTCAGTGAAGGAAGGAAACTTGGGCGTACCCTTGGGTTTCCAACGGCCAATCTTGCCATAACAGAAACAAAAATCCTGCCGCCAAACGGTGTTTATCTTAGTTTGGTTTCAACCCCGAATGGTGAATTTAGGGGTATCAGCAATGTGGGGGTAAAGCCAACCATTGATGGTGAGCGCCGTCCCAATGTCGAAACCTATATTTATGATTTTACTGACGATTTATACGGGGAATTAATAAAAGTCAAGCTCCTTGAATTTATGCGACCGGAAAAAAAGTTTGCCAGTGTTGCGGAGTTGAAAGCGCAGGTGGACAGCGATATAGAGGCTTGCCTCACCCGTCATTGCGAGCGCCGCGAAGTAGGAAACCATGACCTTTGTTAAAAGCGAAAATTTAAAACTAGTATATGTAACCGCTGACAATATCAATTCCAATGATGTCACGGCAGTTTTTTCAACCCGCAATGGTGGTGTCAGTGGAAGAGTACAGGGTACAGAATACCTAAACAGTCTGAATCTGCAACTCAATTCTCCTTTTGATATTCTTGAAAATGTCATTGAAAATTATCGAATTATCACTACTTCGTTGGATTTTAAAGTAAATAATGTAGTGGCAGTACATCAAATTCATACTGACAATATAATTGTGGTAGATAATGAATTAGTAAGGGAGCTTTCGATTAAGCAAACAAATGTATCAATGAATCCCCACTTTTTTGATGAAAGCAATACTTTAAACACAAGCACCCCCCACATCCTTGGCGAAGCCGATGCTCTTATCACAAATGTTAAGGGGATTATGCTTTCAATCCGTACAGCCGATTGTGTGCCGATACTTCTTTATGATAGCGTAAGCAAAGCAATAGGAGCAGTTCATGCGGGTTGGAAGGGTACATTCATGAAAATTGCTTCCAAAACTGTAAAGCGTATGGGTGAAATATATGGTTCAAATCCACGCGATATTCGTGTCGCCATTGGTCCTGCCATTGGGATATGCTGTTATGAGGTGGATAAAAATTTCCATGAAAAATTCTGCCAAGAATATGGTGAAGTTATAAACAGTTACTTTCGAAAGCAGGCAAACGGAAAACCATCATGTGATTTGAAAGCGTTGAACAAAGCATTTTTGTGTGAAACCGGAGTACCCGAAGCAAACATTTCGGTCTCTGACTTATGTACAATGTGTCACCCGGAACTATTTTATTCCCATCGACGTAGTGGCGAAAAACGCGGTACAATGGCGGCATTTATCGCCTTAAAGTAGGGCGGGGGCTTGCCCCCGCCGATAATACACAATTCACAATTCAATAACTCGCAAGATGAAAATTATGTGTAGTAGACACTACCCTCATAAATCATCCCATCATCTTCTATATCCAGTTTCTTAAATTCAAAATCAACTACACTGAAATGCGAGATGGCAATCCCGATATCAATTTTCTGCATCATTTCTAAATGTTTGCGCATTACAAGATTGTAAAGATTGCGGGGTTTGGTGCGGAAAATATGTATATGGTTTGCATTTGGTGAAGTGGTGGTTTCGCATTTAAAGTACCAAGGTTGGAGATTTATCGCCGAAGGAGCAAGTCGGACATATTCTAAAATTTCACGTTGCTTTTCATTGTAGCCTTCTGCAATTTTTGCCAAATCTTTTCGTTTTGCCTCATCTGCGTTTTTGCGGAAATCTGCTAATGGTTTTCCAAAAGCAATACTGATGGTGTATTCGTTAAGGTCTTGTGCCTCTGCACTTTTTGCTCCGCCTAACCAACAAGTCCCAATTCCCATCTCGGTAAGTTTTAGGGCAACTAATTCTCCGACATAACCGATGTTTTTGTGGGCATCATCACTTCCGTCCCCAAATAATAGAAGATAGTGGGGTGCTTTAATTCGGAACATTCCGTCGGTTTTGGCATAAAATTCATCATGGCTGACAATGCGGAAACTGAAACTGCCACTGTCTGTAAGCAGCGGTTTTATCTGGTTGATAGTGTTTTCAACCTTGGTAAGTAATTCGCTCTCAAGTGGAGTCATGTTGTATTTGCGGATTGAGTTTCGTTTGATTATTGTTTGTTTAATGTTCATAGTGTGCCTCTCGATTAGTTTTTTGGCCGCGTGGTCGAAAGCTGCGATTCAACGACCAACGCGCTTTCGCTCCGAGAAAAACGTTGCGTTACGTAAGTTTGCATAATACGCAAACTAAGTAACGACGTTTTTCAAGGGTTGGTCTTTTGAATCGCACTTTCGCCCTCACGAATTTAATTATATCACAAATGTTGATAAATTTTAAGTATATCACAAATTTAGGGGATATCACATTTAGAGGATATCACATTTAGGGGATATCACATTTAGGGGATATCACAAATTTACTTTGTTGTGTAATTGTGATAGAATGGATTCATCAATAAACAGTGTAGGGATGATTGTAAACCCCGCTTCAATTGGGGGGAGCGCCTTGAGGAAATATTATGTGTGGCAGATATTATGTAAGTGACGAAACGGCTCGGGAAATTGAAAAGCTGGTTCGGCAGGTAAATGAAAAAATGCTGAAAGAAAAAATGGGGCAACCAATAGATGTTTATCCTTCCACAAAAGCTCCCGTCATAATCGGCGGGCGGGACGATAATGAGGAAGAGACACTTCTAATGGATGAATATACTTGGGGTTTCCAGCATTTTGATAATAGCAAAAAAGTCATCTTTAATGCCCGTGCCGAGTCCGTCCTCGATAAGCGTATGTTTCGTGAAAGTACCCTAAAGCGTCGATTAATTGTACCCGCCAGCGGTTTCTATGAATGGAATACCAACAAAGATAGATATTTCTTCAAATCAAAGGATGATAAAATCATGCTTTTTGCCGGAATTTACACCGGGGACCGCTTCGTCATCCTGACCACTGATGCCAATGACAGCGTAAAAGATGTCCATAACCGGATGCCGTTAATCCTAAAACCACGTGAGATTGACGACTGGATTTTCGATGATAAAGCCGTCACCGACATACTGCGGAAAACACCGGAACAGCTTGAAAAAGAAATGCAGGAAGCCGCAAAAAGCAAAGGTATCCCGGAAGGGCAGATGTCTTTATTTTAAGATTTTAAGCATATTACGTGATTGCATTCGTTAATTATTTCCATGAAAATCCATCAAACATGAACACGAAAGGAACACGAAATTCTAAGGGAGTCCTTTTTATTACCCACCATATGATTTAGAATAAAATATATGTTGATTTGGTAGTAAAAAACATTTACATTACCAAGATATTGTGGTATATTTTATTTGGAACACTATATTTTGTGCAGGGAGACTACCTTATATGAGCAATCTCATGGTAGATTATAATCGTTCTAACGATATTGTCCTTTATAATGATTTAGATGATGATTATTTTGCATCAATAGTCAATTTATCTATGGGTAGTAATAAAATTATCCCTGCCATTTCTAGTTGTAGGATAAATGAATCGAATGTAAATTACGAAAAATGTGTTCTTGATATTTTATTAAAAGACAGAACAACAAACCGAAATATAATTTGGGCAACGAATGATTATATTTATTTGAAAGAAGATTATAAAGCTGAATGCGAAATTTCAATTCCATCAATTACAGGAATTATTCAATCGCGCATATTTAAAGGAAAATCAGAACAAACCCACCGTATTAGAGATAAAGCGGAAGTTTTTACACCTTCGTGGATATGTAACGAGCAGAATAACCTCATTGATAATTTATGGTTTGGGTATAAGGATGTATTTAATGTCCAGCAAAATAAATCATGGATAACGAACACGCGAAAGATTTCTTTTCCAATAGACAAGACATGGGAAGATTATGTTGATGCTAGGAGAATGGAAATAACTTGTGGAGAAGCTCCTTATTTGGTAAGCAGATATGATGCTGTCACAGGCAAATCTATAAATGTTGAAGAGCGAATCGGTTTATTAGATCGCAAATTACGAGTTGTTAATGAAAATACTGATGGTTTTAAGGATTGGTTTAAGTGGGTTCAAAGAGCTTATCAAAGTACATACGGTTACGAATATCAAGGTGATAGTTTGTTTATCGCCCGGAAAAACTTGCTTTATACATTCGTCGATAACTTAAAATATAAATTTGACCGTGAACCAGATATAAGTGAACTTAAGGTAATAGCGAGCATTATATCATGGAATATATGGCAAATGGATGGGATAACATATACTATCCCGTTAAGCGGAACGCATGAATGGTCAGCACAATTAACAATTTTTGATTTCATTGATGATAAACCAGGGAAACTGCGTAGGCGTACTTTTTGCAAAATAAAAGACTGGCGTTCGAAAAAAATAATGGAGTATGTTACCTTATTAAAGGGGGAAAGAAATGGGGCATAAGTTTGAATCATCTTTTGAATATAAATTAATCTATATTATTGAAATAGAAGGGGATACTCATAAAGGTCTTTTGAAAATTGGTGATGCAACCATTAAGACTAGTGAAGCTATTGACAAGTTGCCACCAAATAGTAAACTCCTTAATCAATCAGCTAAACTGAGAATCAAGCAGTACACAAATACAGCGGGGCTTTCACCTACGTTACTTCATACAGAGTTAGCTGTTTACACAAAAAGAGACTCAGATGGAAATATATCCTTAAAGGCATTTCGTGATCGTGATGTACATAAAGTATTGGAAAACAGTGGTATACCAAAGAAAAAAATAGGAAGCTCGACTAGTCGTGAGTGGTTTAAAATTGATTTATCAACAGCATTGAAAGCAATAGAAGCAGTTAAAAAGAACCAAAGCAATTTATCTAACACTACAACGGAAAAATTTATACCTATAGTATTCCGTCCAGAACAAGATGTTGCCATTACTGAAACATTAAAGCAGTTTAAGCATGGTAACCGCATGTTATGGAATGCAAAAATGCGTTTTGGTAAAACATTGTCTGCTCTTGAGGTTATAAGAAAATCTAATTTCAAGAAAACAATCATTATTACACATCGACCTGTTGTTGATAAGGGTTGGTATGAAGATTTTAGAAAAATTTTTTCCGGTAGCGATGATTATATTTTTGGTTCAAAAAATAGTGGTAATACAATTGATGACTTACTTAAGCAAGATAAATACTTCGTGTATTTTGCTTCCATTCAAGACTTACGTGGTTCAGAAAAAGTTGGAGGAAAATTCGAAAAAAATGATACTATATTTTCACTTGATTGGGATTTTGTGATTATTGATGAAGCACATGAAGGAACGACAACTGCTTTAGGTAATGAAGTCATCAAGAGAATATTCAAGGGGGAAAACGAATACAACACAAAATTTCTTGCTTTATCGGGAACACCATTTAATATTCTCAATGACTATTCAGATAATATATATACTTGGGATTATGTAATGGAGCAAAGACAAAAGTGTGATTGGGATGAAAAATACTTTGGAGATTCTAATCCTTATGATGAGTTACCAGAATTGAAAATTTATACATATGACCTAGGTAACATCTTTGACAAAAACAAGGAATATCAAGAAATAGAAGATAAAGCATTCAATTTCAGGGAGTTTTTTCGTGTATACACAGGTATGGAACATACCCCTATTCCAACGGATAAGTCTATTGGGCAGTTTGTTCATGAAAGTGATGTGAATAGTTTCCTCAATTTGATTACAAAAGAAGATGCTGAAAGTCGCTATCCTTTTGCAAGTAAAGAAAACCGTGAAATATTTAAGCATACGCTTTGGATGGTTCCGGGAGTCAAGGAAGCAAAAGCATTGAGTAAATTGTTGAAGACCCATCCTGTATTTGGTTTGTTTAATGTCGTGAATGTTGCTGGAGATGGTGATGAAGAAGAAGCATCTGAAGAAGCTTTGAAAAAAGTACAAGAAGCTATTGATAAAGCAGAAAAAACTAATGGTTTCACAATAACTTTATCCTGTGGTCGATTAACAACCGGTGTTACGGTACGCGAATGGACTGGTGTGTTTATGCTTTCGGGTTCTTTTTCAACATCAGCTGCGAATTATTTGCAAACAATATTCCGTGTACAATCACCATGCAATATTAATGGTAAGATAAAACAATGCAGTTATGTATTTGATTTTGCACCCGATAGAACACTTAAAATGGTAGCTGAGTCGGTGGCTATGTCAACAAAGGCAGGAAAGCAAAGCGAATCCGATAGAAAAATATTAGGTGATTTCTTAAATTTTTGCCCTGTGATTGCAATTGATGGCACAGCGATGAAGTCTTATGATACAAATCTTTTATTGCAACAATTAAAGCGAGCTTATGCGGAGCGTGCAGTACGAAATGGATTTGATGATAATAATCTTTATAATGATGAACTATTGAAATTAGATGAAGATGCTATCGAAAAATTTAAAGACCTAAGAGGTATTGTCGGTTCATCAAAATCAGCCCCTAGGTCTAATGATATTGTCATGAATGATACAGGATTGACTAATGAGGAATATGAAGAGCTTGAGCGCATCGAAAAGAAGCCGAAAAAACAACGTACTGCTGAAGAGGAAGAAAAGTTAAATAAAATTGCAGAACAAAAGAGGCAAAAACTAAACGCAATATCGATTTTGCGTGGAATATCAATCCGTATGCCTTTGCTTATTTACGGAGCAGAGGTTAATATTAATGAAGACATTACAATGGATAAATTGATAGAGATTGTAGAAGATGCATCTTGGAATGAATTCATGCCACAAGGTGTTACTAAAAAAATATTTAAGGAGTTTATGAAATATTACGATACTGAGGTTTTTGTTGCCGCCGGGAGAAAAATTCGTGATATCGCACATTCTGCTGATGAACTACTACCAACCGAACGTGTTATGAAAATATCGCAATTATTCACCTGCTTCAAGAATCCTGATAAAGAGACTGTTCTTACTCCATGGCGCGTAGTGAATATGCATATGGGGGATTGTCTTGGAGGTTATAACTTTTTTGATGAAGCGTATGCAGAATTATTGGGAGAGCCGCGTTTTATTGACAAGGGAAAAGTAACTACGGAAACCTTTGCTAATAAAAGTGCTAAAATACTTGAAATAAATTCTAAGACCGGCTTATACCCACTCTATGCAACATATAGTATTTTCCGTAATAAGTGTAATGATTACACCGAAGAAGTTTTAGACAGGGGATTACAAGAAAAATTATGGCAAGAAACGGTAGAGCAAAACATATTTATAATATGCAAAACACCGATGGCGAAATCAATTACAAAGCGTACCTTGGTAGGTTATAAGGATATTAAAGTAAATACTCGTTATTTTGAAAACTTAATTAATATGTTGAAAAACAAACCAGAACAATTCAAAAGTAAGGTATTACGCCCGTCGTATTGGGACGTAGGAGGAGTGAAAAAAATGAAATTTGATGCAGTAATTGGAAATCCACCCTATCATTTAATGGACGGTGGCTCGAAAGCTAGTGCCACACCGGTATATCATCGATTTATTCAACAATCGAAGGACTTAAATAATCAATATACATCAATGATTGTTCCCGCACGATGGTTTTCCGGTGGACGCGGATTAGATAGTTTTCGTGAAGAAATGCTTAATGACGAACAGCTTCGAGAATTAACCGATTTTACCGACTCCAATGACTGTTTTCCAGGCGTTGATATTGCAGGTGGTGTATGTTACTTTTTATGGGAAAAAGACCATATTGGTGAATGCAATGTTAAAAATATCCATAAAGGTGATTTTCATATTTCTAACAGGAAATTAAATAAACATCATGTATTTGTTAGATATGGACAGGCGATACCAATAATTGACAAGATATTTAATATAGAAAGCTGTTTTTATGATAAGATAGTTAGTTCACAAAAGCCGTTTGGGTTACGTACATATGTTAAACCTACCGAAAATGGTGATATTATGTTACGTTACAGCGGTGGCATGGGTAGTTTTCCGCTCTCTAAAGTTAAAAGTGGTCTTGAATGGGTAGACAAATGGAAAGTTATAATGTCTTATCTTACCTATGACCATGCAGGAAGAGCAGACAAAAATGGTCAACGTCGGATTTTTTCTACAATGGAAGTATTGCCACCAAAGTCGGTTTGTACCGAAACATATTTGGTTATTGATACATTCGATGATGAAAAACAAGCACAAAATTTGTATTATTATCTCCGGACGCGATTTATTCGTTTTTTAGTTTCTCTTATAACATCCACGCAACATTTATCAAAGTCAAGTTTTGCATTTGTTCCGGTTCAAGATTTTTCTGAATCATGGACGGATGAGAAGCTTTATGCGAAATATGGAATTACAGAAGATGAGATTGGTTTTATTGAAAGTATGATTAGACCAATGGAATAGGGTTACGAGCAATAAACAAAGTGACAAATGTGATAGTTTAATAGGTTTGGACAAATGGAAAGTAAAACAATATAATGGTTGATAATATACGTAAAGTAATCGTTTTAAGTGCAAAAGAAGCGATGAATTCTAAGTCGCCGGAATATGCAATGACACGATATATAGAAGAATCTTGCATTGCTGTAAAAAGTGAAGATATTTGTTCACATAAAAAAGCAATGCTTGAATTGTACTCCGTGGTCAAAAAAAAAGAGAAACTTGTGTCATTTGATTTCTTCGTGGAAAGCGTATATAAGCAAATAATAAAGGGGTCATCTGATGTTTTTCAAGATTTAATGTTGTTATTTACAAATATAGAAATAAAAAAATATCGTTTGATTTGCCCTGTATATAGTTACTTTGGGTTAAGCAGTAATGATATATTAGAGTATGGGAAATATCGGTTCATTCCGAAGGAAAAGATGAAAGAGCATTTAGAAGAGCACCATCAGAACCTATATTATTCTGAATTTAAATTAATATATGAAAACAAAAAAAGACCATGCTTGTGTTATTTTGAAACAGAATGCGAAGCAAAAGATAATACAATGGCATATGAAATTTTCACTTCACATTACAACCGAGTATGCAATAGCCTGAAATTCATTTTCTGTGACAGTAATATTTCTATGAAATATGGAGAGTTTTATGATAAGCAAAACATAGTTGACGACTTTGTTTATAGTTGCTCCGATGGAATAGCAGCATGGCATGGTGTTACAGATTCCGAGTACCTTTTTGAGGGTTTTATTGATAGAGATAACCGCAAGTATAATGTGGAAAACAATTTTTTCGATAAGCTAATATGGGCATACGATGACGATATGGGAAATTATAGAGTTTGGGAATTGCTAAATAAACCTGAACATAATGAAATAGAAAAACGAATATTGAGAGCTATTGATTGGATTGGGATGGCAATATGCGAAAACCAACCAGCCATAGCTTTTATTCAATGTGCTTTTGCCATTGAATGTTTATTACAAGACAATAATGAGTTTATTAGTAAAAGCATTACGGCACAAATAAGCGAGTATACAGCTTTTATTATAGGGCGTGATAAAAATCATAGAAGGGATATTGCAAAAGTGTTCAAGGAGTTATATAAGGTTAGGTCTAAAATTGCCCATGGGGTGATTGTTGATTCATTATATGAAGAGCTACAAGCAATAATATGGTTGTCAAAGCAAATTGTGATAAATTTTTTACTTAAACCAGAACTAAGAAATATCACCTCAATGGAATTATTAAGAGAATTTATTGAAGACAAAAGATATTCTTTACAAGATGAACAGAATCGGGTTAAAGATTTAAAAGACGCGATTGATACATTAGGAAATAGGTCGAAAGATGCGCTGGCAAAAAACAATAAATATGAATATGTCATATTGAAAAAGTTAATTAAATCTTTTGAAGAAGAACTGGATATACACACCCACACTTACCCCTAATCCTCTTCATCCTCCGGGACCTCCTCCACCAGAAACCATTTCGAGCGTTCGGGGAAGTGTTGGAGGATTTTGTATGTTTTGACACCGTTTACTAAGACTTCGCAGTGGTATTCAAAGCTGGGGATGCCGCAGTAAATTTTCTTTTTGCGGGTATGCACGTTGATTCGGTCGAAGGTGCGGATTTCGCCGTCTTCTTCTTTGGTTTTAAACATAACGGGTGTTATCTGGCCGGATGCGGTCGTCCAGCTATAGCAGGCGATTTCTTGCTGTTTCCACTTGGGAGTATCAATATTTTCTTCGGTATAGTTAAGGTCACTTCCGGTAGGGACTAACATAGGCTCACCTCCTGTTGCGTAACTGGGCTGTACTTTGTGCTGGATTGCGCTTCATGCTAAAGCATGAGGTTGTCACATACGTTCCTCGCAATGACGAAGTGGGCAAGTCATTATTTGACCTCCACCTTCGTATAATCAACGGTGTGTTTATCCTTGGTAATGCCGCCGGAAACATGGTCAATTGGTCGGCTTATGAAAGCGGCGCGTTTAAGGGCATTTATCCCGTAGCGGTTCCTGACCATGTCTGTCATCGTATCGGCTTGCTCAAGTTTTTCGAAGTCGGGCAAATCATCAGTGTGGAGCGGAGAACCGACGACATCAAAAAGGCTTAACTGGCGGGCGCTTTGCCCATCTTTCACCCGGCTGGTATGGAGGGCGAGGTGGCGGATGGGGGTTTTACGGTCCCACAACTCGTGGAATAATTCGACTGCCACCTGATGCAGTTCATCAGTGATATTCGTCGCTGTCCTTAAGGTACGCTGGTGGGATAGATAACTAAAGTCATGGGCTTTGATGCCGATTGCGACGACTTCGATTTTTACCCCGTCCCGTCTAAGGCGCATTCCGACCGATTCAGCAAGGGAAAGAAAGACCAGTTCGGCGGTTTTGGCATCGGTCACATCAAAAGCGATATTGGTTGAGTTGCCATATCCTTTGTTCGCGGGGGCGACTGGCTCAACCGGGGAAACATCAATCCCATTGGCATTGTTCCAGACCACTTCGCCATGGCTTTTCAGGTGCTGCTTTAGTATTTCGACATCGAAACGGGCAAGGTCACCAATCGTCCTGATACCTAAAGCATAGAGCTTTTTGAAGGTTGCCCGCCCAACGAAATATAGCTCCGTGACCGGAAGTGGCCACATTTTGTCCTTTATTTCTTCCGGAAATAGGGTATGGACGAGGTTCGGTTTGCGAAATTCCGATGCCATCTTAGAAAGCAGCTTGTTGGTTGAGATACCGATATTTACCGTGAAGCCCAGCTCATTGCAAATCCGCTCACGGATTTCGTTTGCCACGACGACTGGTTCGCCCCATAAGCGCTCGGTTCCGGTCATATCGACAAAGGCTTCATCAATCGAAAACTGCTCGACATCAGGAGAGTATTCCTTAAGCATATCGATAAGGGCTTTTGAGCAACGGTCATATAGTTTGTAATGAGGCGGCACAATCTTTAGGTTGGGGCATTTCTTCAAGGCTTCGGGGATGCTTTCGCCGGTTTTGATGCCGCATTGCTTCGCGGAGAGGGATTTTGCCAAGATAATTCCCCGGCGGTTTTCCATGTCCCCGCCAATCACTGCGTCAATCTCGCGCAGGTCCTCCGTGCCAAACAAGTGGTGGATCCGGTATGCCGCCTCCCATGAAAGGAAGGCATTATTTACATCAATGTGGAATATTAATCTGCCCATAATCCGCGCCCTCCAAACACATGTTCGACTGAGTGGAACTTCATTATAGAACATCAGTTCGGAGATGTCAATAGGTAATTTTAGCCAAATTTTCGATCCCATTTTTTCCCAAATAAACAGGCAAAAGACTGATTACTTTTGCCTGCTTATACTCAATATATGGGGTTTAGTTATTCACAGCAGCCTTCGCCCCTGTCATTATCACAGTCATCATTACAATACTTCGGATTATAAGGTTCATAGTCATGGTGTTTTACGACATCACGGACTTTTACAACATCACGGTAATAGTAATCATGCTCATGGACTACATCATATTCATTAATGATATCATGGCGGTATTTAATGACATGTTGATGTTTGTGGACTTGACAGTCGGGTTTGCAGGTAAAGCACTTTCTATCTACATGCTCGCATCCCCTTTCACAAAATCTATTGTGTCCTTCATGGCATTCATTATGGTTTTCATGACACTTGCACCCATTGTTTCTTTCACGACACCTATTGTTTCTGCAGCAACTCATTTGGTTCCTCCTTTCCTCATTCGTTTTCGCTATAAACTGCCATCTATTGCTATAGAATATGCCTAAAAATCGGTTTTTGTGAATCAAAACGACAAAATTCGCAAATCTCATTATTTTAGTTTTATATTTTCTTCCAATTGCTGATGGATTATGGTACAATAAGCTATCATACAAATATGAATATAATGAGATTGCGGGTCGCAGCCCGCAATGACGTATAAATATGAATATAATGAGATTGCGGGTCGCAGCCTGCAATGACGTATAAATATGAATATAATGAGATTGCGGGTCGCAGCCTGCAATGACATATAAATTATATTAGCAAATTTTGATGAGGAGAAATAAATTGAAAAGACAATATACCAAAATCCTAAAGCAACACTTATGGGAATTACTTGTTATCTTTTTTGTCCTGATCCTAATGGTCGCGGGTAGTGCTTACTTTGGGGATAGGAGCGTTAAAAATCATATCAGCCAACTGGGTGAACAAACGATGAATACCGTTGAGACGGCGGTAGCCGCCAGTTTAAAACAGGCTGAGCTTCAGTTTGAGCTGCTTTTTGATGAAGTGCAATTTATTATCTCACGGGGAGCAGACAAAGGGGAAATCATTACTCTGCTTGAGTATTTCCGCAGAGTCCATTTGGCACCTGGCAGCCGGATGCCGGAGTTCATGTCCACCTATGGTTTTTTTGATGGGGAAGTCATATTTGATGATGGTTGGGAACCGGACTATGATTATGTTCCCCAGAACCGTCCTTGGTACACTGGGGCTATCCAAAATAAAGAAGGGGTATTTTTGACCGAACCATATCTTGATGCCCATACCGGTGTGATGTGTATTTCGTTTTCACGTCGTCTGGTTGACAGTCATGGTGATTTTTATGGTGTTTTTGCGATGGATTTGGAACTTTCCCGCATCACCGACCATATTGATAAGGCAAGTATTGACAATCAAGGTTATGGTGTTTTGATCAGTGATAATCTGCACATCATTTATCACCATGACAAAAGCCTTATCGGCATCAGTATAACTGATATTGGCGGATATAGCCGCATATCCGAGTTGCTTGTAACCGGTCAAATCATTTCTGTCGAACAGGTGGAAATTGATGGCCACTCAAGCATTGCTTTTTTCCGTACGATATTTAGCGGCTGGCATGTTGGCATTATCGCCCCTGCTAATATTTATAACAACCAAGTCTTAAAGATGGTGATTGTTTTATGCGTCCTTGGATTGATATTGTTGGGAATGTTAGGTTATATTTTCGTCAAAATCATGAATGAAAAAGTCCGCTCAGACGAAGAAAGCATTCATAAACGCTTATTTGTTGAACGAGTCAGCCACGAGTTAAGGACACCGGTAAATGCCATCTTGTCGCTGTCTGATATTGCCAAAAATACGGAAGACAATCTTAAAAGAGTTTACTGCCTTGATAAAATACATGATGCGTCGCATTATCTGTTGGGTATCATCACCGAGACACTTGATATGTCAAAAATCGAAGCCGGTGATTTGGAAATTAACCGAACTGATTTTGCAGTAACCGAGTTAATGAACCGGGTCACGGCTATCTTCGGATATGATATTGCCCAAAAACATCAGGAACTAAATATCAATATCGGTGCCAGGGTACCGCAGGCAATAGTAAGTGATATGCAGTTACTAACCCAAGTATTAACAAATTTATTGGGTAATGCCTACAAATATACCCCTTCCGGCGGACGCATCGGTATGTCGGTAGAGGTAGTTGGCAACGATGGGGAAGAGCTGACCCTCCGTTTTTCCGTGACTGACAATGGAGCCGGAATACCTCAGGAAGAAATATCGCAAATGCTTGACCCGGCCGCATATTCAAGTGCCAAGTTGTTCGGCAGTGCCGGTTTGGGTCTGGCGATATCCCAGCATATTGTGACCAAAATGGGTGGCGAGATTTGGGCAGAATCAGAACCCGGTGAAGGTAGCCGATTTATTTTTGACCTCAAGGTTCTTAAGGGAAAAATCGCAGATGAAGTAGAGCTTCGCAATGTCCGGGCGAAAACAGATGAAGTTGTAAAGGTTACGAAATTCCCCGGTAAATGCATCCTACTTGCCGAAGACATTGAAATCAACCGCGAGATTGTTATTGAGCTTCTAAGGGATACCGAGGTAACGATAGAATGTGCGGAAAATGGGCGTGAAGCGGTTGCCATGTTCAACGAAGAACCAGACAAATATGACCTCATCTTTATGGATATCCAGATGCCAGAAATGGATGGTTATACCGCGACTGCCAAGATACGCGAAATGGGAACTGTCCAAGCGCGTAATATCCCGATTGTGGCAATGACCGCCAATGTTTTCAAAGAAGATGCCGAACACTGTATCAAAGCCGGAATGAACGGCCATATCGGGAAACCTATTCATCTAAATGAAGTCCTACTTGCGATGCAAGAATTTATAATTTTGTAAGAGGTAAAAATGCGATTCATTAAAACAAAAAATTACGAAGACATGAGCCGGAAGGCCGCCAACATCATCGGAGCACAGATTATCCTAAAACCCGACAGTGTCTTAGGATTTGCCACCGGTTCTACACCAGAATCAACCTATGCCAATTTGGTAAAAGCATATCAAAACGGAGATTTGGATTTTTCC
>Ga0209737_10000525_pt1 | contig 30991 bp, 27 predicted proteins | sample TergutCu122P3_FD_187284 | JGI IMG/M metagenome (GOLD analysis project Ga0209737, IMG submission 187284) | Cubitermes ugandensis P3 segment gut microbial communities from Kakamega Forest, Kenya - Cu122 P3 (SPAdes) (version 2) | ecosystem: Host-associated > Arthropoda: Insects > Digestive system... | reverse complement strand
CCTTGTGGGTCCTTAGGGCAAAGCCCTAAGCCCTCGGAGAGTTTTCTTTAACATATCTGCAATTTTCAAGGTTCGGTTGAGCCTTTTTTATTGGCTCACAGTTTTTCATAGATTACTTTACACTACCTACATCTTTGCACATTTTCACTAAAAACCGTTGATATTTAGCCATTTCATAGTTTCATTAACATTATCATTAGCATCGCTCTTTCTTTTATTCAATTATTTCACGTAATGTTCCATCAATTCGGACGCGGTACATAGGTGAGAGGGGTCCGTCTTTATGATAATATATCCACTCACCAACGACATGAATATATCCAACCGTATCATTAAGTAATATTTCCCTCCCAGTTCCATCAGTTCGGATTCTGTAGAGCCGATTACCATCGCTTTGATTGCAATAATATATCCAACCATCGGCTACATTTAAAGCAATACTATCATCAGTGCATAATTGTTCACGCCTTGTGCCGTCTATCTGTACTCGATAAATTGTATTGCCATCAGCAGCATTACAATAGTAAATCCAGCCATCAACAACATTAAGAAAGCCACATTCGTCTTTGTACAGGAGCGTATTCTCAGAACCGTCTGTCCGCATCTTATATAGATTGTGGTTTTTAGTGTCTGCATAGTAAATCCAATCATCCACGACATTTAGGTCATTACCATTATGACCAAGCATCTCTCGTCCGGTTCCATCTGTGCGAATTTTATATATGTAGTCTTCTATATCATCATCATCATTATCATTAATGATAATATAATAGATCCAGTCATCTATAACATTCAAATAATAACCGATATCATCAGTAATCTGCTCCATCCCTTTTCCATTCGTTTTAACTTTACGGATGCCATTCGAGCTGCTAGTATAATAAATCCAGTCGCCAATAACATTAATTGAATGAAATCTACGTTCATCCTTGGCACGAATCTCAAGACGTTCACTTCCATCAGGTCGCATTTTAAGAAGAGGGCTGAAAGCGGCAGGCGCAACATAAATCCATTCGCCATCATATGCGACACGTCCCATATTTACGGTATTCCCCACCGTGTTGCCACGCTGCCCACTTTGCGGTTCAGGTCTGCTCTTGCAGGCGGCAAAAGTTAGCGCCAGTAGTATGATTGTGATGATAAGGGTCAGTGATTGCTTTTTTGGTTGCATGATTTAGTTTCCTCCTAACATGTTGCTCACTTTCCATTTAACTGACTATCATTAACATAATTTCTGCAAAAAAAGGGATAACTACTTAATCATTATTAAACTAATATCACAATATAATATATATTACATGAAAATGGAATATTTTGTCAATATATTTCTTTAAACAAAAAAGAATAATTCGATATATGATTTACATCCTTATCCGGTTTGGCTTCAATATGAGTTTCCAACAAATGTCAGAGCTTTTCAGAGGTAAGCTGCACCATTCCCCGCATTCCGCAACCAGGCGTCATCATCAGGATATCTTCTTTGATGTTGGCAATAACCGGATTTACTTCCTCCCGGTATTTCATCATCGGGTTCCTGATCATCGGGAGGTTCATCCCCGCCATTATTGTCTCCGCGATTATTATTTCCACCACCGGGTGGAGTTGTGCTTGGGAGCGAAAAGAGGGGCAACCGGAGTTCCCTGTTTATGTCGTTTATCACGTTGAGCAATTCATTCAATACATTTGATTTATTAATAGAATCGTGAAGCCTATAATATGGCAAAAACAAAAGAGCAATATTCACCAGCGCTTCTTTATATTTTTCCAGTTCAAGCTTTTCATTCATAAGCGCAGTGTACTTATTATGTAGATCCAATGCTTCTCTTATGGTAAGCGAAAAATTGTCGCCACTTGCACGAAGGTCGATTATAAGAATGTTATCATTGTATTCCTTTATTCTGTATACCAAATTTTGTATTGGAGGCAACATCATCTGGGCTGTCTTTATTGGCAGTGATACAATGTGCCCCAGTGTCATTTCCTGATCCGTCAATATTAATTGTCAGGGATACACTATGTCCGGTTGACAAACCGACAAACCCGCCAGCCCTTATATACATTGGGTTGACGGGTACTTTTTTGATGTTTTACCACAAAAGTCAGTATATATGGTTAAAGTACTTAAATGTCAATAGTAAATTTTTAGATTTTAGTTCCAATCACCATCCCCATTTTTACGATTGTTTCTATATTTAAATCGGTATTTTCAAAAATAACCTCTTCTATATTGACAACATCTTTTTTGAAAAGAATCACCACGGTTGAACCACCAAACTCAAACATCCCTTTTTCATCCCCGCGTTTAAAGACCTTCTTCGATAAATCATTCTTAATCCGCCCGACGAAAAGAGCACCAACCTCCATCTGCACAATCGTTCCAAAGTTCTCTGTATTTAGCACAACATACTCACGGGCATTTCTCCGGTAAATCCGGTGCTTCCTAAGAGCAATCGGTCGGACAGTATGCAGGACACCACGGATTTTCTTGCGTGATACAACTTCGCCATCATCAATAAAACAATAACGATGATAATCATTGGGCATCAGGCGGAAAATGAGACATAAACCACCAAGGAAATCTTCTGCCAGCTTTTTGTCCTTTAACATCTGCTTTAATTTGTATTTGGAATTTTTGATTTCGAAGATACTGTCGGCATTAATCCGATAAGCCGTCAGTTTTCCATCACAAGGTGCAACCACATCATCAGGTTTCATTGATATCGGTCTTGTACCCTCTTTTACCTCGCGGATAAAAAAGTCATTAAATGATTTATATGTTGCTTCTTTATAGTCAGACAAGTCGATATTGTGATTTTTGACAAAACGGGGAATGTAGTGTCTGGTAAAACCGGCGTCCATTATCCGTCCGACGAATTTGGAGTTTGCCGGTCTGATTAATAATTGCAACAGGAGCCGTCCCGGCCAGAATTTGTATAAAAAGACGATTCCAAAGCTGTCTTTTTTGTTCATGTCATACGTTTCGAACTTATTGTTTTCCATTTGTGCAGTTAATTCCTCTCAACTCTGGTAAAAATCCACAAGAATGCTTTGCATTCTTGCCACGGCTACTTAGCAGACACGGCTGCTTAGCAGACGTTTTATACCCCCATAAATAAAATATACAGTATTATTGGAATGCCGACAACACAAAGAATGATTTGCGTCCGCACCTTCAATTTGGGTAATCTAAAACGGAGGATATATAATAATGAAATCACGAGCAATAAAACACTATATACCGGAAGAAACGCTGTTTCCAGCAAATTGCATACTGCATAGGTAATCGGAATAATCGCGGCGACATTAGTGGTCGGCAGACCTTCAAAATATGTCCGCTTCTCTTTTTTGTGATACATTTCCATCTCAACCGCATTAAAATACGAAAGCCGGATTAAGGCAGTAAGGACTATGACTGCCCCAATCAATGCGTGGACAAAACCAAATGTATCAGCATCTTTTGCCGCCGCATACAAAATCGCCGCCGGAAGAATACCAAAACTAATCAAATCTGCCATTGCATCAATCTGCATTCCATAATTAAGTTGCCGTTCGTTCCGCTTGGCAGTGCTTGCGACACGTCCGTCAAATGTATCACAGATACCCGAAACTATCATGCATAATATCGCTTTTCTGACACTTCCGTCATATGCAAAATAGATACCAAAACCGGCTGCCAGAATACTCATATACGTCAACACAACCCAGTATCCATAATACCCTATCAATGGCTTTATTGGTTTCTTCATTTACTTCTCCATCAATAAATAATACGCGCGATACGCCTCAAGTGTACTACCGCCACCGAAGTCAAATTTTTCCCCGCTAATCATATCTACCGCCATCCCACACCCGGCATCAAAATGAGCAGTAAACGGCGCACCATCAATATTGATTGCCACCAAAACCCGCTCATTATCAGTTTTCCGCTCAAAAATGCACTGCTTATTAGTAAGGACTACTGAGCGGAATCCCCCATAATTAAGCGCCTCAGATTTCCTTTTCGCCAAAGCGAGCTGGGTGATATACTTACCCAATTCATTATATACCGGCGCGTCATAACTTAATCTGAGGCCGGGATCACCATTTTTTTTGTCCCCACGCACAGCCCACTCACTACCATAATATACACAAGGTATCCCCGGCATTCCAAAACATAGGGCATAAATAAGCGGAATATGATTTTCATTGGTCAAGTTACTGGCAATACGGGACACATCGTGGTTGTCAACAAAGGAAAACATATGTAGTCCCTTATACAAAGTCCAATTCTCCGGTCCGAACTGGCGGAGCAGCGAATGGATGATTTCATACATATTTTCACTATTAAGACTGGAAAAAAGCCCTTTGTAACACTCATAATTGGTCGCCGAATGAAGCATCTCCGAATTTACCATCCGCGTATAATCACCGTGGAGCATCTCACCGAGCAGATAAAAATCCGGTTTGAGGGTCACAACATAAGCACGCAGGCGTTTCAAAAACTCCATATCGAGGCAATAAGCAACATCCAGTCTGATACCATCGATATCAAATTCATCTACCCAGTATTTTACGGCATTAAAGATATGCTCTTCCACTTCGGGGTGGCGGAGGTTTAGCTTGACCAGGTCATAATGCCCTTCCCAACCTTCATACCACAAGCCGTCATTATGGTTTGAATTGCCACCGAGGTTGATATTGAACCAATGTAAGTAACGTGAATTTTCACGGTTTTTGATAACATCCTGAAAAGCGGGAAAACCACGACCAACATGATTAAAAACACCATCAAGCACAATCCTGATATCATTTTTATGAAGCTCTTCACACACCTTCCTAAAATCGGCATTGGTACCCAGGCGGCAGTCAACCGTCGTATAATCACGGGTATTGTATCCATGGGTATCGGATTCGAAGAGTGGTGAAAAATAAATTGCATTCATTCCCAGCTTTTTGATATGAGGTATCCAGTCAATCACCTTACTTATCCGATTAGTAAGAATACCATCATTTTCAAAAGGGGCTCCGCAAAAGCCCAAGGGGTAAATCTGATAAAAGACACTTTCAAAAGCCCACATAGTAGTTCCTCCTTGTTTCTACACAATTTTTAGCAGTAACTTATTATACCACACGATACCTATTATGAATAGTAAATTCTCACGGGGGTATTATGTCTACATAATTTTGTTGACCAAGTTAGTATTATTGCGGTTTTCGAAAGTTTTGCTTGCAAGGCAACCATGCGTTATTAAATTCCACTTTTTGGAGAAATCCCCCATTTCCACAATGTTATCCACAATGACGCTTGTGTCATATTTGGTGACTGACCTATCTTTTTTTGCAAAAATTGACGTCATGCCCCCACTTCCACCTTCATTTCACCCCCATTTTGATGTTTACATAATAATTTACGTTTATAACCAATCGTCCCAAAACTTTTCGACCCTTTTTGCGATTTCATCAATCTTCACTGTTTCTATATTCTGCCATTCATGGGGAAAAAGGCGACGATATTGACTTTGGTCAAAACGTTCATCAAGTAATACAACGATTCCGACATCATCCTGAGTACGGATAACCCGTCCGGCAGCCTGTAAAACTTTATTAATCCCGGGAAGCTTGTAAGCATAATCAAAACCGCTTTCACCCTGCTCGTCAAAAAAGCGCTTAAGTATCTCCCGCTCCGGACAAACCTGGGGTAAACTCGTTCCAACTACTATCGCGCCGATAAGGTGGTCATTCTTTAAGTCGATTCCTTCGCTGAAAATACCACCGGAAACGCAAAACCCAAGCAGATTACTAACAGAGTTGACCTCGGAGAAACGCATCAGAAAACGCTCCCGCTTTTCCTCATCCATAAATTCTTCCTGTAAAATACACTCTGTCTCCAACCCATCAAAAAAATACTCCGTATATCTTTCATATACCTGTTTCAAAAATTGGTGGGACGGAAAAAAAATAAGATAATTGCCATAGCGGTTTTTCGTGACCTCATAAATATAGCGGGCAATATTGTAATACTCTGTATCATTACGGCGGGTATATTTGCTGGTCACGTCAAGGGCGATAAAAAGCCCGCGTTTGTTGGGATTAAAGACTGACTGGGCATATACATCATAATCACCTGTGACCGCACCAAGAAGCTTTTTATAGTACCCTATCGGCAGAAAAGTCGCGGAAAACAAAATCGATGAACGCCCTTTCTGCATACATTCACGCAGATTTGCCGAAGGATTGACGCAAAAAAGTTTGACAAAAAAACCGCCACTTTCTTCAAGCTGGGTATAAACAACATAATTTTTGTCAAGTTTTTCGGTGATATCGCGGAAATGCAAGACATCAAAATAAAATGGCAGGATATCCCATTTGACCGGACTGTTTTCGTTATCCTCAAGATATGTTTCGATTACCACTGTAAGACGCCCAAGGGATTCATTAAACGGTTCCAAATATGGTTCAACCTGATAAACATCCGTATCCCGCTTCAAAGCAAGCAAATCACGGTTGCACCGGTCAAGACTTTTGGCAATAGCCGGAGCATGGTCCTTGACAATCTTCTTAAGAGCCAGAAAATCCTCTTTCCTAAGCACGGCACTATACATCTCCCGCCCCCGCTCAACCAAATTGTGTGCTTCATCAATTAAGAAAATAAAATCACGACGGCTTCCTTCAGAGAAGAATCGTTTCAATGACGCTTGCGGATCAAACAGGTAATTATAATCACCAATAATCCCATCGGAAAAAAGACAAAGATCCAAACTCATTTCAAAGGGACAGACTTTAAAATCCTCGGCATACTCACAAATCCGCTCCCGCGTGAAACTGTCCGACCCGGTCAACAAGGCGTAAATAGCATCATTTATGCGGTCGTAGTGTCCTTCGGCATAAGGGCAGGCAACCGGATTACAGTCCCTCTCATTCATGAAACAAATTTTGTCTTTGGCGGTCAATATGACGGTCTTGAACTCTAGACCCAACTCACGCAGGTGGTTAAATGCTTCTTCAGCAACCGTCCGCGTAATCGTCTTCGCGGTTAAGTAAAAGACTTTTTCCGCCAACCCCTCCCCCATTGCTTTAACCGCCGGAAAGACTGTTGAAATGGTCTTTCCAACTCCCGTCGGGGCTTCGATATAAAGCTTTTTCTTATGATAAATAGTCTGATAAACATAGGTGATTAACTCCTTTTGACCAACTCGGTACTGGAAGGGAAAGAGTAATCCTTGGATTGACTGACTGCGTTTTTCACGCCAGGAATGCTCAAAATCAGCCCACTTCCGGTATTCATCCATCAGATGCTCAAACCAAACACTCAATTCATAATAATCATACTCTTGATGGAAATATTTGATATCTTCGGTTTCCACATTACAATAAGTCATACGGATGCGAATACGGGAAAGGTTTTGCTTAGTTGCGTAAATATAAGCATAACACATCGCCTGCGCCATATGAATGGAATATGGTTCCTTCATCTTAGATACTTCATGGTAGGTACCTTTGATTTCGTCGATGGTGACGAGATTTTCCTCACGCAAATCAGCACTATTATTATCAAGCTCTTTTATGGCATCCTGTTCTTCATCCTGTTCTTCATCAACTTCACTATGCAACAGAATAGCCTCATTCTCTTCAATATCACCACCTAATTGAATTGCATTATTCTCTTCAATATCACAACCTAATTGAATTGCATTATTCTCTTCAACCTCACCATCCAATAAAATAGCTTCCTGTTTCTTCATAAGCCGGATACTACCGACCGGAATTATCACTCCATCAATCCGCCCATCTATGACTATCGTATATTTCCCTGCATCATAACGGAATTTCACCGCGACCTCGGCATGATAATCCGAACCCATCCGTCGCTGAATCATCCGATGGATACGGCTGCCTTCCTGCATCGCGGTTTCAATCATCGTAAAACGCCGGTTATCTATATCACCGCTTCGTAGGATAAACTCGATTAACTCCCTTACTGATACCTTTATTTCCATAAAACTATTGTAGTACATATGTTCGGTTTTGACAAGTGTCAAATATACGGACTTTGCAAGATAAGAAAAACCAAGGGAGGTACTTGTGTGCATAAATGTATACAAATTTACCAAAAGTGGGCAATATTGCACACCCGCAATAATGAATACTATGGTATAATCGTAGGGCGGGGGCTTGCCCCCGCCGATGATACACAAATCATAATATATCCATTTCACATACAAAGAAGGGGCCCCCATCATGAAGACCTTAGCAACAAACCAATTACTAAGCCGATTACTAAGTACCCGCCACTTTGAACACTTCATCGGACGCTATGAAGAGCTGATGAATATTCAGACATTACCGGAGTACCTCAAAGAATTATGTGAAACAAGGGAAGTTTTACCAGCTCATGTTATCAAAAAAGCCGGAATTGAGCGAATGTACGGTCATCAATTATTTAACGGCAAACGAAAACCTACCCGGGAGAAAACCTTATTACTTGCATTTGGGTTCGGGCTTGATTATAATGAAACAAAAGTATTGCTCGAAAAAGCCCGCAAACCTGCCCTGCACCCCAAAATCAAACGTGATGCTTTCATAATTTTTGCCTTGGAACGGCATTTTTCACTAAACGAGGTACAGGACGCGCTTTATGATATGGGTTTACCTATCCTGGGAGAATGTATTGAATGACTAAATCCCTGCTTGATGAATTTACGCAAGCCTTTGAAGAATGTACCTTACCTGATTCAATTGCCAACCAATTCGAACTCACCGCATATCTTGGAAGCAATTCCTTTAGTGAGACTTTTTTGCTGTCTGACAAAGAAAACGGTCAGCAATATGTTTTAAAGCGCTCGCCAAAAACCGACAAAACACCTGTTAATGTCAACGAACCGGAGATTCTATCGTCACTGTCCCATCCCGGCATTCCCAAACCTTTCACTGATATGATTGATGATACAGAGTTTACGTATACAATTCGTGAATATCTTGAAGGAATCACTTTGGAAGATTATCTGACCACCCGGGAAATTGACGAAAGCGAGGCTGTTTCAATCTGTATCAAACTATGTGATATCTTGATTTACCTGCACGACCGGGATGAGCCGGTTATCCACCGTGATATCAAACCTTCCAATATCATCATTAATCCTCATGATGGAAATATCGCTCTGATTGACTTTGAAATATGCCGTGTTTTTCACGATGATGCCGAAACCGATACCGTCAATTTTGGTACCCGCAAGTTTGCTCCCCCGGAGCAATATGGATTTGCCCAGACTGATTGTCGCGCCGATATCTATGCAATGGGAGCACTGCTTTGTTATATCCTGACCGGTTCTCCGGATGATTTGGGAAAAAATGCCGGAAGTAAATCATCCAAATCACTGAAACGGATTGCGGCAAAGTGTCTGGAAATAGACCGCAACAAACGATATAAATCGGCGGCCAAATTAAAGCAAGCATTACTTAACTACAAAACCGGAACAATGAAGATGATTTTGTCCGGAACCTTAGTGGTGGCTACATTAGCTTGTCTCGTTTTCTTTTTGATTTCAAGCCAGCTTAAAAATGAACCTGGTGTCACCTTGGAAAATGACGGCTATGTCATGTCCGGCGAAGAAGCTTTTGCGGACACTCAAGTTGTCCCCCCCCCCAGACACGATTATAATACAAATGATCCTGATGCCAATGATTCCGATACTGATTCCGATGCTAATTTCAATGAAAGGGGTACAAATGATATCGAATTAAATTTTGAACTAATTGATGAAACTCAAAGATTAAGGGATTTTGCTGAATCAAATCCCATGAATCACTATATTTTCACCGAAACATTAGATTGGGATCTTGAAAACCCTGATACCTGGGTGGGAATCACATGGATTGGGGAAGAGGACGCAAGGCGGGTACGGGAAATTGATCTCGGTGGGTTGGGATTAACCGGTTCGCTTGACCTGTCCGGTTTTTATGCCCTTGAGTTTTTGAAGGTGGAGTTTAACTCCCTTACCCAACTGAATCTTAAAAAACTTTATTCCTTAAGGGGTCTGCATGCGTATTCAAATCTTTTGACTGTGTTAGATTTATCAGATTTAGTCAGTCTTGAGTGGGCTTATATCGATGGTAACAGGTTTACCGAAATAGATGTATCAAATTCACCGGCACTCGATACAATTAGTTTTGCAGCAACAAACGTCTCTCGTATTGACCTTTCAAATAACCACGCCTTGCTTGATTTGAAGTGCCAGGATACACTTCTGACTGAGCTTGATTTATCAAATAATAAAAACCTGCACACTTTGTTATGTCAAGGAAATCAAATTCAAGATATTTCATCATTTGCAAATCTTCCCAAGCTTCACTATGTAAACATATCACGCAACCGGATAGATTTAAGTTGTCCGGAAAATATCGAAATAATAAATAAAATTCAGCAAACCGTCGATTACAACCGTCCCCATCCACCCGATGACTGGGAAGACCATATTGAATCACGCTACTTTTGGGAAGCATATTTCCCAGATTGGGTATATTCATATGATAGCAATTATCACCATACCGATTGGTGGAGCTGGGAGTCTATCTTTGGGGGATTTGTTTACGAACCGCAACGGTAGATCCAGTATCAAAAACCCAATATTTGGATACCCTGAAACCCGCACGAAATATCTGGGATTTTTCATTCAAAATAATTTCAAATGTTAGCAGATATGCTCACCACTATTCACTTTCCTTCTATTATAATGGGACTTGATATAAATATTCTATCATTTCAGGAGGAAGAAAATGAGAAAGAGGAAGAATAAATTTATTGCATTACTGCTATCAGCAGTTATGATAGCAACCCTATTGCCGATGACGGCTTTTGCTGATGTTGACCTAGGTGACGGAGACCAGCAAGTCGGTATCTTTGTCGTTGATGACAATGATGGAGACGGTGATTATGAAAGTGGTGGAGACAGTGGAATTGTTTCCAGTGATGACAACAGTGGAAATAGTGGTGCTGCTGCGTCAATTGCGTCTTTTGGGTCAATTGCGTCTGTTTCCGGCAATGACCTTGACCCAGGAGTATTTGATGGAGCATTTGATTTCGATATCGACTTCCACGGTAACGAAGATTTTGTTTTTAGATTTCCCACTATTGCAGTTAATGATACTGCCCCGGGTGGTGCAAAGGTTATGACCTTTACAAACAACGGCACTGTAGATATCAGCCTTTTAGGTGTTTATGGATGGGTATTATGGGGAGATCCGGATGCCTTCGTAGTCTATGTTGAGGGAGATGAATTTTTCGCAGATACTGATGAGGAAGGCAATACATCATATGTAAGCTCTTTTGTTGATTATGTTCGGGGTGACTGGCAGTATATTATCGCTCCAGGTGAATCATTTACAATAGAGGTAATGGTAAATCCTAATTTTGCATTCGATGATGAAGCTTTTCATGAACAATGGTTCACATTTGATATTGCCGATGCCGATGGTTGGATGAATGATTGGGCAACTGCATTGACATATCAACAAAACTTCATAGCAAATATCGGTGTTGGTGAAAAAGCAACAGATATATTATTCGATGGTCCCAATGTAGTAGCTATAGGTGAGACTATCAAAATTGATATCAATACAAATCCCGACAAAATAGCCAATCAAGATTATAATGTATCTATTAAATCAGGCAGCACTGGCAAATTAATAAATCCCGGTGATCCAAATGATCCATGGTACAGTGAAGATCTTCGTGCTGAAAACACATATGAAGACTTTTTCGTAACAATGAGTGACAGACAATTTTTCATCTTAGCAAAAGGTGAGAAAGCAGGCTTGGTCACCATTGTGGTTGAACATACGCTCGACGGAGTATCAGCTGAGTTTACTGTACTTGTAGTTGGTGCGCCGGATGCACCTGCTGATGATGATGTTATTCCCGAAGAAAAAGTCGAAGAACTGCTTCAAGAAATAACATCTGTGGGATCAGGCGGCACAATTACGACCGATTTTGCTATCCTTGGTGGCAATACCCTCACCCCGGAAATTCTGGAAGCTCTACGTGATGAAGGAGTAGCTCTTGAAATTTCAGTTGGCTCTGGAATCTACACCGGTATAAAACTTGTCATTGAACCAGATGCAATAGATGATGGTCCTTTAACTAAGCCTGTCAACTTAGAATTAGGTTTTGCTTTTATCACAGAAGGTGTCGAAGTACCACTCAATGACGGCAAAACTTTTGAGCTGGCTGATAACAGTTTTCTTATCATTCCACCTACATCCGGTGACTTTGGTTTCGAATTGCAAATCGTCATACCTGAGTCATTATTAGCAGATTGGGGATTGGAAGTCAATGATACGGATTTGAAATTATACTATATGGACAAAGATGGTAATTTTGAACTATTAGTTTATGGCGAGGATTGGGAGATAGATGGTACTGATGTCGTCATAAAAATCAGTAGTGCTTCGTCATATATACTGACAAATTCAGCACCCATAATTCATAAACCAAAACCTACTGCATCACCTAGTACACAACCTACTGACACAAAGAACCCTCCAACACAAAAAAAATCAGGTGGTAACGCTTCCACTCCGTCCACCAAACCGGCAGAAGTGAAGCAACAACCATTACTATACCGTGTTGCCACTGCATCATTAAATGAGCGTACCGGCCCTGGGGTAAACTTCCCCCGCGTTGGTGTCCTTCAAAATGGCACACTGCTTGAAATCAAACAGTTCAGCCCTTGTGGACAATGGGCACTGGCACATACCGGAACATGGGTATCAGTCCGTTTCCTTGAATATGTCAGCGGATCACTACAAACCCCTGATGCGGTTACCGATCTTACCGATTATGTCGTAACTATCAACCGTGGTTCACGCTTAAATGTCCGTGCAACTGCCGGAGGTGCTGTTGTTGGAAGCCTTAGAGCTGGCGATGTCGTCAAAGTAGTGAAGATTGAAAACGGTTGGGCGCAAATCGCTTACACCAACCAAGTCCCCACTGCATATGTATCAGCCCGATTCTTAAGAGTCAAGTAAGAATCAAATACAGATAAATACTATAAAAATCAACAGCCGTCCAAGTCAGGGCGGCTGTTGTTTTATCTAAATCGGGATTTAATCGTTATTAAATACTATTTATTAATTGATTTGACAATCACTACTTTTTCGACCAAAATAGGATTGTATCCCAAATTAGTCGGAGGTTTCTTATGTATATCACCAGACATATCGAATCGGTTGTCAGCCGTATAGCCAAACGCAAGACAATGGTAAAATCTTTTCGTTTACTGGGAAATATTGCTGACATAAAAGTGGGATCCGGAGCGGTAATTTGCCTTGCGAAGCAAGTTTTACCACTTGCCGATAATGTATGGGTGGTGCCGGCAAATTATATTTAATGAATTTTAGCAAATAAAAAAGAGCGACACCAAATCGCCCTTCAATTATTAAGGCTGATATTTAACAAGCTACAGCGAATTGCTTCATAAGTAAATCAAAGTCAGAGTCAAAATCGCTACAGGTGACAGTCATAACATGCCGTAAATCGAGACCTAATACGCCAACGATAGATTTTGCGTCAACGATAAAGCTATTGTAAGCTATATCAATGTCAAAATCACATTTTGACGCGGCATTGACAAAATCTTTTACTTGATTTACGTTTAATTTGATTTTATACCGGATCATTAAAGCCACCTTTGATTACCTTTCGACAAACTACTTCATTTAGTGTATACAAAGATATTTTACTACATTATCTTGTACTTTGTAAAGCATTATTTGTTTATCTTCCTTTTGAAATATTCACAAAAATAGGTACAATTATACAAATCTGTGAAATCTTTTTGAAAATAATTCCATTATATTTTTGTCCTTAAGTCATATTCACCAAGAATGAGTATTAAACAGCCATTCTTTTGTCTATATCGGCACATTGTGTCGAATCATACTAACCTAAACTTTGGAATGCTTTAGTAGTGTGAACCAGTAAACTCAACCATATATTCGCGATAACGAAGCGGCAAGATACCCTTTTGGCGTTTCTCGCTCTTCCTTGCTTCAATAGCTATAGTATGATAAAACATCGTGAAAAGTTCGCTATATATCTTCTCATTCTCCGAGTATTCATGGTCACCCGGATTGAAATTGAACCCTTCGGTTTCAGTCACGACATACCATTTCTTCTTTTTCGGATGCAACCCATATAATCCTCTTTCTTCATCATGGATCACAAAGTCCTCCATTGGAAACCGGTCGGCGAAGTGTGGCATCAGAAAAGTAAGAACATTGTTTTTCGGACCAATCCGAGAATAAAGGATGCCACTTTCTAATTCTTGGAAACGGATAAAACCGGATAATAAATGGGTTTCCCTACCACAAAAACGAGCCAGCTCAAATACTTTCATAACATGGGGATTGGCAAGGTTTCCCATGATATCGAGGGGATTCTTCATTGATAAACCATCAACAATCATTTTGTAAATTGCTTCACCTTTCATCTTGTCAGGTGATGCAAGAGCACGGCAGATAGACATATATCCTTCACAACCGAACTTCTGTCCAATCGTCCGGGCTACTTTTGCTGATTTACCCGGATCAGGGTAAACAGGGTGGTATTCAGCAAAAAGGCGGATATTTTCTTCCTCACCGATTTGGATATGGATGTTTTCATGGGGGCGCTTAAGCAGGTAGGCGTCGTATATGCCGGTGAAGACACCTTCTAGTGAGTCTTCGCAGATAAGGTATGTTTCCATGTATATCCTCCAAATATATGACATCGCATACACTACACTCGCATACATTACACTCGCATACACTACACTCGCATACACTACACTTCAAAACAGACAGTCACTAAAGGAATCGTCATTGCGGGCCCCGACCCGCAATCTCACTACATTACAACTGCCCCAACACCACGCTTTGCCCATCATAGAGCTGGCGGGTCATCGTTTCAGGGGGTTGGAAGTTTATATCATCAAAAAGTGATAGTTGCTTATAGGTAATTCCATCAACATCGAATGGTAATCTTTCCTTAACAGTCAAGAGGTTTCTGGTAATGTAGTCTTCCTCGATACGGGTATTGTACATCATCTTGCCACTGCAGGTTATGAAATATAAAGCCCGTTTCAATACTACCCCGATTTTCTTCAAATCCTCAAATCGTAAGGCGCCGTTCTTGCGGGCGCGGATAATGCGGTTGGCACTGGTCGTACCGATACCGGGTACGCGTAGTATTGTCTTCAAATCGGCTTTATTTATCTCGACCGGGAATTGCTCGAGGTGACGTAACGCCCAATCGGCCTTGGGGTCAAGCAATATATTGAAGTTCGGTCTATCCTCACTTAAAAGCTCCGCCGCTTGAAAACCATAAAAGCGTAAAAGCCAATCAGCTTGATACAAACGGTGTTCGCGTAACATCGGCGGGCCACCCGGTAATGCCGGTAGATTGCTGTCCTGGGTGGTATTAACAAAAGCGGAGTAATAAACGCGCTTAAGCTCGAACTTTTGATAAAGATTCTCCGCAACATTGATAATCTGGAAATCGTTTTCGGGAGTAGCACCGATAATCATCTGGGTTGATTGACCACCGGGCACGAAGCTGGGAGCATTACGGTAAGTGACCAGCTCTTTCTTACTCTGATGAATCCCCTGTTGGATCTGACGCATCGGGGCCAAGATGCTCTTCCGGTGTTTGTTCGGGGCTAATTCGCTAAGTCCCTGCGCGGTTGGAAGCTCCAAGTTAATACTTAAACGGTCTACCACCAACCCCAGCTTTTGGATAATATCAGGATGAGTGCCGGGTATACCCTTTACGTGGACATACCCTTGAAATTGATATTGGGTGCGTAACTTACAAATCGCTTGATAAATCAATTCCATCGTATAATCAGGGCTGTTAATAATGCCGGAGCTAAGAAACAAACCTTCGATATAATTACGGCGGTAAAATTCTATCACAAGGTTGCATATCTCATCGGGAGTAAAGGAGGCGCGGGGAACATCATTGGAGCGGCGGTTTATGCAATACTTGCAATCGTATGTGCATTCATTGGTAAACAGCACCTTTAATAGGGATATGCAACGACCATCGGCGCTAAAACTGTGGCAAATCCCTCCGGCAACGGAATTTCCAACCCCACTGCCGTTGTTCTTGCGGTCAACACCACTGGAAGCACAGGAAACGTCGTATTTCGCCGCGTCCGCCAAAATCTCCAGTTTGTCCATGATTGACATTTCTTCGCTAATTCTGATTTGCATTATATACCCCTTTCCGCCAAAGGCGGAATCAATTTTAATTCTACCCCACAAAAAAAGAATCCATAATCTACCATCTATGGATTCTATTTTATCGAACATTTATTCGTTTGTCAAGGCTTTTTCGAACGTATATTCGTATTTATTTTACTTGTATCTGGCACATCTTCATAACAGTTAAAGCCGCCTCATGACTCTCCGGAGTGACACCGGCACAACACGAAGAATCAACTTTGATAAGCACTTCCGGCATCTTGGTTTTTAAAAGCAAAGCGTTGGTAATGACACAGATGTCAGTACATAAACCAATCAGCTCGATTTCAAGCTCCTGCTCACGCATATAAAGGCTGTAGATCTGGTCTACTAAAGTATATGAACCAAATGTCGGTTTCTCAATATTGATGGCATCCGCCAATACTTCTTTGACCCGCTCGTGTAGTTCCCATCCCGCCGTTCCGCGAATACAGTGCTCCACCGGCAAATTTTTTCCTTCGGTTGTTTGCAAATAATTGACCGAGTGGGTATCGAGGGTTACGTAGATGTTTTGGGGGGCATATTCTTTGATTTTGGCTATTACATTATCAACTATGCGTTCGGCATCATTGGTTCCAAGTGAACCGGTGATGAAATCATTTTGCATATCGACGACAATTAAGATTTTTTTCATGGCTATTTCCTCCGTATGTGTTTATTTTACAATAAATTAATTAAAAAGCAATCCAGTTGGGAAAATTCTAGATTGCTTTGTTGTGGTTGAATGAGATTGCGGATCAAGTCCGCAATGACGTGCTGGGTACGCAAGTCCGCAATGACGGGCTGGTTGCTAACTCTTACATTCCCATCGCCATCGCATATGCTTGGGTGGCGCGTTGCATTTGGTATATGTTATTGGGTTCATTTGGTTCATTTGCCACTTGGGCTGTTTGATTTGCTTCTTGAAGCCGGTCAGCCAAGGTTGGTTCTTCGGCTCTTGCTTCGGCATAATCTATCGCAACATTGGTAAAGGGTCTTTCCAGTCCATCAGGTATCACGTTACTGAAAACAGTTCCACCGGTACGCTCATTACCGCTGACAGGGGCTTCAACCGCTGAAGCTCCGAGCTCAAAATTTTGTAATTGATTAGGTGCTACTGCTTCCCGGTTAAATGTACTGACATTGCCATCATCGGTAACTGTTGCTGTAACCGTCTGAGGATTATTGGTTTCGACCGGTTCTCTTTCAGCCGGTTCCGGTCTCTCGATTGTTTCAGCGGCAGCGTATGTATTGTTTACTTGGGCTGCCATCTCGACTGCCATATCCTGCTGACCGGGTACTATATTGTTAACATTGGTTTCTTCCTGCTGGGAGCTTGCCACTGTCGCTTGGGTTGTATCATCGACCCTGTCTTCACGGACATTCGCCGCTGTTTCGGTCGTATCATCTTCCTCGGTTTCCTCATTCCGCATGACACGAGCGGCATTTAATTCGGAACGGGACATCTGTTCCTCATAAATAGAAGCAAAATCCGCTGATTCACCGGGACGTAATGGGTTTTCGTTTGTTCTAGCCAGATCGGAGAAATCAGTGCGTTCGGCATTTACATCACTGGTAACCGGCCGAACTTTGTTCAAACTGGCAGAAGTAACTTGGTTCGTATTGTAAATAAAGGGTTGTGTACCTACGGCGCCTACTTGCATAATCTGCTCCTTTCTAATGATTATCTGATTTTGAATATATTTATACGCTTAAATTATAACGCAAAATAACGCTATTTGTCAAGTAATATTTCGGCTGGTTTGAGCCAAAACTTTAGCTTAAAAACTGAGATTCCGTGTCAAGCACGGAATGACGAAACTCTGTCATTGCGGGCTTCGACCCGCAATCTCATTACTTCATAACTTCCAAATATCCCGATTATAATCAGCAATCGTCCGGTCGGAAGAAAAGAATCCCGCTTTGGCGATATTCGTAAGCATCATCTTCTTCCACATAAGTTTATCCTCATAATCGGCAAACATCTTGTCTTTGACCTCAATATACTCTTCCAAATCAAGCAAAGTCATAAACCAGTCCTTCTTAATCAGTTCATTATATAAACGCCGCAAATTTTCTTCTTTACCAACTTTCAAAGCCTTTTTACTGACAATGAAATTGACGGCCTTTTTGATTATCTTACTATTTTTATAATACTCTTTCGAGACATACTTACCCTTCTCATTATTCTTGATTTTGCGATATAACTCGATAACAGCATCCTTATCCTTACCAAAGGTATAAATATTGTCATCACCAACCAACTCATGAATCTCAACATTTGCCCCGTCAAAAGTGCCCAGGGTAATCGCCCCGTTAAGCATGAATTTCATATTACCGGTGCCGGACGCTTCTTTGGAAGCTAGTGAAATCTGCTCGGAAACATCACAAGCCGGTATCAATTTTTCCGCGTAACTGACATTGTAATTCTCAACCATCAATACTGTCATATGAGGACTGACAGCTTTGTCATTTTTGATGATCTCTTGCAAAACTAGGATTAAATGGATAATATCCTGAGCAATGACATATGCCGGAGCGGCTTTGGCTCCAAAGATAAATGTAAGCGGAGTAGAGGGCTTTTTACCCGCTTTTATCTCCAAATACTTGTGAATGATATAAAGCGCATTCATCTGCTGCCGCTTATACTCATGCAAACGCTTAATCTGGATATCAAAAATCGAATTTTCATTTAGGGCGACACCCTCTTTTTCCTTAACATAAGTTACCAACTCGCGCTTTTTGTTTTGCTTAATATCCCAAATCCGGTCAAGGACAACATCATTATCTTGATGTTCAAGCAAACGCTCAAGCTTTTTTGCATCTTTTTTCCAATTGTACCCAATTGTTTCGGTGATAAAATCAGAAAGTTCCGGGTTACAAGCCTGAATCCAACGACGGAAAGTAATTCCGTTAGTTTTGTTATTGAATTTCTCCGGATAAATTTCGTAGAAATTGTGGAGTTCGGTATCTTTGAGTATTTCGGTATGAAGGGCGGCAACACCATTTACGGAAAAACAATAATGAATACAAATATGCGCCATGTGGACTGTCCGGTTCTTATCAATAATTCGAACCGACGGGTCTTTATACTTGGCTTTGACCCGTTTATCCAACTCCTTAATATAAGGAACAAGCTGTGGCACGACTTTGTTGATATACTTAAGCGGCCATTTTTCCAATGCTTCTGCCAGAATAGTATGGTTGGTATAAGCACATGTTTTTCTGGCGACATCGATGGCATCATCCAGCTTAAAATCCTTCTCTTCAACAAGCACACGGATTAGTTCAGGAATTATCAAGGTTGGATGGGTATCATTTATCTGAATGACAGCGTGGTCATATAAATAACGCAAGTCATATTTCTTGGTTTTCATCTCATGAATAATTAACTTAACCGCATTGGCGGCAAGGAAGTATTCTTGATAAATTCGCAGAAGATTTCCTGCCACATCAGAATCATCGGGATAAAGGAAAAGGGTCAAGTTTTGGGAAATACTTTTTTTGTTGAAATCAATACCTTTTTTGATCAAAGCTTCATCGATACTTTCAAGGTCAAAAAGACGCAAGCGGTTGACACCTTGTTCATAACCGATGACATCAATGTCATATAGACGTGATACCACTTTATCCTTACCAAAACAGATGTCATAAGTAATCTCGGATTTGGTAAGCCATGATTTAGGTTCAATCCAGTTGTTCTTTTCAGCGGTCTGCAGACGGTCTTTGAACACCTGCTTAAACAATCCGAAGTGATATAAAAGACCAACACCGTCACCATTTAATCCCAAAGTCGCAATCGAATCAAGGAAGCAGGCCGCTAAACGCCCTAAACCACCATTACCAAGCGAAGGTTCCGGCTCCAACTCTTCAAGCACTGCCAAATCCTTACCTTTTAAGGAAAGAATCTCCCGCATTTTTTCATATATTCCCAGATTAATCAGATTGTTTGACAAGAGTTTGCCAATCAAGAACTCCATTGATACATAATAAACCTTTTTTTCCCCCTCAATTTTGTCTGAAACGCCGAGAATGCGTTTTACCACCGCCAGGACAACATAATACGTTTCCTTGTCGGTCAAATCTTCAATTTTCCTGCCATACAAGGTATTGGCAATTTCGATTAATTGGTCTTCCAAATGAATAATTAATACATCTTTTTGCAGATTTGATTGAGCAGCCATAGTTTTCCTCCTTTAATACACAAAGCGACACGAGAGATTGCGGGTCCAGCCCGCAATGACGGGCTGTATATTCGTCATTCCACAAATCTCTTAAATCTCCTAAATAATTTCAATATTTGCCGACATACAAACCAAAAGATAAAAAATCTCATACTTTACTGTCAATTCAACAACCAACATATTGTCTGCTTTCACTTCCTTCATTTCGGTATATGATTGCGGGGGGGATAAATCAACCAAGACACCATCCTGACTAATCTCAGCGGCATATGAACTGCTGATTTTGTTGACAATTTCGCTGATAATATCGAGTAATTCTTCGTCAATACGGTCATGGCGTTCGTGCATATAACAGGTTGCCAGGGTAGTCATTTCTTTATCTTTAGCAACGAGGGCAAAGGCATATTCCTTTTCACCTTTGGCAAATTGGAATATGCCGTTCGTTGCAGCCAGTGCATTCGCAAGATAAGCTTTCACCGGATAAATATTTGAATCAACTTTTTGTTCAAGAAACTTCACCGCACATAAGGCGGCTTCTACATATTCATCTGCTTCCTGGGGAATAAACAAAGGAAGGATACGGTTTATGTCATTACTCTTTAAATCATCCAACTGAAACTCATTATTTACAATTGGAAACTCGTGCATTACTTCATTTAATGATTCAAAATCGATGAGCTTTTGGTTTTCCAAGGCTTGGGCAAAGCATAGAAAGCTTTCGTTTTGCTTATGCGCCAACATTCTTATCTGACCTCCGGTCAAATAAGCACGTTCTTCGGCGATTTCGGCAAAAAGACGGTCAGATACCTCATCCATTTCAGCATATATCTGATTTACTTCATCCTGGGTCATGTAACCTTCCGAAATGGCAACCAGCCCCAGTCTGGCACGGACTTTTTTCCGCTCTTTTTGGATAATCAGCATCTGTCCTCTTGTTACGATACCACGTTCGACAAGATAGTTACCAACTATTTGTGCTACCATAAAATTCTATGCTCCTTTAAATTTTCTATTTTCTCCGCACCAAATGATGGGGAACACCATTAACAAATAAAGGCAATAATTCACCCATGATTAAGGGACGGGCATATTTTAGATAACCTTCGTTTACATTACAGCCATCATCAGAAATCCATTCCGCCGGAAGCGGACGCTCAACATTGGCGATATGATGCACATCAAAAGCGCCGGTACCGCATTGGTAAGGTTCGTCGCCGTTACGGTTAAGGGTAATCATCATTCCGGTTTTACCTTCGTTAGCATAAGCCACCGCATCATAACCAACTTGGAAAGCTTCATTAATATCGGTAAGGGAAGCGATATGAGTCGCCGAGCGTTGTAAGGTTGAGAACTCGATCGCCCGTGTTTTTAACCCGGTTTCTTTATTAACCAGACCAGCCAAAATAGCGGCACAACCGGATAATTGTTTATGACCAAAGGCATCTACATAATCACTGGTATTACCCATTTCACATACAAAACGCCCATCAGACAATTTGACACCTTCTGATACGGCGATGACAACTGATGATTTGGTTGCCCCAAGGTTCTTTACCTTTTCGATAAAAGCGTCTATATCAAAAGTTACTTCCGGCAGATAAATCGCATCCGGACCAACGCAGTCATCACCCCTTGACAAAGCGGCGGCAGCTGTCAGCCAACCGGCGTGGCGCCCCATGATTTCGACTATGACGACGGTCGGTTTCCTTGCTCCGAATGATTCATTGTCACGGATTATTTCTTTCATGCTGGTCGCAATATATTTCGCCGCTGAACCATAACCGGGACAGTGGTCGGTAATCGGAAGGTCATTGTCAACTGTCTTGGGAATACCCATGAAACGCTGGGGTTTGCCGGTTGCTTTGGCATAATCGGACAGCATTTTTATCGTATCCATCGAATCGTTTCCACCGATATAGAAGAAAAATCCGATGTCATATTTTTCCAATATTTGGAAAACTTTTTCATAAATCTCTTCATTGCCTTCTGCTTTTGGCATTTTGAAGCGGCAAGAACCTAAGAAAGCCGATGGAGTTCTTTTTAACATTTCAACATGGGTATCGGTGTCAAGATATTCATTTAGCAAACAAAGTTTCTCTTGCAAAAATCCTTCGATACCATGAACCATGCCATAAACTTTTTTTACACCCATTTTTTTCGCGGCGACATAAACGCCGGCAACTGATGAATTGATGACGGCAGTTGGGCCGCCTGATTGTCCTACTACGATATTTCCTTTCATTTGTAACTCTCCTTGTGTTTAATTTATAATATGGCTCACCGTTAAGTGAGACTGTACTATTCTTCGTTGACGAGAATCTTCTTTTTGATTATTTTGTTAAGCCCTGATTGGTTTTTGCCTTCGAGCACGATAGTATTAATGCCCGGATTTACGATAATAGTGGCTGACCATTTCCCAGCTTTCGGAAAAACTTCTTTTTCATTGACAAACAACTTGGGGTCAACGTCATTTTCATCAGATATAGTCCCACCGATCCGGGCATGGGTTGCGGAGATTTGTTTAATCTCATCATCAATCGTAATCGTCGGCGGTGATGGAAGAAAAACCACCTGCCGGTTGAAACCCAAAATCTGACGGCCGCCATACTCGATACTGAAAGGTATCTCCGCGACATCAGTACGGATGCTGGTAATATACTTAAATGTATTATCTGTAATTGGGATAACTTTACCATGAATTTTGATATCGATTTTGTTATAATCCAAATTTTCCAAGAAACCATGTAACTCGACTTGACGTTTTGTTATTACCCCCAGACCTTCGATTCTCATCTCCGGTGCATTGGGATGATGGTCAACGATACGACGGCTGGTTGCTTTGCGTAAGGCACCATCATAAAGCAGGAGGTCAAATTGGTTTGTGCCTTGGGTCAGGGGTAAAGTCTTCGACCATGTTCCGTCTTCGGGGTTTATGTCGACTACATCTTTATTTATTTTCAATGTCAGCATGCTTTTGTGTTGATTGATGTCGTGGGCAGTACCCGACAAGGTAATTTCCGTGGCAGGAGTCACTGTCGGCATATCATCAACTTTTAAAACCGGGGGTAAAAAACCGCAGAAAATCGTACGCTTTTCACGAGCCAGTACATCGAACTCATTGGCAAGGGTTATCTCAAAATCATTACCACCATCATCGAGAGGCAATGATACCATGAATCTACCGTTATGTATTTTGTGTTCTTCGCTATTTATGAATAACTGTAGGTTGGGTTCAGCCGAATTGATAACACCGGCGATAACCATTTTTTTGTTAGTTGTTGCGAGTGGGCAACTAGTAATTTCGATAAGGGGGCTATCAGCACTCATTGTGGTTCCTCCGTTCAACGCAATAAATGTCTCAAATTGATGTTAAAATTTGAGACATTTATATACTAGCATAATTTTTCATTGATGTCAATTTCGCTGGTGTAACAGCGAAACGAAATGACTGTTAACTTGTTGTGGCTAATCTGTTAACCATTCAACAATCCAAGGACATTCCGGTTGTTTTGGTTTGCTTGCGCCTGTACTGATTGTTGCGCCTGCGCCAAAATATTCTGGCTCGACTTCTTAATCATTTCGCTTGCCATGTCAGTATCACGGATGCTGGAATTCGCTGCCATCGCATTTTCGGTTGCGTTACGCAGGTTTGAAATCGTACTACCCAGACTATTCTGGACGGCTCCCAGGTCAGAACGCATCGTTCCTACACTGGCGAGTGCACTTCTGATACCTTCCATCGTGTTTGCGAGCTGGTCACGCTCGACACTGATAGGGGTATTGGCACTAAGAGCACTCCAATCCATCTTGCCGATGTTGATATTAATCTGGTTCGCGTCATTTACTTCCGAGCCAACTTGCAATCTTTTTCCGTCGAAGCTACCATCAAGCAATTTCTGGTCATTAAAAGTAGTCGTTTCTGCAATGCGGTCTACCTCACTGCGCAGGGCATCCATTTCTGCCTGGATGGCTTGGCGTTCTTCCGCGCCAATGGTTTCGTTTCCTGCCTTTACGCCCAGTTCATTCATCCGGTTAAGCATGTCGTTAACTTGGTTCAGTGCCCCATCAGCGGTCTGGATGCTGGAAATCCCGTCTTGTGCGTTCGCTGTTGCTTGCGAAAGCGCATAAATCTGGCGCAGCATCTTTTCCGAAATGGCAAGACCGGCGGCATCATCGGCACCACGATTAATCTTCTGGCCTGATGACAATTTTTCATTTGATTTCGTTTTTGCTGATTGGGTAGATTCTGATGAACGATTGGCAGTCATTGCATTTAGATTATTTTTCACGATCATAGGCAACTCCTTTCACCTAAAACTAGAGCAAACCCTTTTGCTCATTTACTAGTGTATCACAATCGGGACTAAATTACAAGAAATTTAATATAGTATTTGGGTAAATATTCTGAGTACTTGCCGCCAGACGGCATTTTCATACGGAATTAACGGCTCTGAATGGGGAAAAAGAAAAAATAACCGGATGACAAAAGTGATCAAATAAAGACCGGCAGTGCCAATCAACAGAACTTTTTCAAAATGGCTGAGCGGTTCATTTTTTTTAAATATAAAACGTAGGGTAAGATAAATAAAAAGTATTAATGAAACGATAACCAGAGGGTGCCAAATATGGGCTTCAATCAAATTACCCCGAAATAACTCCATGGTGGCGCGGGTAGAGCCACATGAGGGGCAGGGTAAACCAACCACGGCTTGAAACCAGCATAATGTACCGGTGATGGCTGAGATAAATAACCACAAAAGAAAACCGCCTGTAAGTAATAAGGCGGTTTTTCCCTTGATTTTATTGTTTATTGAGCTACCCAAGTATTTCTGCGTTTATCCCAAATCTCATTGAATCCATTTGTAATTTGGAAGATGGCGACAATACCACCAATACCGCATATGAAAGTAAGAAGCAACCACAATACAAAGTTTTCCGTGTAGTGCGTGCCATTTTCACGTGCTAAGCGGGCAAGATTTTTGTCGATTTGGTAAAGCATAATCCACGCAACAGGGGGGCAAAAAATACATCCAATCAAAAACAATGCGCTGTTCATGCGTTGTTCGCCACTCGCTTTGTTGATATCTTCCATAATCACAAAATACCAGTAAAGCATATAGATACCGCATGTGACAATTGACAAAAGCACGACTATCGCACCGTTCCGATTTTCTCCTATGTAGTTATTTTGCATATTTGTACCATACCCTTCATAAGTTTTCTATTCAAAATTTATCATAACAAACTTGACTTAAAAAGTCAATCGAATTAAATATTATTTTATGGAAATAATATTCAGCATGTTACGATTTTGGGTAAGAAAACTGCTTTATATTATTTTCGCGATTTCATTAATCGCCATCGCCGTCAATATGTTTCTCGCCCCCCATAATATCGCTGCCGGGGGACTGACCGGGCTTGCCGTAATTGCCGAGTCATTTTTTGGCTGGGACCGGACCGTGACAATCTGGGTGGGGCAGGCTGTTGTCGGGGTATTAGCATTAGTTTTTCTGGGTAAAGAGATATTTTTTAATACCGTGATCGGAGCAGGACTGCTTCCTGTATTTATCGCGATTGTTCCCCGATATCAGCTAATTGATGATACGATGCTTTCGATGATAGTCGGCAGTGTTATGTTCGGAGTGGCCGCCTGCACACTTTATCATAACAAAGCATCCAGTGGCGGAACGGCTGTCCCACCGCTTATTTTCCAAAAATATTTTAATCTGCGTCCGTCGATTGGGTTATTGGTAATAGACTGTATCGTCGTCACCTTGTGCCTGCTGGTTTTCGATGTTGATACATTTTTCTTTGCTATCCTGTCAAACTCTGTCACTTCGTTAGTGATGTCGCAAATCGAAAACGGCTTAAACAAGAAAAAATGTATTTATGTTATCAGTGAAAAACACGAAGATATAATGAATGAGTTGTTATATGAGTTTGAGCGCGGCGTTACGCTAGTTCCGGCAATCGGCGCATATACCGGAATACCCTCACCGATGCTGATGGTGGTGATCAGCCGTCAACATTACCGGCAGGTAATTGAAATCGTGAATAAACATGACCGTAAATGTTTTATGGTCACGAATATCGTTGCGGATGTTCATGGGGAAGGGTTTACGTTTGAATCGGGTAGTGTGTGAGTGGGGGATGACAGACCCCTACTTCTTTGCCAAAACTTCCTCAAATACCTTGCTGATTGTTTCTTTCTCATACGGTTTCGTTACGAAATTGCTCGCTCCGATACTTATTTGTTCTTTTATGGTTGTATTTTTCCCGATGGACGAAACCATGATAACTTTTGCATTTGGGTCGGCGGTGATGATTTTCTTAAGGCAATCCGTCCCCCCCATATTGGGCATGATATTATCAAGTGTAACAATATCCGGCTTGTGTGACATATACATATCGTAGCCTTCTAAACCATCTTTGGCTTCGGCGATTACTTCATGACCAAGCTCCTCAATCAAACTTTTGAGTTGAGTACGTGCCAGTTTTGAATCGTCAACTACTAAAAACCTTGCCATTTAATTAACCTCCTGTTAATGTACGATTATAAAAATATTTAAAGCGCCTACTGAAATAGACAGGGGTAATACGATTGTATCACAATCCACCGAAAACTCGTCATAATATAAAGGGGGCTCCAAGTCAAGATCCATAATACCGTTATTGGCTAATTCTGAGATTACCAGACCACTGACACAATTTAAAAATTCCTGCATCGAATCCTGGGCATCTTCGTCAAATTCATCGAATCCAAATTTTGCAAAACCTTCCGCAAGACCCTTTGCGGTTATAGTATCAGCTGCTGAATAAGCAAATGTGACACGAGCGTCACCAATGGTATTTTGCTTGACAAGAACCTTTACCAAATCCAATTTTGCCGGATAAACCTCATCTACTGTAACTTCACGGTCTACCAAGCGGATAATCGTATTAATGAATAAGCGGGCAAATGTTTGCATGATAATGTCTTCATTATCCATTAGGGCTATGTAGGTAACAAATGTATCAACATCATTATCCTGTAGTTTTTCGAAAACTTCATCTCTTACACCAAGCGATACCTTAAAATCTCTAAGATACTTGTCCACCTCATCGGCATCCAGATACTGTTTATCACCTAATATCTGCTTTAGGATGATATGTTCGCGGGGCTGTTTTCCAAGTAATGATTCAAGTTGCTCTTTCGATAAATAGCCTTTTTCAATCGCAATATCACCAAAGCGTTTATTTTGGGTCGCTTGCAAATTATTTACCTCATTAACTTGCGAAGCTGTCATGAGATTTTCTTCCTCGGCTAATACCCCGATTCTGATTCTCGTGTTTTTTTGAATCTCCAAAACTTCCTGCGCTTGCGCAGCGGTAATTATATTTTTTTCAACCAGATACGGAACAAAAATTTGATTAAACAAGGAAGACCTCCTTCATTTCTATTATTGGATATTATTATATGGGGATGATACTGTCATGTCAAGGGTTTTGCAAATTCTTCAAGCAATTACCGCCAAAAACCGTTCACCATATTTCTCAAGTTTATGCTCACCGACTCCGGAAACAGAAAGCATTTCATGCTCGCTCTTTGGCATTTTTATGCACATATCGATAAGAGTTTTATCCGAAAAAATTATGTATGGTGGCATCCCTTCTTCTTTCGCAATCTCCAGCCGAATTTTTCGAAGCTGATCAAATAAATCCATTTGTTCAGCCGATAATTGCCCGGATTTTTTACTAATTTTCCTCTGCTTGGATTTACCATCCTTAACTAAAATCTCTTCTTTGACCAGTTTCATGGTTATTTGTTTATCAATAACTGTCAAATACTCCCGTCCCAAAGGTGTCACTGACAGCAAACCATATTTGTCATTTGTCTGATTTATATATCCTTCCAGAACAAGATGGTATATCATCTGTTTCACTTGAACGTCTGAAACTTCCGGCATTTTTCCATAACACGTATTATTGTATAGTCGGTACCGTTCAAGCTTTTCTTGCTTCATTCCCCTAAGAGTTGCCGCGATAACTCCCATACCATAGTAACCGTTACATTGGCTGATACACATGATAATTACCTTGGCATATTCACTAATATCAAGCTCGGTAAAATTTGTTTTGCAATTTTTGCAATTACCACAATGGGATACCGTTTTTTCACCAAAATAACGTAAAATATACTCACGAAGGCAACTCTTTATATGGCAAAAATATGTCATCTTTCGCAATCGTTCTTCATCGTTTTCCTTAATCAGTTTGCGCGTTTCAAAATCCAATTCTTCATTGCTGCTTTGTTCAATCAAAAATTGGTTCGTCCGTACGTCACTCGGAGAATATAATAGTATACACTCCGCCGAAACGCCATCACGACCGGCACGACCGGCCTCTTGATAATAACTTTCAATATTTTTCGGCATATTATAGTGGATGACATACCGCACATTTGATTTATCAATCCCCATACCAAAAGCATTCGTCGCCACAATGACCGGCTTTTCATCATGAATAAAATCATCTTGGTTTTTCCGCCGCTCTTCATCCGCCAAGCCAGCGTGGTAGCGGGTGACGGGTATACCGGCACCACTCAGGTACGCGGATAATTCTTCCACACTGTTTCTTGTCGCCGTGTAAATTATTCCACTTTCTGTCTGGTGATTTTGCACATAATTAAGAACCCAGGCAGCTTTATCCTTCGTCTTTAGATTAAGGACTTCAAAGGACAAATTCTGCCGGTCAAATCCAGTTACTGTCACATAGGGATTTTCTAGTTTCAAAGAACAAACAATATCATCAATGACTTGTGGTGTTGCAGTAGCACTAAAGGCTGTGACCACCGGGCGGGTCGGCAAATGGGCGATAAATCGGGTAATATTCATATAACTGGGGCGGAAATCCTGTCCCCATTGCGAAATGCAATGCGCTTCATCCACCGCCACCATCGCAATATCCACATTAAGGGCAAATTCGATGAACTCTTCAGTCTCCAAGCGTTCCGGAGCTACATAAATGATTTTGTATCGCCCCGCGCGGGCATAATTCATCGCCAGCTTGGTTTGTCCGACAGTCAGTGAGCTATTGATAAATGCTGCGTGGATTCCCGCACGATTTAGCGCAGCGACTTGGTCTTTCATTAATGAAATGAGTGGTGAAATGACCAGAGTGATACCGGTAAATACAAGTGCAGGCACTTGATAACATATCGACTTCCCCGCTCCGGTCGGCATGATACCAAGGGCGTCCCTTTTTACCAGGATATGGTTTATCAGGTTTTCTTGACCAGTTTTAAATTCGTCATAACCAAAATATTTTTTGAGGATTTCGTAATGATAGTTAGACATCGTAGACTCCTATTAATTAATTTGCTTTTTATTATATCATCAACCATTCCTGAATGCATAAACAGGTAGTCGATTTTAATTAATGGTGTGTTGGAATATTTCATTATTTGCTTCCCATTTGGGAAAAGAAACCTTGCAATTATGCAGGGTTTTGGCGACGATACCACTCTGCCGCAAACCGGAATCGAACCGGTACGGGTGTTGAGCCCGCAGGATTTTAAGTCCTGTGCGTCTACCAATTCCGCCACTGCGGCAGACTGGTATCGTCTTTTGTGATGAAACTTAAGATTTTCTGTGACATAGTTAATCATGTCTAAAACTTCTTAATCATGGGACCTACTGGGCTCGAACCAGTGACCCCCTGCTTGTAAGGCAGGTGCTCTCCCAACTGAGCTAAGATCCCATCATGATCGTAAAAGCATCCATGGGGTAAGAATCTTACGATTCTTACGGTTTATCTAAGTATTTTGTTCGTTCATATAGTCAGAAAAGAACGCGATGCGTTCTTTGTCTCTTCATCATACGACCCAGATGGGACTCGAACCCACGACCTCCGCCGTGACAGGGCGGCGCTCTAACCAACTGAGCCACTGGGCCATTATGTTTGTTAAAAACGCTTGCTAATTATTTTTTGCGCATTTCTAAATACGCTTTCGATGGACCTTCGGGGACTCGAACCCAGGACCGACCGGTTATGAGCCGGTTGCTCTAACCAACTGAGCTAAAGGTCCAGATATGGACATTTTATCTTAATGGAGTAAATCTTATAAGCCGATAATCGGACTCGAACCGATAACCTGCTGATTACAAATCAGCTGCTCTGCCAATTGAGCCATATCGGCAGTCATAGAAGAATGGAGCTAATCCATGCTTGCATGGGTTTCAACATTCTTCATGTTCTGACCCCTACGGGACTCGAACCCGTGTTACCGCCGTGAAAGGGCGGTGTCTTGACCGCTTGACCAAGGGGCCTTACTTGTTGCTATATTTGCATAAACAGTTTTTGTTCCTGCCTCCCCGAGTTGGGCTCGAACCAACAACCCCACGGTTAACAGCCGTGTGCTCTACCATTGAGCTATCGAGGACCACCGAAGGTTCAATGAGTCGTCCCTTCAAAACCGAACACGAAAACCATTGACATCCTGAAACCACAGAAGAACGTTTACGTTCTTCCAGAGCCGAAGCTTTAGGTTTACTTGGCATGGTTCTTTCATGCCTTAGCAAACCTCTTCGGGT
>Ga0209737_10000524_pt1 | contig 30991 bp, 35 predicted proteins | sample TergutCu122P3_FD_187284 | JGI IMG/M metagenome (GOLD analysis project Ga0209737, IMG submission 187284) | Cubitermes ugandensis P3 segment gut microbial communities from Kakamega Forest, Kenya - Cu122 P3 (SPAdes) (version 2) | ecosystem: Host-associated > Arthropoda: Insects > Digestive system... | reverse complement strand
AATGGATTCTGCTTGATCTGATCCTTGGACTCTTACGTTCTCGCCGTGGTTCTCAAATCATAGCGAAATATGGCATCAGTCCTGCTAAATGCGCCTATCATCACTTAGCCATTTTGATTCTTTCTTTTTACTTTTGCAATGAAATCTCCTATACAATCCGTGAGCTTGAGATTATAGTGGATTAATTAGAGTTTCCGAAAGTCGATTATGAAATTGTTGCGTTGTGGAGATTTGTTTTCCATCATTTCGGCTATTCAGCCATTTATTATTCGATGTTTCTCATTTTTAAAATAAAGCACTATAATTAGGCAATTTCATACAACTTTTAAATGACACATTATACTAGTAGTGGCTAATGACCATGCCAGATAAAATGACATACTTTTCCTGTTAGTTGCTGTACAATTAAATGAACACAACAATAAAAGTAGAGGGTATGTCATGCTCACATTGCGAACAAAGCGTAAAGACAACAGCTTCAGCGATATCTGGAGTTACTGATGTACAAGTGAATTTAGATGAAAAGACGGTAACTGTAACCCATGATGAAACCGTTTCTTTTCATGTTATTAAGAACGAGATTGAAGATCAGGGCTACGACATCTTGTAGATTTGATAATTCCTCACAACTTACAACCCTCTTCCCTGTAGCCAGGTGGAAGGAATGGCGCAAATTGTGAATTGCTGATTATTCTGCCTCAATCTTCATTAAAATCTCTTCAAGTGACGGATACTGTGTTTCAATACGCTGCACCCTTCCACCGGTGGATGAGATCTCAGCCAGTACCCCTTCTATCTCGTCAACTACTGAGACTGAACGCACTATTGCACTTTCCTCTCCTTCAGGTGTGTACCAGACATCATATGTTGTGGAACCAAAATGCTCACGAATCTCGTCCATTGGTCCGTCTATCACTACATTTCCTTGCTTTAATATCATCACTCTGTCACAGACTTCTTCGATCTGATATAGATTATGTGCAGAAAGCAGAATCGTTTTCCCCATTTTTTTGAGTTTTTTCAAGTAATCAACGATGAACCTGCTTGTCATTGGATCAAGTCCAGAACTTGGCTCATCATAAATGAGCAATGCAGGATCATGAAGCAGCGTGCGAGAAATTGCAACTTTGCGCTTCATGCCTTTTGAGAGCTCTCCAAGTTTTTTCTTTCCAGGCTCCAATGACAACTGCTCAAACAACTCTCTCGCACGAGAATCAACATCCTCTCGGCTTATTCCATATATCTCTCCAAAGAAACGCAGGTATTCCTGTGCAGTCATATTTTCATACAGTCGCGACTCCTCAGATAAATAACCAAGAGACTGCTTCATTGCAGCTGGATTCGCTACGGCATCAATACCATTTATGTATAAACTACCTGATGTTGGTTCAAGTAATCCTGCCATTATCTTGAGAAATGTCGTCTTCCCTGCTCCATTATGTCCAACAATACCGTAAATCTGGCCTGATTCACATGTGCAGGAGACTGAAATAAGTGCCTGAAAATCTCCATATGACTTTGAGAGTTCTGATACTACAATCACACTTTAACCTCTGCACACTGCCATAAAAAGTACCCACAATCACAAGCATATATTATACAAGATCTGAAGACCTATGTAATCCTAGACTGGTCATGAATATTCTCAAACAACTGTGCACGATAAGTCTCTGGGAACTGAAAAATGCAAAGGGTATGCTGAATGTGAGGACTCTCCCAGTACTTATTCCTCTTTTTGTCATTCTTGCATTTCTTAGTGCAGCTGCGCTTTCAGGCGGAATACATCTGCAAGACGGTGTATACGAGTTAGCGATAACGGATCCATCATATGCACAAATTGTTGCTGAGGACCCTCGCTTCACTGTCTATCTTGTTTCTGATATTCGCTCTGATACCATATGGGATGCTGGATTTGATGTAGCAATTATAAATGGCAGAGTATACACCGCTCCAACAGCTCGCGGTGCTGGCGCGAGAACAGCTCTTAGAGGAGATTATGAATACTATGCTGAGGGTGTTTATCTATCTCAGAGCGATATTTTTGCAGCATTTCCTCTGTGGATAAATCCTCAATATATTGATAGCCCACTTGACTTTACTGCCACAAGTCAGGGTATATCTGTATCAGCTCCCAGACGCCCACTTGAGTCAGTTTTACCAGAAAATCCAGTAGCATATGTCGAGCCCCCTGCACAATTAACAGAAGAAGAGCAACGCCAGCTTCGCCAGCAGCTTCTCGACTCAAGGCTTACTCAAAATCTTTTTGGGATGGATACTTCGTCTACCAGTGGAGACAATCCATATGATATTCCGTCACGATTGTCTCCTCCTCTTCCATTTGATGCAATTATTTTTGTTTTTGTCTTTGTATTTCCCCTCTACTTCATGTCTCAATTCTATATGATGAGTATCATGAATGAGAGAACACTCAAACAAGGTGAAGTATTATTATCTGCTCCTGTCCATCCAGCTGTTATCATTCTTGGTAAGATGATTCCATATGGAATTGGTATGTCTCTCCTCGCACTGGTTATTATTTTTTTCCGTGAAGGAAACATTGAGATGTTTTATCCGCTCATTCCTATTATTTTATTTTTCCTAGCTGCTGCACTCTTTATCGGTATGACTGCTCGCAGTTATCGCGAGCTCTCATTTATCTCAATTTTCTTTTCAACAGTTGCAACATCTTATCTTTTCTTCCCAACAGTCTTTGCCCATGTACATATTGTTGGCCTCCTCTCTCCTGTGACTCTTGTTATATTCGCACTTGAAGGCACAGGGTACACATCAGATGAATATCTTTACTCCACGGCGCTGTTTTACCTGATATCGATTATTCTCGTTTTTCTCTCAATTAAAAATTATCGTGAAGAATTTCTCTTCTCGCAGCGTCGTCTCCTGGACCGTTGGATCGACGCTGTTTCTGCATTTATACACAAAAAACACCCACTCGTCTCGGTCTCTGCCATAACCATGTGTACTGTTCCATTCATTTTTATGGCAGAGATGCTTGTATTAGTGTTATTTTTCAATCTCCCAATGCCACTTTCTCTTCTGCTTATTATGGGCTCAGTCGCACTTATTGAGGAGATCGGAAAGTCAATCGGCCTCCTTGCGCTATATCAGATTGATACACAGTTTTTTACATGGAAGCGTCTCATCTTTGCAGCTTGTGCTGTTGGCCTTGGATTTTTAATTGGAGAGAAACTCCTTCTCTTTGTCTCGTTGCCACAGATATCAGATTCGATCTTTGGTGTAGCCATGTTCTTAACCCTTGGCTTGCTCATCCTACCATTTTTGCTCCACAGCGTAACAGCCCTTATAACTGCTCTTTCCTTGAAGCTGGGTGGCAGGCGTGCATATCCTCTTGGCATTATTGTTGCTACGATCGTGCACCTCATTTATAATTGGACTGTGTTATCAGGGTGGTTGTCATGATACAGATATCTCGTTTGTTTGCAGTTACTAAAAAAGAACTTCGTGCTATTCGAGCTGAAAAGACCATTATTCTTGCGATATTGCTTCAGATCTTCATTGCAATGTTTTCATCATTTTTAATGGTGGGTCTCTCAGCAATGTACAATCCTGACATGTACAAAGGCATCTCTGGCATCCAGTATGCCGTTGGCTATGTTGATGCAGGTCTTTATTATGAAAGCGATTTATCCGAAGTATACAGTGATCTCTATGCCGAAGGATTTGAACTGGATTTTTCCCTTTCAAATCAAAGGCTATATGCTCTCCTTGAACAAGATCGTGAGTTCGTACCGTACTATATGGATCTTGAGACTGCTCTTGCTTCGCTTCAGGAACGAAAACTTGCAGCAGTGTTGTATGTACCTGAACCTGATCCAACTGGTACGTCGGCTTTGTTTCTAACACTGTATACGATCAATAATGATCTGCAATCAACAGTAATCGAAGCAAAGATGCAAGAGCTCTTCATGCAATATGAGAGAGAGCTTCGTGAATTAAAGAGTGATCGGCTGGATTCTGTTCCTCTTCCTCTTGGATTTGGCAGAGGGCAAGGTGGAGACTTTTATGAGTTTTTGTATCTCCTCTTAATCCCACTCCTGCTCTTCATGCCTGCGATTATTTCAGCTGGGCTTGTTATTGATCTCATGACTGAGGAATTCTCGTACAAAACACTTGATATACTAAAGACGACCCCACTCGCGATGACTGAGGCGATGTGGGGTAAAATAGTGGCGTGTATTCTTATCATTCCCATTCAATCTGCTGCGTGGCTGATTTTGCTTGCACTCAACCAGATCTTTGTTGCACATCCACTTCTCTTACTTACTCATGTAACCCTTATATCTTCGATATTGATTGTTATTGCAGCATTTTTGGGGCTGTACTACAAAGATAGATCCTCTGCACAACTGGTGTTTTCTGCACTTACAGTGGTACTGCTCATGCTTGTGCTTACAGTGCCATATAATCCTATTCATCTGGCAGGAATGTTAGCAGCAGGTCGATTTCATTCGTTTTATTTCCTGCTTATCGCAGGAGAGTTTGTTTTTTTCCTGCTTCTGTCAGGGGTATTTACGCGGTTTATTGGACGGTTTACTGATGGAAGGTGATAGTTCCTCTGTTCCTAATCCTCCTTTTTTTTGCGTGCTTTCAACGTTCTCTTACTTCTTTTCTTTCAATTCGCTGTGTCGTGTTGCTTGTGATTCTACAAAATGGAGTGTATTATATAATAGAAGGGTGAACGTATAAAGACAGGTTTCAAAGCTGGTACGCGCTGAATAGCAAAACGGCTCCGGCACACTCGGAAGTGAGTGTGAATACGAAAATGGTGTGCATTCTATATCCATTCTCGTCTCCTCACTTGTATTTTGCTTCGCGCCTTTAATCGACCTTCAATATATAAACCTAATGACATAAAATTGTAAACGTAGAGTGATGGAATGGGACAAGGTAAATTTGCAGCACGCACGCTCACGAAGACCTCAAAGAAGTTTCGCTGGGCTGACCCACATTTTGCACGAAAGGCTGGCGGCCTGAAATTAAAATCAGACCCCCTTGAGGGAGCCCCACAGGGCAGGGGAATTGTACTTGAGAAGATCGGAGTTGAAGCAAAACAGCCAAACTCTGCTATTCGCAAGTGCGTCCGTGTCCAGTTAATTAAGAATGGCCGTCAGGTTTCAGCATTTGCTGTTGGTGACGGCGCAATTAACTTCATTGATGAACACGATGAAGTAGAAATTGAGGGGATCGGTGGACGTCTCGGTCGTTCTATGGGAGATATTCCTGGTGTGCGATTTGTCGTCACAAAGGTAAACAATGTCTCTTTGCATGAACTGGTGAGTGGTCGTAAAGAGAAACCAAGAAGGTAAGCGTATGTCAGAAGAACAAGGAAAACGCCTTCTCTTTAACAAATGGGATATGGGAGAGGTTACGGTTAGCGACCCTGGTGTTGAGCGATATGTGAATCTGCACAGTATGATTGTACCTCACTCCTGTGGTAGACTTTCTCGTCAGGAGTTCAATAAGAGTAATATGCTCATTGTTGAACGTCTTATCAATCGCCTAATGCAGACTGAAGTAAATACTGGTAAAAAGCAGCTTGCGATTCGTATTGTACAAGATGCATTTGATATTATCCACCAGAAAACAAAGAAAAACCCTGTTGAGGTGCTGGTAACTGCTGTTGCAAATGCGGGTCCTCGCGAGGAGACTGTTCGTCTGAAATATGGTGGTATTAATGTGCCAAAATCTGTTGATACTGCACCAATCAGACGTGTGAACACAGCACTTGCATATATATCTACGGGCGTAAAAGTTGCATCACACAAGAAAAAGCGCCCTGTTGCTGCATGTCTTGCAGATGAGCTGATTGCAGCTGCAAATGGTGATATAAAGTGCTACTCAGTATCCAAGCGTGAAGAACGCGAACGTGTTGCAAAATCTGCCCGTTAGTGAATATGATATTGTGGGGCAGTTTTTCAAACTTTTATTTTTTGAATCGTGAGTTTTGTATTAGTTACAGGCTCATCCCTACATATAACATATTTTATATTTGAGTTATGACCATTTTCGAATCATTTTGAAAAATAAACAGTAAAGATACTTTTAGGTGTTCTAATATGAGCCGGGGTAAAAAAACAGTAGAGCGAGTAACGCAGCTTATGAATCAGCCGCTAAATATCCGAAACATCGGTATTGTAGCGCACATTGACCACGGAAAAACAACTCTTTCCGATAACCTTCTCGCTGGTGCTGGGATTATCAGTGACGAACTTGCTGGAAAAGCGTGCTGGATGGATTCTGACGCAGAAGAGCAAGCACGTGGTATTACTATTGATGCATCAAATGTCTCGATGGTACACGAGTACAATGGAAAAGAATTCCTCATTAATATGATCGATACTCCCGGTCACGTTGACTTTGGAGGAGATGTAACTCGTGCCATGCGTGCAGTCGATGGAGCGGTCGTGCTTGTTGATGCTGTCGAAGGCACCATGCCTCAGACTGAGACCGTTCTTCGTCAGGCATTAAAAGAGAGAGTAAAGCCAGTTCTTTTCATTAACAAAGTTGATCGTCTGATCAATGAATTGCAGGTTGATGCACAGGAGATGCAGATTCGCCTTGGAAAGGTCATTGATAAGGTAAACAAACTCATTAAGGGCATGAATGAGGAGATGTACAATAACGGCTGGAAGTTAGATGCTGCAAACGGAACAGTAGCATTTGGATCAGCTCTGTACAACTGGGCTATCTCTGTGCCATACATGAAAAAGAGCGGCATTTCATTCAATGATGTCTACAATCACTGCAAAGCTGGTGAGATGAAGGAACTTGCAAAGAAGAGTCCGCTTTGTGAAGTCGTGTTAGATATGGTTGTTAGCTATCTTCCAGATCCAACAGAAGCCCAGAAGCGACGTGTAGGCGTCATCTGGCATGGTGATGTTAATTCACCAGAAGGGAAGGGTATGCTTGCATGTGATCCAAATGCACCTGCCTGTTTGATGGTAACTGATATCTCTTTTGATCCTCATGCAGGTGAAATTGCAACAGGTCGTTTGTTCTCTGGAAAACTCACAAGAGGATCTGAGATGTATGTTATGGGCTCAGCAAAGAAGGTGAATCGTCTCCAGCAGGTTGGTATTTTTATGGGTCCAACTCGTATTGAAGTGTCTGAGCTGTACGCAGGAAATATTGCAGCAGTCACCGGTCTGAAAGATGCAGTTGTTGGTTCAACTGTTTCTTCCCTCATGGATATGATTCCATTTGAGTCCCTTGAGCACTATAGTGAACCAGTCGTGACTGTCGCTGTTGAAGCAAAGAACATGAAGGATCTGCCAAAACTCGTTGAGGTCTTACGCCAGGTTGCAAAGGAAGATCCAACACTTCGTGTCAATATTAATGAAGAGACTGGAGAGCACCTGATTGCAGGTATGGGAGAGCTGCACCTTGAGATTATCGTTGGACGTATTAACCGCGATAAAGGGGTTGAGGTGACTACTTCTGAGCCGATTGTTGTATATCGTGAGACCATCACGAAGAAGACGGATGGCCCTGTTGAAGGCAAGTCTCCAAACCGCCACAACAGATTCTATATTGAGCTTGAGCCACTTCCACCTGAGGTTGTGGAGAAGATCAAGAGCCATGAGATCTCTATGAATCTTCCTGCACTTGAACGCCGTGATGCACTGGTTGCAGCAGGATTTGAGAAGGATGAAGCAAAGAACCTTGTTGATATTCATGGAACAAATATGTTCTTTGATATGACGAAAGGTATTCAGTATCTGAATGAGACAATGGAGTTGGTTATTGATGGTATTCATGAGGCCCTTGATGGGGGTCCACTCACTGACGATCCTGTTCAAAATGTGAAGATCCGTCTTCTGGATGTCAAGCTCCATGAGGATGCAATCCACCGTGGTCCTGCACAGGTCATTCCTGCTGTCAGAAGTGCGGTAAAAGCAGGTATTTTGCTTGCTGGTGACTCACTGCTTGAGCCAATTCAAAATATCCAGATCACTGTTCCACAGGAACACATGGGAGGTGCAACATCACAGATTCAAGGTCGCCGTGGTCAAGTTTATGATATGGCAAGTGAGGGTGACACTGTGACTGTTGTTGGAAGAGCTCCTGTTGCTGAACTCTTTGGATTTGCTGGTGATGTACGATCTGCAACTGAAGGTCGTGCCATGTGGAACACGGAATTTGCAGGATTTGAACTTGTTCCCGCAGGGATGATTCCAGAAGTCGTAAAAGAGATCCGCAAGCGCAAGGGTCTGAAAGCCGAGATACCAAAGCCAGAAGATTATTTGGCATAAGCATCTTTTCACTTTTTTCACATTTCAGTAGATTCTCTCAAAAATTAGTTGAAATCCCAACTAACTCATTTGTTTTTCGTGACTTCTGTCCATCTCTCCTATCTTCCATAGTTTATTCACATATGCATCGGCATGATAGGAAGAAATAGATAATAAATCATCGAACATAAATATAAATAGCAATGGCAGGAGAATTCGGAAAAACGTGGTGGGGCAACTTACTTATGTCTCGAAGAATGCAAGCCGTATTCTTTCTAAAAAACTAGATTTCAAAGATATTTTCCCTTTTTCAGAGGAGCATATATTGACAAATCGTTCAAAGTTGATGCTTATCGTGAATGGAAATAATGAAGTTGAAGTCGGCGGCAAAAATCACGAGATCAAAGAGATGGAGCAACTTATTTCATCGCTTTTTACCTTAAACCCTGACCGTTTGCTTGATTTTGAACCTTCAGTTGCGGCATTTCATAAGATTTTGCTTGCCTCACTTCATCTATCGGCAAATGGCATGATAATTCCGCAGATTGTTCAATTGGATGACAAAAGCTTTCTTATTCGCTGGTTGCCAGCAACAATCGAGAGTCATGTAAAGGAAATTGTCGAAAAATTATCTGCCATTTTACCAGGTGACTTGTTGCAGATACAAAAAGTAGTTCGCAAAAAAGAACAAATGCTACCGATTGAAAATCAAACCATTGAAATACTGTCACTCTTTATCGGCCAACTTGTATCCTCCCTTTCCAAGCCGACGAACAATAATTTGTTCGAGGATTTGTTTTTCAAGAATCAAGCCTACGATTTCAAGGGTGTTGGCGAGAATGCGCTCAGTGGTGGTATAAAAGTCTAGTTAGACCGCTACTACCTTACTTCTGAGACATATAAACCGATGATTACGGTCTCGGAAGCAGAGATGGAAGAGTTTGATCTGCAGATCTCGGTTGAAGACACATCAAAGCCAGATGCATTTCCCATTCCACTTGAAAAAGTTCTAAAACAGCAGCAGTACGAAAAGCAACGCTTCAAAATTTTGCAGGGTGTTTCATTACTCACGCCTTTTATCCGAGGATTGGACGTACATATTAATCTCGGCGGCAATGCCCCTATTCGATTTTCCAATGACGAGTTTTCCCCTTTCCTGATAGATGTTCTGCCTGCCGTTCGATTACTTGACATTAAAGTCCTGTTACCCAAATCCTTGGAAGAATTATTGCGCCCAAAAGTATCGGTTAAAGTACAAAAAAATAATGATGGGCAAGGTTTTGTGAGTTTGAAGGATTTGCTTTCATTCGACTGGCAAGTGGCGCTGGGTGAAACGATCATATCACAAGAAGAATTTAATAAGTTAGTAAAGAATGCTTCTCGTTTGTTTAAATTCAAGGAAAATTATATCTATGTCAGTGAATCTGACCTTGAAAAGTTGCATAAAGTGTTTACTTCGGATAAAACACTTAGTCCCTATGAGTTACTTCAAACAGCATTAGCGGAAGAATACGAAGGTACTCCTGTAATCCTCACCGATGAAGTACGTGATTTAATCACTGAATTAACGTCTACCGAAAATATTCCTTTGCCTCAAGGACTTCATGCACAACTTCGCCCCTATCAAGAGCGCGGCTTTTCGTGGATGTATCGTAACAGCCGCATTGGCTTTGGTACTATTATTGCCGACGATATGGGTCTCGGTAAAACGTTGCAGGTAATCTCTGTTTTATTGAAATTAAAGGAAGAAAATACGATAAATGATGAACAAAAAGCATTAGTAGTTGTTCCAACTGCTTTGCTGACCAATTGGAAAGCGGAGATCGAAAAATTTGCACCTTCACTCTCCTCGCATATTTTTCATGGACAATCACGTGAATTAAAGGAATGTAATGCTGATATTTTGTTGACTACATATGGCATTTTGCGAAGCGACTCCGAATTATTGAAAAAGCAAAAATGGCATGCGATGATTATTGATGAAGCGCAAAACATTAAAAATTATGGCACGGCACAGTCAAAAGCGGTGAAAAGTATCCCTGCCACCATTCGCATTGCCATGAGCGGAACGCCTGTAGAAAACCGTCTCACTGAATTTTGGTCGATTATGGATTATACCAATAAAGGGTATCTGGGGACGGTCAAAATGTTTAAAGAGAATTATGCCAATCCGATTCAAGTATTTAATGATGAGGAAGTAATTACTCGATTTCGAAAAATTACTGCACCATTTATGATGCGACGCATGAAGTCTGACAAGACGATTATCTCTGATTTGCCTGACAAGCATCGAACAAAATCAGTTCGCGCTTCTTACCAAACAACAGGCTGCGCTGTACAAAAAGACTGTGCTGGCTGCCATGGAAGAGATCGAGGGTTGCAGTGGATCCGACAAACAAACGCTCTTTGAACGTCAAGGTTTAGTGTTGCAAATGATATTGGCGCTCAAACAAATATGCAATCACCCGACTCAATTTTTGAAAAATAAACAGTTCGACGCTGCATTATCTGGCAAAACAGAATTACTTTTTGAATTGTTGGACAGCATTAGCGAAAGCGGAGAGAAAGTGTTGATTTTCACGCAATTTACTGAAATGGGCAAACTTTTGGAGCGTTTTATCACCGAACGATTCGGCGAGCGACCTATGTTCTATCATGGTGGTTGTAGCGTCAAACAGCGTGAAGAAATGGTACATCGATTCCAGCACAACCGTGCCGACAATATTTTCTTGATCTCACTCAAAGCTGGCGGTACAGGTCTGAATCTCACTGCCGCTTCCCATGTTATTCATTATGATCTTTGGTGGAATCCTGCTGTCGAAAATCAAGCCACCGATCGTGCCTATCGTATCGGACAGACAAAGAATGTGATGGTACACCGCATGATTTGCAAAAATACGTTTGAAGAACGCATTGACGAGATGATTCAAAAGAAAAAGCACCTCGCTGAAATGACCGTTGCTACTGGCGAAAATTGGATAGGGAAGTTGAGTAATAAGGAGCTTCGGGATATTTTTGAGTAAATTGTTATAAAGCCATTATTTTGAATTGAGAAGGATCAATTCTGAACAAAAATAGGGAAGAGTTGATACCTACTTAAACTCACGACAGCAAACACTTTGTCAACTCTATCTATTACGAACACTCATTGTGTGGAAATTCTGCTCTATTGTTCTATTTACATGGTCAAAAAACATATTTTGGATCGGATAGGAGTTACGCACATCAGCCTCAAAAGCAGTTAAAGGGCACATGAATATATCTTTCAGATTACTATGTCATATAATTGAACTATTTTATTTTCTGCCACTCTCCTCAAGAGACTTTATCTAACCTAACACTCATGGAACAGTCCATTATACCATCCCAAGATTCTACGCCTTTCTCCATAATGTTTTCCATGCAGCACCATAACATAGAAAATCGAGAGGAGGCAGGAGGAATTAAGGAAATCTGCGGTTAAAAAAAATTATTTGATTTTCTTCAAAGTTTGCGAAATGTGGGTCACACATTTTGCAGAAATTACAAATTACAGCTGAAAAGAACAATACACAAAAGAAAATGCGAGGGGAGCGATTCGAACGCTCGAACTCCTACAAGAATAGGCCCTAAACCTATCGCCTTTGACCTGGCTCGGCAACCCTCGCAAAAAATCAACAAACCAGAAGTTCCAATGAGTTATAACAATCTATTCTGCAACAATAGGAGCTCGTCCTTCAATTGCAGCCTTTACTTGTGCCTGAAGTGTCTCAAACTTCTCTTGAACCATCTTTTCTTGTTTTTCAATAGAACGAATCCGAATATCAAGTGTTTCAACCCGTTCATTTAGCTGAGATATCACGTACTCCTTTGGCTTTTGCATCATTACTGTGCCAACAGTGATAAATACTGCACGATCTTCAGGCACATCATTCAGTTCCTCAAGCGCACGTTTTGCCTCTTGCACTGCAAGATCATACTGCCCGCGCTGTGATACAAATGTCTGCATCTGCTGTTGCATCTGCTGTAACATCGTAATTTGGTTTTGAATATTTGGAGAAATCTGCTTCATGCAACTACCTTTGATCTTCTGATAACTCACACATTTCGGCTGCTACACTAAAAAGCCTTAGCCAACTATTCAATGCAGCTCGAAGGGCACGAGCGTCTACTGCACACACAAAGAGCTCCACCCTATCAGGTCCAGACATCTGGCACACAGCATGTGATTTGCCTCCAGTAACATCTTCTTCTGAAAGAAGCGAAGCATATATTAAAGGAGCATATGGCGTCTCAAAACTGAAATGTGACTCACAACAGTATTTTACCTGTCCATCATTGTCTTCGCATTCCATGCTTCTACATCGCTCCTATCACACCTTTGTCCGTTCAACAATCAAAGTATGATACCTCTTTTGTTGACCGTCATAACTGATTACATCAAGCTCAGAATCAAAGTGCATTGTTTCACAAGCACACGCTTTTTTAATCGACTTGGCATGTAATTCATTAGATGTTCTAACACCACGAAACAAAGACCAGTCACGCATCCCTCCCTGGATATCAGTTACCACAACATCAATCAGTGTCGTATCAGTAAAAAACAACTGAATACGAATACGAGAGTTACGGAGCTCAGATATCACAAAAAAGTAAGGAGAGTCATGTGCAATATCTCGAATCCCTGCCTTTCCACGTGATAGATATGTACTTCCTGTTGCGAACGCGAGATCTTTTGCAATCTTGCGCACAAGCGGAGTACTTCTCCGTGACGTTGTAACCAGTGCCATACTGGCTTTACTCAGCCTTTAGCACCTTAATTGCAGCTCCGCGCTCTTTGAACAGAATACGGTGCCCGCAAAAAGGACATCTCACATGATCATCAAGTTCAACTTTCTGCTTGCACCGGGCACATTTGTATGTACCTCCCATATATTTACGCCTCCTTTACAGAGCGCTCAATAGTGTGCAATGAAACCTTCTGGTTTGGAGTCTGTGGAACATATGCGCCTCCTGCGAACTTGTATCCACATTTTCTGCACTCCCAGATCCCAGTTCCCTTCCGTTTCACTGCACGGTTATCGCAGGCTGGACAGAGGTGCTTCGCTTTTGCAACAACCTCAATCTCCTTTACTCTTTTACGAATAAATCGACCATATCTTGGACCAAAACGTCCAGCACTCCCTGAAACTCTTCCCTTTGCCCTATGTTTTGATTGAGCCATACTATATTCTCCAGTGTGTCAATATCATTTGCATCTAAAACATTTATAATTACCTTGAGTTGTTATAAACAACAAAAATTGTATTTGTGCATTATTCTCAGCTGTTCTTCAAAATCTTGACATCTGCATCCCCTTTGCAGATTTTATTTAAAAGGCCATAGAAATCATTCTGAATACCAGCTGGGATCGTCACCACACAGATCCACGAACCATCTTTTTGCCACTCGTCCCTCTCAATCGTTGCAACTGCCGCAATATCTCCATATGCACGAGCAGCATAATCCGCGGGAATCTTAACTGCGAGGCGCAGCTCTGCAAAGCGTATCGGAAGCAAAGGCCGAATCGCCTTCATTGCCTCCTTTACCTGCTCATCCACAGATTTAAAGGGATCAACTGCCACACGCGCTTCATCAAGTGCATTCTCAATACGTTGTGGGGGATGAGGAAGGCCAGTTTGAGGGTTTTCTGCATGACGCGCGATAAATGCAACAATCTGTTTTCGTTTATCTGCAATCATCTGGCGACGCTGATCAGCAGTCAGGTGAATATCACCTTTACGTATGATTTTTTCTGCGATTTCGTTAAAGTTGGTTGTTGAAAATACTTTCAGCAGGTTTTCATCAGATGCTCGCTCTGCCTGACTAGCATTTTCAAATACATACAGTGCCGCAACACTATCCTCAATATCAATAGTGGAGCCAGAGCGAATCAAGGCAGCTTTGTCGGGATCTACCAAGATCTCAAACTTACATCCATGACTCTCCAATCGTGCAACTACTGCATCATCAAGTGAAATCATCAGCTATCTCCCATCAGAATTTCTTTTGACTTAAAAATGAGTTACTTTCCTGATTTCTCAGAACCATCAGGCGATTCCTTTTTTGCACTCCGACGGGCTTTTGGTTGCTCAGGGATTTGCTCTGAGTCGACCCTCTTTTCAGCCTTATCATCAGATTTTTCCGTCAAAGACAAATCTTTCGGAAGAAGAGATTCGACCTCGTTACGAGACAGCTTTTTAAAACCTGATTCCAGATCCACAATGCCTATCTCGATTGTATTCAACTCGAACTTTCCTTCTGTCGCATCATGAAGAGCTGAAATACCGAGTGCTACAGCCTCTGCAACCGTTACATCAGGATCGTATTCACTCTCAAATCGTTTCATCACCGCAGGGCGCCCGGTCCCAATGCCAGTTGCTTTGTACTCAAGCAATGTTCCAGATGGATCAGTCTCAAACAACCTGAACTCTCCATCAGACACACCTGCAATCAAAAGTGCGGTTCCATATGGGCGTGCTCCCCCAAACTGAGTGTATGTCTGCATATGATCACCAAGCTTTTTTGCAAGTGTCTCAACATCGATCGCCTCTCCATACGAGATCCGATTAATTTGTGCCTCAACACGCGCACGATCGATAAGTGAGCGGGCGTCACCAACAAGCCCAGATGATGCAACCCCAATATGCTCATCAATACGAAAAATTTTTTCAATTGAGTTAGATTCCAACAATCGTGAGCTGATTCTCTTATCAACCAGAAGAACGATACCATCTTTTACTTTGATACCGACTGCGGTTGTTCCCCGTTTTACTGCTTCTCTTGCATATTCAACCTGATAAAGTCGTCCATCCGGGCTGAATACCGTTATTGCCCGATCGTATGCCGCCTGTTGTTGATTCATCATGATGTGTCCCTAAAGATCGTCCTTTGTTAAGTACTGGAGACGGACACGGTTAAACCCATTCTCTTTTCTATCCAAATTATCACTGGGCAGATCAATATCTATTGCTCCAGATGCGCGCACCCACATGGAAAAAACAGGATCAATGTCTGTATCACCCATACAGAGTCGCATATCAGGCATGAGCCCTTCCATCTCCGTTTTTGTCTTCTCAAGAAAGGCTGGTTTTTGCATGCGAAAGTACTTTTGCTTTCGGTATATCTCTTCTTTCAGGGTGCGTATGGTTCCAGAAGTCTGTAATGCTGCAAGGCGGATCTCTGCGTGTAAATGCTCACGAATAAATGGTAAAATCGCATAAAGATCTCTTTCAGTTCCCCTTCGCATACGTATGATTGCAAATGGTCCGACAATTGCAGGGACAGCAACTCCAATCTGCGCTGCAATGTAATCTCCATACCACTCTGTAATTGCAGCAGAAATAGTATAATAAAGTTCTTTTGCATTATATTGCAATAGGGATTCATGTCCTTCTCCGCTTGCCCATGCATGGAGACTATGTGCATCATACGGCTCAATTTTTACAAGAATGTAGCGGAAATTTTCCCGCATTGCAGGATTCAAGCGTTTCATTCATATTCCTCCTTCCCCTGTCCATGCACCACTTTTCTCACAGATTGGTATGGGTGCAGCAGATGAAATGGCGTAGACAGAGAACGAACAACCATATCCTCATCCATTCCAAAAAGCGAGCACATTGCCATTATTTCACGTGGAGTACAGAGACCAAGATAACCTTTAGCCCCGCTCGAAATTGTAAGGCCAAATTCATACTTTCTTGCGAGAGTTACAATATGTTCATACTGCCGCAGTGCTTTTTGTCTCGGCACCCCTTTTGGAATGAGAGCTGCAAGGTTGATGTCCACACAAACATTATGATCAACCGCTGATTTTGCACACACATGATCAAAGGCTTGACGGGACACCACATACATTCGTGAAAGAATGGAAACCTTAGGAGTCGTGAGTACCCATCGGTTATATGCTATATCTCCTGCATCCACAATGTGAAGGGTGGGAATCTGCCCAGAAGGAGACATTTCTCTATTTTGCATCGCTCGGCAAAGTTCTTTTTGATTGAGAGCAGAGTAAACTCTTCCATGAATCAAAAAAAAATTCTTGTCTTGTTGCAGATGGGGGGATGAGCGTAGAGATGAACAAGTAGTATCACGAGACCAAGGTTCACGTATAATAAGTCCATGAAATCCCAAACTGCGGGCGGTCAAAACCATCCGGCTCGTGGTTGTATGAGAAAAAGGATACGCAAAAATCCCTGCATCGATATATGGGCATGTAATTGTTGCAATATTACCCATGTAAAAAGAAGATTGGTGATAGTTAGATTATTTGCCCTGATTTGCGTGAGATCTGATACTTGGACGACACTTTTCGGTACCCTTTCCACGACCACGCATACCACGACCTTTCAGACCAGCGCTCGTTTTTCCACGCTCGGCACGTCCAGTGTGGGAGCCATGACAGATCCAATTATATCTTGAATCAGCCTTGATGACAGGATGATTTGGATCGATGAGGATGACTTCAAACCACTTCTGCCTTCCATCGTCTCCAACCCAATATGAATTCAGTACCTCAAGATTTGGGTGTTTACGTGATACACGCTCTTCTCCAATGCGTTGAAGGCTTTTTCCTGCGGTCTTTTTGTTGACACCCATATTTGCGGTTCTTCGACCACGAATAAAACGGGCTGCCCGCCTGCCACCACGGCGAACTTTCACGCGCACAAGAACAATTCCCTGTTTTGCTTTGTATCCAAGCGCACGGGCTCTGTCGATACGGGTGGGTCGCTCAATACGAACAATACTACCTTCACGGCGCCATACTTGCATACGTTCCCATAAAAGGGCCTTAATACCAGTTTCGGCAGGCTTCTTCCATGCGTCACGCACATGTGAGTACATTGATTTAGACATGTATTTACCTCAGGTTCAGCCGAATTGTATCGGCCACATTCCTATGTAAGAATAGATCTTACAGAGTTTGTATACATCTGCGATTGTGATATATATCCCTTTGTTAATCAGATCTTAACCTTGGAGACAACGAGGATATCTGTTATTCTGGTGGTCGGATACTGACCGTCGGCATCTTTTTCCGCAGATTTGACCATATCCCAGATGGTAAGCAGAGCAACGTTTACGCCAACGAGTGCTTCCATTTCGACGCCTGTTTTTCCACTGGAGCGCACCAGCACAGAGGCGGTGATACGATTGTCTTGCACTTCAAAGTCTACAGAGATATGATGTACTGGGATTGCATGACACATGGGAATAATACGGGGAGTATCTTTGACTGCAAGTACCGCTGCAACTCGTGCTGTTGCAAGGACGTTTCCTTTGATTACGGTTCCATTTTGTATCGCAGCTATTGTTTCGTGCTGAAGGATGATTGTGCCTCTTGCTACGGCTTCACGAGTTTGATCTGGTTTCTCTGAGACATCTACCATGCTTGCTTTGCCATCTGATATGTGTGAAAATTCGGGCATTATTTGCTCTTTTTATTTTTATTTTTGCTTGAGGTCGAGAATGAAACGCATGAGTTCAGCGGCAGTTTCAGTATCAATCATGAGAGTGTTGGTCCGAACTGCGTTTGGAACCTGGATAGGGTCACGGACGTCTTGCACAAAATGGTCTACAAATGGTGCATACATCTCATATACTCCAAGGGAGTTTGGTTGATGACCTGATGCGATCATGAGTTCACGTGCCGGTCCGCTGATTGGAGCATCTCCTATGAAGGGGCTAACGCTGATGACATATGCATCCATTAATGCGTTTTGTATGCCGCTACTGTAGAGAATCGGTCCGATGCTGGTTATTGGGTTTGATGGACCGATGACAATGAGTTCTGCGTTTGAGATGGCATCAAGCACTTCTTTGGTGGCAGTAGGGGGTGTATCATATATGTATTGAATGCCATCAATGGTAACATTAGCTCTATATTTGACCCAGTATTCCTGAAAATGAATCATTCTTCCATCGGCCTGAACATGTGTAGTACATGGATTGTTAGACATGGGAAGGATGGTTACGCTGAGGCCAAGTCTGTCTCTGATCTCTTTGGTGGCCTCTGTCAGAGTGAGGCCAGAATGAAGAAGTTCTGCTCGCAAGAGGTTAACAGCACGATCTCGATCTCCAAGAGACAGATAGCAGTCTGATGCACCAAGGTCACGTAAGAATTCGTGTGTATGAAACGTGTCATCAGCAATACCCCACCATGATTTGGTGTCAAGGAGGTCTGCAAAGAGGTATAGTACAGTATCAATGTCTGGGGAGAGATGCCCCTGCTGATACCACATGTCTTCACCAGTGTTGACAATCACAGTTATGTCACTGTCAGGAAACAAGAGGCGGACTCCACGGAGGAGTTTTGGAGTGCCAGTTCCTCCTGATAGGAAAGTAATCATGTATTTATTTTTTTCATTGTATGGGAAATATGCTACGAAATCCAATGCATGAGCTGTTGGGTCTGCCTTCGGCAGGCGGGCACCACGGAGGTGTGAATTGTTGTTAAAGTCTTTGTTTGTCTCGGATTTAGACCAATGTTTTCTGCAATCTTTACTACGTTTTTTTATTGCGTCGTTTTTTTACATTGTTAACATCGGTCATTGAATCCAATTATTACTTCTTCTGTTTTGACAACCCAATAACCAGTTCTCGGCGATCCTACGCGATCTACCACCCCTATTGCTTTGAGAATTTGTATATGTGATTGTGCGCAGCGTGGTGAGATTTTGATTCTTTCTGCAATTGCCCTCGCAGTTATCTTAGAATCTTTGCGTATAAATTCCAAAATCATTGCTTGTGTCTGGGTTACGTTGACATTTCCTACGATGACAGCGTCAGTATCGGATCCAATCATCACTTCTTCTGTTTTCACAATCCAATAACCAGTTCTCGGTGAACCTACACGTTCTACCAATTTTATTGTTTTGAGAACTCGTATATGAGATTGCACACTGCGTGGTGTAATTTTGATTCTTTCTGCAATTGCCCTCGCAGTTATCTTAGAATTTTCGCGCATAAATTTCAAAATCATTGCTTGTGTCTGGTTTACATTGGCATTTCCTACGATGACAGCGTCAGTATCGGATCCAATCATCACTTCTCCTGTTTTGAAAGCCCAATGACCAGTTGTCGGCGCACCTACACGCTCCACCAATCCCATTGTTTTAAGGGTTCGTATATGAGATTGTACGCTGTATTGTGAAATTTTGAGGTTCGTTGAAATTGTCTTTATAGTTATCTTAGGATTTTTGCGTATAAGTTCCAAAATTTTTATTTGTGTCGTCTTCATACAAACATTTCCTACTATCTGAGCATCAGTGTTGAACCAAATTCAACTTCATCAGCATTACATTCTCGTGAATGATCACAACTGGTTCTCACCTCTCTCATGATAGCATTTACGTTCCGTAGCAGAGTGGTTTAAAAAAATTTAGGTCGTGGATCATTTTAAAACGGACTTTCTTTCCCTCCACAAACTAGACATTTTATGTGATTTATTGTATATATTTAAGTCCCACGAAATCATCCCGATTGCTTGTCAAAATCCATCCTGTAATTATTTTATGACAGAACCAGGCAAGAGAATTCATCAAAATGGTTATAATTTTTCTAACAATTATCATTGTCTTCATTGCAACACGTATTTTGTCGAAACACTTCAACTTAAATTCGTAAGAGGCCTAATTGTGGAACACTTGGGCACGGTGTTCGGTTTGAGATTACGGTTCCAGTCGGCTATTGGAAATGGGAAGGCATATAAGTGATTTCATAGATTTATTTGTTTGTCGGGCGCTGCACATGTGTGAGAGTCAGGCGTTTATGATTGAGGTTATGTTTTATGAAATGGATACTTGTTTTCATTGCACTTTGTTTCTTTGTAGTACCAACGATTGGAGATACAGTAGGAGACGTCAGTGAAACTGATGTTTTACCTGCACTTTCACCTGAGAACACTCAAGCACTTGCTGTTTTCAATGTTCTGCTGGAAGAACTGGATGCGGTGGCAGGGAGAAATAGTCTGAGGAACGCAGAAGAAGATCTTACTAGCAGACTGATGGATCTGTTCCTTGAGGAGGGTAGCAAGACTACGTTTATCAGAGAACTCATGACAGCTGAGGCTGCTTTTGAGGAAGATTATACCCCTGCCTACATCATCGATAGCGTAACCGTCCTGTTTTATATGGCAGGCAATATAGATAATGATAATTCAGAATTTTTTGCCAGAAATATTGTATATCTGAAGGAGTTGATACCAGAATTCGAGAATAATAGCAGTGTCAGCCCTGAGTACATTGATGCCTTGAAAGCAGCAATAGAAGCATGGGAAAAGATCTATGAGAGCGCACTTACTCCAGAATCATAACAGAAACAATATTTCCTTTTTTGAAATAATGAGAAATGAGAAGTTTTTTCTCATGCTGTATACTGGTAACAACTGTGTCACGGACTCTCCCGCCTCAAACACACAACCCTTGATGCTTCATTCACTCCAAAAACAGAATAATCACTATGTTGCATGATGCTCTCTGAAAACAGAGCAACCGAATCCTGCAAAGGCATGTGATCTTGAGTCAGGCGATGCTGGCTGTATCCAACATGCATATATCCTTTAATCTCCACAAAATCTGCTCCAGAGTCCTGGATGATCCGTGCATACCCTTCAGGATTATGACCATTCAGACCAGATACAAGCGTTACCCGAATCGCAGTCCGCTGATTTTTTCTATCTCCAAGCTCAGACAGGCTGCGCAACACATTTTCGTAACTGTCCTCAAGTGGACGAGCAACCGAATGGTATGTTTCCTGATCTGGTGCGACGAGTGAGACATACAACTGATATGGTCTACATTTTCGAAGCATATCAGGATTTGTTCCGTTTGAGACCAAAAACGTGGTACACTCCTTCATATTCAATAGATCTATCAGTTCGGGAAGCTGTGAGTAGAGTGTTGGTTCACCAGAAAGTGAGATCGCGATCTGATTAGGAGTCAGTGATTCCTGATAACGGACAGGATCTGTTCTATGAGAGACCTTATAGCCTGCAAGTGCCTTTTTTTGTAAAAAAGGAATTCTTTCAATAATCTCCTGTGGTTCCAGATCACGTTCATGAGGATAAGTATGTTCAAATGATCTCCAGCAGAAAAGACAACGATGGTTGCACGAGAGAGTTGGCGTCAGTTGCACACATCGGTGGCTTTCAATCCCGTAAAATTGATGCTTATAGCACATTCCCTCACCCATAATGGCACGTTTGCACCACATACATGGTTTTAGAGATGCAGAAGAATGAGGGGAAAAAAACTGATAGCCCATCTTCCGAAGTGCAAGAAGAGAGGACTCAGCTCCCTCCCCTCTCTCTTGTGTTCGAGATCTTCGTCGTCCCATATTACATTGATGAAATTGGATCAATTCCAAGTGTCTCAAGTGCTTCTTTGAGTGTGTTTTGTGTTGCAACGACAAGAGCAATTCTGCTATTTCGGATAATGCCCTCGCTTTTCAACACTGGTTCGGCATGATAAAAGGAGTTGAACAGATCCGCAAGTTCGCGAGCGTAGATAGCAAGCAGATGTGGACGTAAGTCAGAAACAACCTGCTGAATAACAGATGGAAACTTCGCGATATGTTTTGCAAGCGAGATCTCATATGGTGTTTCATACACAAGAGACGCAGCATTATATTTATCACCAGACCACCCAGCTTCTTTTGCTTTCTCAAGCATACTACATGCACGTGCATGAGCGTACTGAATGTACGGACCACTCTGCTTTTCAAAATCAAGTGCTTCTTTCCAGTTAAAAACAGTGCTTTTCTCAGGAATAATCTTTACAATATCATATCTGATCGCAGCAATCGAGACTGATTTCGCAATCGCATCTCGCTTTTCGTCACTCAGATCTGGACGACGCGCTGCAACCTCTGCTTTTGCTCGCTCAAGTACCTCATCAAGCAGTTCATCAGCAGAGATAAACGTTCCACGGCGTGTACTCATTGACCCCTCTGGAAGTGAGACAAATTCAAAAAATAAAATCTCAGGGGGGTTCTCTCCAAGCACATCAAGAGTAGCCTGAAGTTGCGTTCCAATCAATTTATGATCTGCACCAAGCACATCAATGACACGAGAGAAATTATGTGTTTTCCAGCGATGATATGCAAGATCGCGTGCTGCATACACACTCGTTCCATCAGATCGACGCAGCACATACTCCTTTTCAAATCCGTATTCGCTCAGATCAAGAGATAATGTCTCTTCGTGTTTTGCAATAGAAAGACGGGAGAGTTTTGCAAGCAGTTTTTCCGTATCTCCATTTTTCACGAAGTCGCTCTCAAAAATGAAACGATCATGCTTCACATCAAGGCGAGCAAGTGTTTCTTTAAATCCATTCAGACAGCGCATAACCGGTACACGGAACCTGCGTAGGATTTCAGAATCTCCTGCTTCCACACCTTGCATTAACTTCTCGATCTCTTTGGCATGAGAGGGATCAGCTTCGAGGTCACGATTTGCCTGAATATAGATATCAGCAACCAAATGGTCTCCTTTTTTGGGAGCAGTGATGTCTTGCTTCTGCCACTCAATGCCCCAGCTTACGATTGCGATCTGGCGCCCCATATCATTGACATAATACTGTACTTCAACAGGATACCCAGCTTTTCTAAAGCAACGGGAGAGTGTGTCTCCAAGGATCGTATTTCTGATATGTCCAACATGCAATGGTCCGTTTGGATTTGCACTCGTATGTTCTAAACAGATGGATATCTGATCTGGAGCCTGAGATATCGTCCCTGTCCCATATCTTGTAGCCTGTGCATGCTCTACTACATGTGCACAGTACGAAGAGCTAAATATGAAGTTAATATATGGCCCAAGAGTAGTTGTCGTGCATTCGGTCTCAGCCTCGATCTGGGCTTTGATCTTTTTGCAAAGTTCAGAAGCGACTTCAGCAGGATTTCGCTTTTCTTCTTTTCCAATGGCAAATGCAATTGTTGATGCGAGATCAGCATGTTCTCCTCCATCTGTGAGAAGAGCATTGTCCCGCCCTGTGACGCTACATATGATAGATGAAATGGCGTTATAGATTGTGCTGTACATGTTCTTCCATTATGTTTTAGAATCCAGTTCGGTATCGCAAAATTCCAGCAATTCCACCAAATGCAGAGAATAATTGACTTCCTTCCTCAAAGTCATCAGAGATAATCTCAACCTTTGTATTGCTGGCATCTGCAAGATCTGTGAGCTCATCAATGATATCGATCTCTTCAATAAGCACAAGAGGTGAGGTGCAGTTCGGGCAGGGGTCGGCATCAACATTGGTATCTTTTCCAGGCTCAATTTGCACGGTCAGCTCGGTTGTGTACTTACAATTGTCGCATTCAAAACGGAGTCTGCTTTTTCTAAGGCGGCTTGAAAGCAACAAAATCTCAACAGCACCAAGTTCAAGATTCTCACGCAGATTTTTCTCACCATAAGTTGCAAGACCATCATCTTTCACAAGTTCTTTGAAAAAGCGTTCCATGATCTTTTTCTCGATCATGACACTCTGACCACGCAGAGCATCTTCTGCTGCATCAACAAGCTCTGCAAGCCCACTTTCATTTGTGTACGCTACATCAAACAAACCGATGATACGCTTTTGCAGTTCATGATGGAGATATTCGCCCTGCTCAAATTCTTCTTTGGTTGGAGAAGGTCCACCGATAAGCACACCTTTAAAGCGATTAAAGAAGTCTTTTTCCGCAAGAAAGATGTCACTTGATCGATCTCCTATCTTTTTATAGAATTCATGGATTGCGATCTCACGCAGACGTTGGAAACGAACGCTGGACTGACCACCTTTTCTCTGTTTTCCTGGAACAGTAGATGTGGCACCTCCAATAGGATCGATTCGATTGCCGCGAAGAAAACCCCAGTACGATTCCCGCCTATCAAGCACGAGCAATCCGTACACGGCTTTTTCTTCGAGCATTGCTCTGAGTGGTTCAAGCTCAAAGCTCGAACTACACCGGTACAGATAGAGGTTGATTGGCTCTGGGGGAAGCACGACATGACATTCAAAATCATATTTGTCCCCGCTTTCCCGGTTAATGGCACCACAAAAAACAGCCATTCCTCTTTCTGGAGGGCGATTGTAAAATTTCAGACGTGCCAGAATACTTGAGATTGCGCTCTGTACATTTGTTTTTGTCTGCTTTGATTTGATATTCGCGCTCTGACCAAATTCATCACGAAGCTGAGAGGTGACATCATGAATCTGCTTGTCAGGAGGTATGTAAAGGGAGATAAGTTCTGTTCCACTTCCCTCCTTTGCTTCGAGCTTTTCAAGCATCTTTTTAAAGTCATATCTGAGTCGTGATTCGTCCTTTTCGACCATTTCTGACATATATTGATTCTATCTCCGGTTAATTCACCATGCAGCTAAGCAGTATGCGCTATTGGTATTTGTTGTGTTGTCACGCGAGTGTACAAGATATCTAATATCTTCAATTAGTACATTGATAGACACGGAATACACAAGAATAAAGCTCACAAATAATAAGCCTTAGGTGTATAGACCTATACTTATTGAAGAGCAAAGGTATTATAGATCACTGTTATCTCAGAACATCTGGAGATTGGATGTATGTTCACAACAGATATGTGCTGACTGATGTAAAATAATAAGAACAGGAAAAAATCGAAATGGAGATGGTATAATTGGTACAAGCAGATACGAAAAGGCGTATAGGGTATACCTTTGTTTCACTGTTTATAGCTGTGATGATTTGGGAGTTCTTAGCATTGGCAGTGGTGCAGAATAAATACATTTTACCTTCATTTACTGACGTTGTTGCTGCTTTTTTCGTTATTCTTGAGAGTGGACACCTATATCTTGATCTCAGGACAAGTCTCATCCACTTTAGCCTTGGCATATCCTTTTCCCTTCTGATTGGTATTCCAGTTGGAGTTTGCATGGGATGGTTTCCACGCGCAAATCTGCTTTTCGACCCAATTGTTGAAATTCTGCGTCCCATTCCTCCACTTGCATGGATTCCTTTTGCAATTGTCTGGTTTGGGCTTACTAATTTTTCAGCAGGGTTTGTAGTATTCATTGGTTCCGTATTTCCAATCATCATTAACACCTATGCTGGTTTTTCTACGGTTCCAAGGGTGTTTATTGATGCTGGAAAGGTGCTGGGTTGCACCAGTGACCTGCGGCAAATTCGCTATATTGCATTTCCATCAGCAATGCCTCATATAGTATCTGGCTTTCGCGTTGCGTGTGGTATTGCATGGATGTGTCTTGTGGCTGCAGAAATGTTTGGCGTATCACGGTTTGGCCTCGGTCAAAAGATCTGGTGGTATTATAATTTACACCAAATGGATAAAGTAATGGCATATATTTTGATCCTTGGATTTATTGGCCTTGCACTCGATAGGTCATTTAGATGGTATATCAATAGAACACTATTGAAACTGAAAGTTGCGGAGGCGAATTAGATGGGCGCAGTATCTATCCGCCAGGTTTCAAAGCGATTTAAAAAGGATGATGGTTCTGAGTTTACAGCGCTCTCTGATATCTCATTTGATGTTGCAGAGGATGAATTTGTGTCATTTGTCGGACCATCTGGATGTGGAAAGACTACGCTTCTACGTATTATTGCTGGGCTTGAACATGCAACCGAAGGAAAGGTCTTTGTTGACAATACTGAGATTGTGAAGCCAGGCCCTCTCGTTGGTATGGTGTTTCAGGAATACTCATTGTTTCCATGGCTGAATGTGCTTGATAATATTGCATTCGGCCAGAAGATGCAAGGTATTTCAAAAGAAAAGCGTCATAATGACGCGATGAAATATATAGAGCTCGTTGGACTTGCAGGGTTTGAGCGGAGTTATCCTTACGAACTCTCGGGTGGAATGCGTCAGAGAGTTGCTATTGCGCGGGCGTTAGCAAATAACCCTGATTTACTCATTATGGATGAACCATTTGGTGCACTTGATGCTCAAACGCGAAATATGATGCAGGGAGAGCTTCTTTCTATCTGGGAAAAACAAAAGAAGACGATTCTGTTTGTGACACATAGTGTTGATGAGGCTGTATATCTGTCAGATCGTATTGTTGCACTTACTCGTGCCCCTGGTCGCATTTCAGATATCGTACAAGTCACAGTGTCGCGGCCAAGAGATAGATCTGATCCTGAGTTTGTATCTCTTCGAAAGCATGTGCTTACTCTGATTGAAAACATGACATAACCTCGCCACGCCGCGAGGGGGCGTGATGACCTCCTATCGTCGGGCAAGCCACCGATAGGAGATGAAGATAATGGTTACCGCTCGTATAAGTTATTATTTAGACCCCCGTTAGTGAGGTCTTCCCGCCCCTCGCGGCGTGGCGAGATGCGAAACCATTAATATCACTGTATGTGATTATATAAAACACATTTCAGGAGATTTTCATGGTTCGGAAACCAAATAGTATGTATCGCAATATTTCTAAGCGTGCATATACAAGACGAGAATATATGGGCGGTGTGCCTGGGTTAAAGGTCGTTCAGTTCGATATGGGTAACTTGTCAGCAGATTTTCCAAGGCAAGTATCTATCACTGTTGATGAAGCATGCCAGATCAGACACAGTGCCCTTGAAGCTGCTCGTACAAGCATTAACCGTAAATTAAATAAAGACTTGGGAAGAGCAAACTACCACTTGAAACTCAGAACCTATCCTCACCACGTGCTTCGTGAAAATAAGCAGGCAACAGGTGCTGGTGCAGACCGTGTGTCTGAGGGTATGCGCCGTTCATTTGGAAAGGCTGTTGGAACAGCAGCACGAGTTTCTCCGGGTCAAAAAATCTTTACTGTTTATTATTCAGATCCTCAGCATCTTGAACGGGTGAAAAATGCACTTCGCCATGGAGGCCACAAATTGCCTTCACCCGTTCACTTTGTGGAAGAGGTCAAAGATCAAGCGTAATCTTTATTTTTATTCTTTTTTATCATTATGTGATATTATACTTCTTGAGAAATTGCAGAGAGTGTTTTTCTTTTCATTCAATCTCCCTTTCTGGCATATCAGACTGAATTACGCTGAAAATCTTGTGAATGGTGATGTGATATTATCTTATACGTGCTTAGAAAATATGTTTTAGAACAGATAAGAACCGTTGCACTATTAGGCTAACTTGGCCTGTCAAAGAAACACGATGTACGTGCAGAAGATTACAATGCGATTTTATGTTGTGCGAACCATAATTGTAAACTTCTCTTTTCAAATCCCGCATTGTTTCATAGGGGCCTGGAAAAACGTTTGTTTGAGTAGCTCATAAACGGTCGTTTATGAGCTTCATCTATTAGGTTTACTTATCTGCGAGACTACTTAAGCATTTTTCAATTTAAGTTTTATTTCTATTTTCAAATGAAGTAGCTCATAAACGACCGATTATGAGCTCCATCATATTTTCATTGAATGTTGTTTCTGAGAGTGATTCAGCACGCAAACTACCCATGGAGGATTTAAATGAAATTTCGAATTATAGGAATTATTGTTGCCGTTTTCCTGATTGCAATGTCGAATCTGGCAACTGCGGACATCCTTCCGCAGCCAGTTCCAGAGAATCAGGTATTATACTACGACTTCAATTATTGAGGCGGTAGGTGTCGTATCAGAGAGTACTTCTGTTGTTTGGATGGTTGGCGACGCGGGCTTGACTCAGCTTGCAGACCCACGCGTTGTCGATGGTACCATTCGATCTGGTAGCATTGCCTATGTAACCTACTCAGACTCTATTACCACCAATGGTGGTCAGATCTCTGAGGTCAAGTCCTTCTCAATGGATACTCATGGAAAGATTCCAGGTATGTACAACATTGAGACCATGAAGGTTCTGACATATACAAGCCAGAATGGATCCCATCTGATGGGTGCGGAGTCATATGTCCTTGATGTTGCAGGTAACTGGTCACATGGGCTTGATGATATCGTCTGTGTCTTCTGAAAGAAAAAGGACACCATCATTCAGCATTCTGTAACAAAGTAACTGCATCATCCAAGCTGACCTCAGTCACTACCGCACAGGTTGAGACTGTTGGTGGACTGACCGCTGTTGCAGAGAAGTCAAGCACCCCAGTAGCACTGTTACTACGAGATCTCATAACCCCTGATGCAAACTCAGCATCTGGATATGCAGATGGTATCGTTTCAACCACCTTCACCGTCAGTGTGATGGAAGGTAGAAGCGATGAAACTATGGATTTCGGTGGAGATACAACCACCTGGACTTGTACAGGCAGTAACTGTACCGGCACGACTCCACCGTATCCTCTGCCTGTAGATCCGAATCAGACTTGGATCTCATCACAGGCTCAGGCTGCTCCATCTCTTGAAGGCTAAGACCAGCTTGCATCAACCCTAACGTACATTGACGCTGCAACTGTTGCAGGTGGTATCAGTACCTTCAACAAGGTATTCAGTTACCAGTCAGGCGTTGACTGTGCAAACTGCTAAGCAGTAACCCTATACAGTTTTTTTAAATTTTACAATAGATACAAGGTTCTTCGTATAGTTAGTTGAAGATCCACCTTAAAGATACCCTGAAAATACTTCACTCTATGGTAACAGAAATCATGACTCCTGTCCATTATCCATTTTACAGGATTTTGGTCAAGCAACTCGATAATCTTCCTCATGCTAGAACACGGGAGATCAACCAACATTTGGAAGAACCGATACAATATCAAAATCTCAGAGAATGTTTTGTTCTTCGAGCCTGTCCGATATGCCAAAGAGCTCAGTTCCTCATTTCACAAGAGATCTATTGATGAGATGTATACTTTGCAAGACTACAACCTACCTACCAGCAGCTAGATTGTGAATTGTGCTATCCCTATATACTATCATGTTCTATAGAAAATGGATTGGATATGGCAAGTGACGTATTTTTCATAAACCTTCGCACAAATGATTTTGAAAACACTCAGAAAAAGATCCGACGAATTTTTGATAATGCAGATCTTGCAGCCTGCATCACTCCAGGTGATCTGTGCGCAATTAAACTCCATATGGGAGAACGGGGAAACGATGCATATATCAGACCTCAATATGCCAGGCAGGTTGTTGATGCAGTGCGTAATGCACAAGGAAAGCCATTTCTCACAGATACAAATACACTCTATCTGTACAAGCGTCGAAACGCAGTAGAACACCATGAAACAGCACTTCTCAATGGGTTTGCATATCCTACGGTAAATGCCCCTGTCATCATTGCTGATGGGCTAAACGGAGAAAATGAAACGAAAGTCACCATCAACCAGAAGCACTTCAAATCAGTGAAGATAGCAGGCGCTTTTACAGAAGCTCAGTCTATGATCGTGCTTTCTCATGTGAAAGGACATATCCTTGCAGGATTTGGTGGAGCACTCAAAAATCTTGCAATGGGCTGTGCAACAATTGCTGGAAAAAAAGATCAGCATCAAGGATGGAGAGCGATTGTTGATACTCAAGCATGCACTGGATGCGGCACATGCATTGATTCGTGTCAATTTGGCATTATTGAGATAAAAGATGGTATCGCATACATCCCATCTGAAGAATGTTATGGCTGCGGAGGATGTCTTGAGATCTGTCCGGAAAATGCAATCGATTTTGACTGGAAAAATGATTTTAAGATCTTTATTGAAAAAATGATAGAATATGCACATGGATCAGTCATTGGCCTTTCAAACAAGGTAGGATACATAAACCTCCTTATGAATATTAGTCCATTTTGTGATTGTGCAAACTTCTCAAATCCAGCTATCGTCCCAGATATCGGAATACTAGCATCCAAAGATCCAGTAGCTATTGATCAGGCAAGCATTGATCTGGTTAATCAGCAACATGGTGTGCATGATTCATTGCTCCACTCTCATTTCAACCCAGGAGAAGACAAGTTCACAGGGCTATGGACAAAGATCGATGGACGATATCAGATAGAATATGCAGAAAAAATAGGAATGGGAACGAGGGATTATCGCCTCATTACCCTTTAAACATCATCTCCTTTATCTCATTTATGTGACTTCAATGGTTGGATCATCACGCTGTTTACTTAATGGATTTACAAAAAGGTTTATTGAAATGTTCTTACTGGTATGTGTCAAGTAGAATTTGCTTGGAGCCGTCAGCGAATGTACCAACGACTACAAGGTGACTACGGAAATTTGGAGTTATCCCTACAGTAGTAGAACAGATACCAGAAGCAGTACTATTTACCTTTACCGAAGATCCAACTCTTTTCAAAGTAGATAATATAGCAGCAGCAGAATTAGAAGAACATGGAGTCCCATTGACAAGGACTTCAAATGATTGTAACGCTGCTATGTCTTTTCCACCGTGGTTCGTTAATATGGTCTCTTTGTCGGTAGTACCCTGTGCTACGTCTGATGTAATTACAACTATTCTTGTTTGCTGGATATCTCCAGCCATTCCAAATACAAATGCAGCGATAACAGCTGCGATGATAACTGTAATCGCTACGAGCAAAATTGTAGCAATTACAGGTGAAACTGCACTATCTCTTGTCATTATTTTCATCTCCATTCTAGTGTTTTTGTTGCATTCCTGCCCACTCCTGCCTACCGGCAGGCAGGCGGAAGGTAAACAAATGTTTGCGATTTTAAAATATAGTTAGCTATAATTTCATCCAATCCATGACTGTCGAGATTGAATAACACGTGGCGATAGCGCAGCCAATAATTCACCATAACGTTTGGAGACGGGTGAACAGGTCCTCAATTTAGACA
>Ga0209737_10000523_pt1 | contig 31018 bp, 24 predicted proteins | sample TergutCu122P3_FD_187284 | JGI IMG/M metagenome (GOLD analysis project Ga0209737, IMG submission 187284) | Cubitermes ugandensis P3 segment gut microbial communities from Kakamega Forest, Kenya - Cu122 P3 (SPAdes) (version 2) | ecosystem: Host-associated > Arthropoda: Insects > Digestive system... | reverse complement strand
AAAAGTTTTAGGTCTGCAACAGCAAGAAAATTTTTTAACACTGAAAAATTATGTGAAATTCTTTCGAAACATCATAACGGTAAATTGGATTTTAGTAGAAAAATTTGGACTGTCTATTCGTTTATTAGACCTGTCCTGAAACTTAGCCACGAGAGAGAAAATGAAGATTTTTTGACGTTATGTGAAGTCAAAAAACGCAGAAATACTTGCTGTCTTTCGAGTATTTTTGGCAAAACAAAACTCAAAAAAGATCATTTTATCACCGTGGATAAGTTCCAGGACAGGTCTATTATCTGGTATAACGAATATTTCAAATGATCTGAGAAATTATGAAAGTTGAAGGTAATACATTTTGAAAGTGTACCTGAAAAGCGGACCACATACTTATAAATTTCGCAGGAATGCTTTGCGTATTTCAAGAAGATTGTATACTTCTTTTTAGATAGGCGTTTATAAACTCGTTAATTCCACCATCCATAACACTATCAACATTTCCAATTTCTACTCCAGTACGATGATCCTTTACAAGCATATACGGCATAAAAACATATGAACGAATTTGTGAACCCCATGTTATTTCTTTTTGAACACCTTTTATATCTTCTATTTTTTCAAGATGTTCACGCTCTTTTATTTCTATTAGCTTTGATTTCAACATTTTCATTGCCTGCTCACGATTTTGTACTTGACTTCTTTCATTTTGGCAACTAACAACTATTCCCGTTGGTAGATGAGTAAGTCTGACAGCAGATGACGTTTTATTAACATGTTGTCCACCAGCACCACTTGCGCGAAATACATCCATCTTGATATCATCAGTTGAAATATCAACATTAACTTTTTCGTCTATTTCAGGAATAACTTCAACGGCAGCAAAAGATGTATGCCGTCTTCCAGATGCATCGAAAGGTGAAACCCTTACAAGTCTGTGTACTCCAGCTTCACCTTTTAAAAATCCATAAGAATTTTTTCCTTTTACCAAAATTGAAATATTTTTTAATCCAGCTTCCTCACCGTCTAAAAAATCAAGAACTTTTACAGTTTTTTTATTTTTTTCGGCCCATCGGCAATACATTCTGAATAACATTTCATTCCAATCCTGTGCCTCTGTTCCACCTGACCCTGCATGAAGGGTAATTATAGCATTATTTGAATCGTATGGTCCCGATAAAAGTGTTTCGATCGTAAAATCTTCTAATTCTTGCGATATTTTAGATATGTCCTTTTTAATATCTTGTACGATAGATAATTCATTTTCTTCATAACAAAGTTTTGCAAAATTTAAAATTTCATAAAATTTTTTTGTTAAATTTTTGAAATTGTAAACTTTTTTCTTAACCAATTTAAGTTCACTCAGTATTACCAAAGAGTTTTCTTGATTTTCCCAAAATTTTTGATTTGATACTTTCTCTTCTAATAATTTTAATCTTTTATTACACTGTTCAAAATCAATAGTTTTAGATAAATTATCTATTTTATTTCTAATCTTGCTCAAAGATGCGAATATTTCATCGAATTCAACCATAACAAACCTCGAGAATAACAACCTAATTTTTGGTTTTATGACGGTGACTATAGAGTAAGGTAGGGAGAAAAAGATGAGACAATCATATCCAAGTGACATAAAGTAGAGAACAGTTTGAGCATATAAGACAAATGTTTGAATCTGCAAAGAAAGTTACATATCCACGAGTAATTGACTTGTATGATATATTTTGCGCTGTACTGTATATATTAAAAAAGGTTGCGATGGAGATCGCAAGCTTTATTTATGACAACAGCAAATGTCGCAGACCGTGATGGTGCTGTCAAAATGTTGAAATTTTACGTAATTTTACGCAGTAGAGTTGCCAGAAGCCTTAAATGCTTTTATTCCTCACTATGAGATTCTACTGTAACTGTCAACGGGTACTCAATAGGGAAAATTCCATTAAGTTTTTTTGTTGTGCCATCCAAATTTAGATTTGCATCGCGCATTATTCTGCTGTACATTTCCGAACATATCTTTACTATTTGTCCTCCTCTATAGTTTCTAGCTTTTGGTGCGCATTTTAATCCTCCTATATTTACAAAGTTACACCAAGCACCATCATCTCTTCTTCCAGGCCAGGAATTCCACAGGGGAGCTGAATAAAAGTTTCTTTCGTCTACCGCTGTTACGAAAGCATTACTATCAAGTATATGATCAGGTTGATGTAAAAATATTCTTTGGATTGTTGCTAAAATTATTGCATAGTTTATTGCTTTCTCACAGGCAAACTTAGAACTTGTGGAAAAAAATCTCGCAACATTTAAGAGATTGTGTACTACAAGCACAACTGCACCAGGAGGTGTTAAACCTAATAACGGAACAAAAATCTCCATCCAAGCCAAAGAAGCTGTTATCCCTGCTCCTAAAAGTTGACTGACGCAAGCCATCCCAAAAGCACATATGAAACTTTCCATTGCTGTTTCTTTGTCAGTACCCAGAAAATTTGCTATCACTTTCATATCATCTGAGTTTGATAATCGTGCTTTTAATTTTTTAGTAAAAATTTTAGCTGCAGCTTTTCCAGTTGCTGTGGCAATTTGGCTGTCATAAGTTGCAATTTTTCTGGCTTCTAAAAATAATTTAAGATTTGATCTTAAAAAACCATCTTCTTCTTCGCTTAATACATGGGGCATGTTATGAACTCTTACTACTCTGTAATCTTTAGACCAAAACCAAAACTTTGGTTTTATTGAAAAAACACATGCGGTTTCGGAATTTTGAGAGGTCTTCTCAATTTCTTCAAATTTAGTACGAACTAACGCATAATATTCTGGATTTTCATTTAGTGGGTTACCCTTCGGGGGGTCATTTGCAAAGACTTGTGCGCAAATATTCATTAAAAATATAATACCTAAACATAATGATATCGTATTTTTCATAGTTCTATTTTCCCTCTTTTATAAAATGTTTCAATAGTCTTAAAGTGCCTGTAGCCATTGCTTTTTGACTACAAACTTTACTATGAACTGTATTTGATATTCCCCACTTTGATTTTGGTCTTAAAATTATAACTACTCCACTATCGCCAGCTATATCTTTAATTTTAGGATTCCAATTGCTATCCTCAGGATTCCAAGAGCCACTCTCATAGTAATGCGAACGCAAACCTCTACATATTCCATCAACACCAAAACCTTCATTTATATAATCAGCTGGTCCCCATTGAAGAACTTGACCTGTAATATAGCGACCTGTAATATAGCATTGATGACTTTTCCTAGTATCCCAACCGCAGTATTCTCTTCCCAACTTGTAGTCTACATAGTTTGGATAAAAAAATGCCAAAAGCGCTGCAAATACCGAAATAAACTTTCCACAAAGGGCTACATTAGGGTAGGTCTTTTCAAGTTTAGAAGATGTATAAAAACCAGCTGCACCTAATGCCGATGCGATTACTTTAATTGAAAAGGATTGATTTGTAGAATATCTTGCATCAAGAAGAGCCTTTCTCTTTTTCATATAATGTTCTAAAACCTCAGGAATTCTTTCTGTTGATATGTAAATTAACCTAGTTCCATCAGATAAAATTTCTTCTTTGTCTACACCTCCCGCAAATGCTGTTGAACAAATACTAGAAAACGATAGCAAACTTCCCAAAAACACGGATAAAAATTTTTTCATTGAAAATTCACTCCTTTAAAATTTTCCCAAATTTTTCATGTCCAGATTATTCAATTCTTTTTTCAGATATTCTAATACTTATCGATAAAAGTATTATACCAAAAAAAAGATACATTCCTCTAGCTAACAAAAATGTAGAGTTGACTGTGAAATAAGGTTCTCCATATGTATCCACTGGTAAAGACATGGGATAGTTACTAAAATATCCTATGCAAAAGAAATCAAAATTATCATTAAAATTTCTAAATGCAAAAATTAATGTTACTAACATCAAAGAATACAAAAGTCCTACATGAATTCGCCCGATTAAATGGCCTAGTCCAAGTGCGAGACTAAAACAAGGTAGTACAACTGTTGACAATGGTATAAGGAACTCAGCAAAATTCCAATAATCAAATAATGAAGCATAAAAATACAAACTAAGACCAACTGTTAAAGATATAATTATTAAAAAACAAAATGTAATGGTCCCTATTCTTATTATTTCATATTTTGTTGAATTTACTGGAGTAGCTTTGGTTAATATCTTAACATGTTTTTCTTTATTTGAATAATAAAAAGCAAGAAAAAATAAAATAGACAAAGTGGCAATTGGCATCATTTTTGCCATATAAGCTCCAAAACTCCAAGCTGAAAAAGGTGCAGTATAAGCAATTCCTCCAATAATATCGCTTGTAAGAGTGTACCATGACAAAATACCGTTAATTATAAATAAAGCAACAAAAGATTTATTGAACATAAGCCGTTTTAACTCGTATTTGAAAATTCTATGCAAGATTTAGATCATCCTTTTCCAAGCCACATTCATCCAGAAAATTTTGATAAGTAAAATCTTCTTCGCTTTCTGAGTATTTTTTGTAAATATCCTGAAGAATTTTATCAAACTTTTTTTCGCCACCTAAAAGTTTTTCAGCTTTTAGAATCATAAGAGGCATTCGACAATATTTATTAGTTTTATTGTAACTTTGTTTTAGTTGTACTCGATATTGTTCAGGAAGTTTTTCAATTGCTTCTGGATGACGGTAGTAGTAACCTCTATTCTGAATATTAACAGCATTTTCCCAGATATCTATATAATTTTTCTTTGCATAATCTTCACCATGTCTTTCTTTCATTATTCGGTATGTAGTATATACAGTAAGTCCCTCATCTGACCAAATATCATCGTGAAATGGAAACATAATACTCAAAGTTCCCCACCACAGATGTACAATTTCATGAGCAAAAACTTCGTTAGCATTTGCTCCTTGAAGAGGATTTTTTAAATTATTTTCTGTAAAAATATATTCACTCCATTCAACCCAACCGTTGCCTGCGTTTCCACCATCTCCTCCTGAGGAACTTCTTTCTATCATAACAAGTTTGTTGTTACTAGTAAACTTTAAAACTCCAAGATGTTTGGTACAATATTCAATAACAGAAGATACAGCTTCAGGAATTTTATATTTTTTTATATTATCATCATATTTTCGGCTATAAATTAACTGAACATCCATATCAGAAGCTGTAAATTCTATTAAAGCATAATCACACGCTGTGATCCAAAGTTTCGTAGGTTTAGTTATTTTTGCTTTCCATGTTTTGGTGCCATTTGAGTTGTGTGTAAATTCAGATAATAATTTATGATCGACTACAGGAGTAAGCTTTTCCGATAACGTTAACTCTAAAGATGCTTCAATAGATTCTGGCATAGAAAAACTCGTTAATCTTGGTACAGCGGAAGCGCCAGTGAGTGAAACATAATCAAAAGACGAAAAATTAGGCCAATAGGAAGGTAAATAGCACGGCGATATTTGCGGCATTCCTTGATAATCTAATGATATTTTTTGTTTATTACCTCGAGGAATTTTAAATGTTGTTTGTCGCATATCGTTTGTGTGATTATTTAAAGTTTCAAAAGATATTTTTTCTCCATTACAAGTTACATTTAAAATTTTATATCCTGTATTGAACCAGATGTTTTCAGAATCTTCATAATCGTAAGGTTTGTTAATTGTATATTCAACTGTTCCATGTACTGTACCTGAAGGTTCTGCTGTTATTTTATAACTTATATCTGTAGCAACTGCAGAAGTTTTTAAATGATTATCGTAAATTTCGTAATTAAAATCTTTTGAAGCATGATTAACAAACGGCTGATTTATCCAGAGCATTGCGCCAATAAAAACAAGAACTGCTGATATTATTGATAAATAAATTTTACGAATTCCGTAAAAAAATGAAATTACTAAATTTTTTTGATATTTTCTTATACATATCAATGAAAATGCATATATTCCACTTGAAAGTGCTAGCCAAATAATTCGAGTATAAAGTGAAATACGAACTTCAAATGCATTAGAAAATCCGTCGGAGTAAGTATAAATCATAGGATTAATCCAGCGTACAAAAAAATCATTGTCAAAATATCGGCTAAAACAGAGATAAATACTTCCGAAGTAAAGTAAACTGGCGATTTCAACACCCCTTGTGATTTGATAAAATGCATCTGCCAACAATATCGATATCCACCAAGTAGGAATCATTAAAATAAGAAAACTCTGAGCGTAAAGTTTAAAATTAAATAAATAATCTAGGATTTGCATAGTAAATGGTAAATAAACAAGTCCGCAAATAAGACTTGTGATGGTAGAAAATGTGATAATAGCTAAAGTTCGTGAAAATACGAGACATGTTGGATTAACAACAGGATCTATAACCATATTAGTTTTGGTTCGATAAATATTTTCAGATTCCAGTATAGTTAGAAATGCCAATAATACACCACCAATTACAGTTCCCGCTAAAACTGGATTCGCAAGATATTTTGCTGACATGGTTAAATCCGAAAGACATACTTTGAAAAGAGAATATCCAAAAAGTGGAGCAAAAACACTAAGTATAAAAATTAGCCATACGAACTTTGAAAACAAAAGTCTTTTAAATTCTACTCGATAAATAGAAAGGGCCCTCATTCGTTCTGTACATTCCTTTTTCTAAAATTTTCTAAAATATAGAGATACGCGTCCTCTAATGTTGGTTCAGTTTTTTTCACAAAATCAGGTAATTTTTTTGATATAACTCTGCATTTAATACCATCTGCTACATGAATTTTATTAACAACTTGGCAACCAACAGGAACATTGTCACCCAACTGAGACAGATACACACCAACGTGACCATTCGTTTGTAATATTAATTTAGATGGATTGCCGTCAAATAGTATTCTTCCATCTTTTATGACTAAAACTCTATTACAAATCGACTGTACATCTTCCACAATGTGAGTAGATAGTAGAACCATTTTATTTTGCGCCATTTCTGAAAAAATATTTCGAAATTTTACACGTTCCTCTGGGTCAAGTCCAACTGTGGGTTCATCTAACATCAAAAGTTCTGGTTCACCAAGCAACGCTTGGGCAATCCCTACTCGTTGCCTTTGACCACCAGAAAGATTGCATATTCGAATTTTTCTATGTTTTGTCATATTTGTACTTTCTAATACCAATTCAATAGCTTTTCGATCTTTTATTCCTTTGAGCGCAGCCATATAGTCTAAAAATTGCCAAACTGGCAATTCATCATATAAACCAAAGCTTTGTGGCAAATAACCAAGTTTAGATTTAAGATATTTTTCTTGGGATATTAGTGGTTTACCATTTAAAAAAATTTCGTTTTCGGTTGGAATCAGTCCACAACTTAGTAATTTCATAAAAGTGGATTTTCCAGCACCATTTGGTCCAAGTATCCCAATCAAATTTGGGCTTTCTAAACACAAATTTATGTTTTTCAACGCCTTTTTTCCAGAAGGATACATCATGGTGATGTTCCTTACATCTATTTTCATTTTAAGTTCCTCATATTTATTCGATTGTAGCAAGTGGCTTTGGGAGTAATAGGAAGACTTTGAAGCGTCTGGTCAGATAATAAATTACCGAAAATATGCGTTTATGTTTGTTGAAAAACAGGTTCTAATTTTAATTTAACCATAATTTGAATTAGTTTTCAAACAATTCCTATTTATTATGACAATTTGCATAAAGTCAAGCAAAATTGTATAATTAACTTATATATTTTAGAACATCATGTATTACTTGGTGTACCAAGTACCGAAAAAGGAAGTCTAGTACTTCGAAGTTCTATCATAAAGGACTAACTTTATGTTCATTGATATCGTCGATATCGAAATAAAAGCAGGTAATGGTGGAAATGGAGTAGTTTCATTTCACAGAGACAAATTCAATTATCGTGGAGGTCCAGACGGCGGAAATGGTGGCCGTGGTGGTAACATAATTTTTGTAGTTGATGAAAATCTTTCAAATTTATCTGATTTTAGAAATAAGAAAAATTTTTTTGCGAAAAACGGTAAAGATGGTTCTTCAAATAAATGCAGTGGCAAAAATGGAGAAGATTTAGTTATAAGGGTTCCGTGTGGAACTCTTATAAAAGATAGATTAAGTGGTTCTATATTATTTGATATGTGCAAAAAAGGGCTTAATGTTGTAGTAGCAAAAGGTGGTTTGGGCGGCGCAGGTAATATAAATTTCAAAACTTCTGTAAACAGAACACCAATGTATGCAAAAGATGGTAAACCAGGAGAATCGTTTAGTTTATGTTTAGAATTGAAACTTTTAGCTGATGTTGGTTTGGTAGGTATGCCAAATTGTGGGAAATCAACTTTGATATCAAGAATAAGTAACGCAAAATCAAAAATTGGTAACTATCCGTTCACTACAATTTCACCTGTTTTAGGAGTAGTAAATTACAAAGATATATCTTTTACGGTCGCTGATATTCCTGGATTAATTTGTGGTGCGTCTGCAGGCTGCGGTCTTGGACATAAATTTTTAAGGCATATACAAAGATGTAAACTTTTGATTCACATTGTTGATATTTCAGAAAAAGATTCAATAAAAAATTTTGAATTAATAAACGAAGAATTAAATAAATTTGACAAAAGGTTATCTTCTTACCCTATGTTTGTGGTAGCTAACAAATGTAATATCGTTGAAAAAGATGTTATTGTTGAATTTAAAAATTATTTATTTCTTAAAGGTTATGAACTTTTTGAAATTTCAGCTGTAACAGGTTTTGGTGTTGAAAGTTTGTTAGATAATATTATATTTTCAATAGCGTAGGTGAAAAAATAACTAAAAATCTTTACAGTATAAATGAAATTAGAAATTTAATAAAAAATTATGATTTCAAAATAAAGAAAAATCTTGGACAAAATTTTTTGATAGACAGGAACATCTGTGAAAAAATGTCATCTGCTGTCGACCCTTTAGAAGGGGTAATTGAAATTGGTTCAGGCTTTGGAACATTAACTATTGAGTTATCAAAAAAATTTAAAAAAGTTCTATCAATCGAAATAGATTCAAAAATTTTTGAAATATTAAAAAGAAATCTTATAGGTTTTACAAATGTTAAAATCTTAAATTGTGATGCTTTAAAACTAGACTTTAAAAAAATAATTTCAGAAGAATTTAATGAATATAAATGTCTTGCCGTATGCGCAAATTTGCCATATTATGCTACAACGCCATTGATTATGAGCTTGTTAGAAAGTGATTCAAAAATCAAACATATTGTTGTAATGGTTCAAAAAGAGTTGGCGCTACGATTTTTAGCTGAACCTGGTACAAAAGATTGTGGAGCAATAAGTACATCAATAAGATTTTATTCTATCCCAAAAATATTGTTTAATGTTTCAAGAAATTGTTTTTTTCCAGTACCAAACGTCGATTCAAGCGTTATATCATTTGATGTTATTAAAAATAATAAAGTCAAAGATAAAGAATTGTTTTTTAAAATAGTTAGATTTGTTTTTTCAAAACGTAGAAAAATGATTTTAAATTCATTATCGTCTTCTTTAAAGATACAAAAATGTTATTTATTGAAGTTATTAAAAAAATTAGGTATTCATCAAAACAGTAGGGCTGAAAATTTAAAATTTCAAAATTTTGTCGATATATCCAATATTTTGACTATTGAAAAAAATATTTTATCCAAAATTAGATTTCTTTAAAAAATAAGTTTGTTTTTAGAATATAAATTTGTTACAATGAAATTATATTTTTTTCATAATTTGATTGAATTAAAAGGTATCTTTTGATATGAAAATTTCTAAAAAAATTTTATCAGTATTGCTATCATTAATTTTTATTCTATCATCTTCAGTAAAATCGGGAGCTGATTTTAAGAAAAATTCTGATGCAAAAAATAATTTTTATAAAATAAAAACAGAGTTATTAGAATATTTAAAAAAATTATCAGATAATTTTGTCACGTCAATGTCACCATACTTTAAAGAAATATTAGACAATGTAAAAAAAAATCCTAAAACAATAATTTCAGGTGTGTTATCAACTACTTTGGCGTGTGGCGTTTTACGTTTTTATTCTAAAAAAAAAATCAATGATCGAAACTTAAAGAAAAAATCAAGGACAGTTGAATTCGAAAATAAATCGAACACAACAAAGTTAAAAAATAAAATTTTTATTGATTTTATGAAAGATTATAATACTTTAAAAAAATTAAAGGAAAAAAGGAAAGTAGATTTTGCTAAAGAATTTCAAAGTAAAGTTAAAACATTTTACTTGCCAAAAGTTTTAGAAATTAGCCATATTAAACCCATTTTGATGAATATTTTTTATATCCTAGATGAATTTATAAGAACCCCTCATTCATGGAAGAAGTTTGGGAAAAACCTTGATCTTCAAATTATTGTTCTTAAGAATTTATTTGAAAATTTAAATGATTCTGAAATTATTCTAAATCCAGATCAGCCAAATAATAAATATCTAGAAGCATTAGCATATGGTGAACAACTATTAATAGACCTATTAATACGAGCAATGAAAGAAAATAATTTGGAATTAGTAACAAAATTGTTAGAAGATGATGAAAGAATAAATATAGATTTATTCAACGGGGATAATAGGGAAGCACCTGATTTACCATTAAGTATGTGTCCACAGAAAACGAGAGAGCAAATAATGATAAAATTACTAAAGAGGTCAAACTTAAATGTACAAAATGACTTTGATGAAACATCGTTAATGTTGGCGATAAAAAAAGACAGTAAAAGATTAGCAAAATGGATATTAACCCATGTGGAAGGGATAAATTTAAATTTACAAGATGGAAATGGACAAACTGTATTAATGTTGGCATCGAAAAACTGTTACTTAGAAGTAGTAAAAGAATTATTAAGATATGAAGGGATAGATTTAGATTTAAAAGATGATAAAGGAAATACAGCATTAATGTTGGTGTTATCTTTATCTAAATCAAAAAAAGCAGAACAAATCGCAATGGAATTATTAAAACATAAAGTTAAAAACATAAATTATCAAAACAAAAATGGACAAACTGTATTAATGTTGGCAGCGAAAAACTGTTACTTAGAAGTAGTAAAAGAATTATTAGGATATGAAGGGATAGATTTAGATTTAAAAGATTATGAAGGAAATACAGTATTAATGTTTGTGTTATCTTTATCTGAATCAGAAAAAGCAGAAGAAATCGCAATGGAATTATTAAAACATAAAGTTAAAAACATAAATTATCAAAACAAAAATGGACAAACTGCATTAATGTTGGCAGTGGAAAACTATTACTTAGAAGTAGTAAAAGAATTACTTGGATATGAAGGGATAGATTTAGATTTAAAAGATTATGAAGGAAATACAGTATTAATGTCGGTATTATATTTAGGAACAGAAGAAATAGCGATGAAATTATTAAAATATAAAGTCAAAAATATAAATTCTCAAAACAAGTGGGGAAAAACATTATTAATGTTGGCAGCGAAAAGAGGTTACTTAGAAGTAGTAAAAGAATTACTAAAATATAATGATATAAATATAAATTTAGAAAATTATGAAGAAAATACAGCATTAATGTTCGCATTATCTTTAACTAAATCAAAAAAAGCAGAACAAATCGCAATGGAATTGTTAAAATGTAAAGTTGATAATATAAATTCTCAAAACAAGTCGAAAGAAACATTATTAATATTGGCAGTGCAAAAAGGTTACTTAAATGTAATAGTAAAATTATTAGAATATTTAGATATAAATGTGAATTTACAAGATGAAAATGGACAAACTCCATTAATGTTGGCAGCGAAAAACTGTTACTTAGAAGTAGTAAAAGAATTATTAAAACGGAAAGAGATAAAAATAAATTTACAAGACGAAAATGGAAATACAGCATTAATATTGGCAGTGCAAAAAGGTTACTTAAATGTAATAGTAAAATTATTAGAATATTTAGATATAAATATGAATTTAGAAAATTATGAAGGAAATACAGCATTAATGTTCGCATTATCTTTAACTAAATCAAAAAAAGCAGAACAAATCGCAATGGAATTATTAAAACATAAAGTTGATAATATAAATTCTCAAAACAAGTTGAAAGAAACATTATTAATATTGGCAGTGCAAAAAGGTTACTTAAGTGTAATAGTAAAATTATTAGAACATAAGGATATAAATATAAATTTGAAAGACAAACGTGGACTAACTGCGTTAGATCATGCTGCAAATGATGAAATATGCAAAATAATTAATGATTATAAGCTAAAAAAACAAGCATATTGAGAAAAAATTTTTCAAAATCTTAATTTTAAATCTATGAGAACATGTTCTCAGTTATTTAGTGAGCACTCAACTAATTTGAACAAAAATTAAATTTTTGATATTATAAATGTATATTCGAATAAGACTTCCAATACTCGCAATAAAACAATTATTTGTGTTTTTGTTTCGTTTTGAGAGAAAATTTTCCAAAAATCTGCATTTTAAATAATTAGAACCTGTCTTAAATACTCAAAAAATCGATTTTTTCGATATTTCTCGCTATTGAAGACAAGTTCTAAGCAAAGAGAAAAATGTAGATTGTATAAACATTTTTATAAATCAGGAAATTATTTTGTTATGGATTTATTTAAAAAAATTTCGTCAACATTACTGTCTTTCATTTTTGTTGCCTCATTTACAACAAAAACAGTTGCTAAACTTGAAAATAAGTCTAACGTAAAAAAATCTAATAATACTAAAATTTTGATCAATAAAAAAAACAAAATTATCAATGTTTTTGAAAATATTCATGAAAATATATCAAATTTTGTTAAAGAAAATTTTGACACATTAATCTTATGCGGTACATCAGGAATGGTACTAGGTTTACAACTTTTTTTATATTTTTGTACTAAAGAAAAAGAAATTGAAGACTATAAAATTATTGCTAGTTTGGTAAAAGAATATAATTATTTAGAAAATAAAGAAAAAAATAGAAAAAAATTTGCCAAGAAACTGAAAAACAAGATTGAATTCTACATAGAAAAAATTACGATGATGAGCAACAATAATTTAAAATTTAGAAAAAGTAAAACTCTTAAAATTTTAAATGAAATTCTTGATATTTTAAATAATGAAATTCTTGATGTTTTAACTGATATTTCAAATGAAAAATTTTATAAAAGTCTTAGTTATCAATTCGAACTTTTAATAAAAATATTTATCAATGATATTGATTATAAAACCGAAATAGATGAGGATAAAAAAAAGAAAGAATTTTTCAAAGATGTTGATAATAGGGTTAGCAGTTTTATAAATATGTTTAATAATAACGATGATGAAAAAAAAATATCTCAAGCATCTAAGAACAAAAAAAAGGAACATATTCTAAAAAAGCTTGATAATCAGTCGAATTGGCCTGTAAATCTATTAGGTTTCCAGAATGTCAATAATAAAGTAACAGAAGTAGTTAAAAGCGGAATAGAAGAACATGAATATATCAGATCTGGAATTCTAGATACAAAAAATAAAGAAGAACTTACAAAATTAATGCAGGCAGCATTTGATGGGAACATAAAATTAGTAAAATCTTTAATAGAAAAAGAAATAGCGTATGTAAACGCTAAAGATAAAAATGGCAAAACAGCGTTATATTATGCAGCAATTAGAGGTCGTAGAGCAATAGTCAAATTTTTAATAGAAAAAGGAGCGGATCAAAATACAATATGTAGTGCGTTAGCTGGCTTATCATGGAGAAACTCACTCATAAATAAGAAAACAATAGAAAGATTATTAATGGGTCTAGATGAAGAAGATTCTACAAAAACAAAAAAATTAACTGACATTATAAATAATAATTTTTATAAATTTGATAAAGAAACTGAATTAGAAATTAAATATTTAATAAATGGTGGTGCATGTATAAATGTCGAAAATCATGAAGGAAAAACAGTATTAGATTTGGCATTACTTAATAATGACATGGAATTAGTAGAATACTTAATAGAAAATGGAGCAGATGTTAACAATGGTTACCCTTTAATTTCTGCATCAATTAAAGGTAACAAGAAAATTGTAGAATTTTTAGTAAATACAGGTACAAATATTGACAAACAAGATCAATATGAAAGAACAGCATTAATGTATTTAATAGCTAAAGGCAATGAAAAAATGGCAGAATTTTTAATAGGTAGAGGTGCAGACGTAGAGACGAAAGATGAAAATGGAAAAACACCACTAATGTATGCAGTATATGAAGGACAAAAAAAAATAGCAGAATTGTTGGTAAGTAAAAATGCAAATATAAATGCAAAAGATAAAAATGAAAAAACAGCATTAATGTATGCAGCTGGAGGAGGAGACAAAGAAATAGTAGAATTTTTAATAAATAGAATGGTCGCAAATATAGATGAGAAAGACAAAAGTCTAAAAACAGCATTAATGTATGCAGTAGAAGAAGATAACGAAGAGGTAGTAAAATTTTTAGTAGATAGAGGTGCAAATGTAAATGAAGAAGATATAGATAAAAAAACACCATTAATGTACGCAGCAGGCGAGGGATACAAAGAAATAGAAAAGTTTTTAATTAGTAGAAATGCAAATGTAAACGCAGAGGATAAAAATAAAAAAACAGCACTAATGTATGCAAAAACAAAAAAATTAACTGATATTATAGATAATTGTTTTTATAAATATAACAAAGAAATTAGTTCAGAAATTAAAAGTTTGATAAATGAAGGAGCATTTGTTAATGCGAAAAGTGATAAAAATATAACAGTATTGGATTTGGCATCATTTAATGGTGAAATAGAATTAGTAAAACTCTTAGTAAACAATGGAGCAAGTATAAACAAAAGCTTAGCCTTATTACACGCATCATGTGAAGGGTACAAAGAAATAGTAGAATTTTTAATTGATAGAGATGCAAATGTAAATAAGAAAGATAAAAATAAAAAAACAGCGCTAATGTATGCAGCAGATAAAGGCTACGAAGAAATAGCAAAATTGTTAATTGATAGACATGCAAATGTGGACGAGAAAGATGAAAACGAAAAAACAGCGCTAATGTATGCAGCAGATAAAGGCAACGAAGAAATAGCAAAATTGTTAATTGATAGACATGCAAATGTGGATGAGAAAGATGAAAACGAAAAAACAGCGTTAATGTATGCAGTTACTAAAGGTTACAAAGAAATAGCAACATTATTAATAGATAAAGGTGCAAACATAGAGGAAAAGGATAAAAATAGAAGAACAGCATTAATGTATGCAGCAGCTAATGGACACAAAGAAATAGCAAGATTGTTGACGAATAGAAATGCAAACGTAAACGCAAAAGATAAAAATCAAAAAACACCGTTAATGTACGCAACAGTGAAAGGAGACTTGGAGATAGTAAAATTGTTACTGAATCGAGGTGCAAATTTGTCTGCAGAAGACAACAATCAAAAAACAGCGTTAATGTATGCAAAATCTAGCGGAAAAGTAGAAATATTCAAATTTTTAACGGATGTAAATCCAGATGAAACAAATATTATTTAGCAAAAGTGTATAGATATTCAAACAATTTAGATGTTTACCTAAATAGAAATCGAAAAAGAATTTTATGAGGGAATAGAGTGTTAATGTCGCATGGTAAAATTATTGTAATAGAAGGCCTTGACGGCAGTGGAAAAAAAACTCAATCTAAAATGCTTTTTAATTTTTTAAAATCTATAAAAAAAAATGTGAAATTGGTTTCGATGCCCAATTATGAAAGTGATTCTTCTGGTCCTGTAAAAATGTATCTAAATTCTGAGATCACTGACAAGCCTGAACAGATAAATGCATTCGCTACTTCTTCTTTTTTTGCCGTTGATAGATTTATAAATTATGTTTCTAATTGGAAAAACTTTTATGAAAAAGATGGTTCACTAATAGTTTGTGACAGATATGTAACTTCAAACATGATATATCAGTTAGCAAAACTCGATTATTCTGATTGGGATGAATTTTTAGAATGGTTGTATGAATATGAATACATCAGGCTAGGAATACCTGTACCTGATCTTGTTATTTACTTAAAAGTACCAGTTGAAGTATCTCAGATGCTTATCTATGAACGATATAATGAACAAAATTCGAAAAAAGATCTACACGAAAAAAATTTAAAATTTTTAAAAATGTGTGAAGAGACTGCAAATTATACTTCAAAAAAATTTAAATGGGAGACAATAGATTGTTTACTTGATAACAAAATTGATTCTTTTAGTTCTATATTTAACAAAGTTTTGAATATTGTTACTAACAGAATTGTTCTATAACTTAAATAAATATCAATTTTTAGGGTCTAACTCTAAATACAAAGGTGAAACAATGAAACTGCTGGAAGTTATTGCACAAGGTGCAATTCAAGGGATCACAGAATTTTTGCCTATTTCAAGTAGTGGACATCTAGCGATTATTCAACATTTTTTAAAAATAAAAGAAAATAATTTATTTTTTAATGTTGCATTACACTTGGGCACTTTAATATCAGTTATGATAGTTTATTATAAATTGATATTTAAAATTTTTATTTCGTTCTTTACAATACCTAAAAAAATTTTAAAAGGAGAACAAAAAAATTCAGGAGAAAAAATTTTTTTAAATATTATAGTTTCATTATTACCACTTTTTTTACTTCTTGTTCCTATTCCAGGAATTAAAAATTTAAGAAATTTAGCTGCCAAGTTTGCAAATGCAGAGCGTATTTACATAGTTGGCATTTCTTTAGTTGCTACAAGCATTTTGCTGTGTTTAGGAATTTTACTCTCAAAAATCAGTGAAAAAAGAAAATATTTTTCACATAAAAATATAGATGAAATAAATTTTAAAGATTCTTTTTTAGTAGGAATTGCTCAATTTTTAGCGGCAGTATTTCCAGGTCTTTCACGTTCAGGGTCTACATTATCATTCGGACTTTTGCGAAATATAGGCAGAGAGTCTGCAATTGATTTTTCTTTCATTATAGGAATTCCAGCTATTGTTGCAGCCGCAATATTTGAATTCAAAACAGCTAGAGAATTAAATCTAAAATTTGAGATTTTTTCAATATCAATTGGTGTAATAACATCCGCAATTGTTGGACTCTTTGCTATAAAACTTTTTAAATGGTTACTTATTAACGATAAAACCTGGATTTTTATTATTTACACGTTTGTTGTTGGCACTTTTTTAATATTAGCAAAATTGTAATCTCAATGGTGAGAACCGATTTAAAATAAAGATTTTTGACAAATTTTTTCTCAAAACGAAGGAAAAAACAGAGATATTTGAAGTTACGAGTTGCGCAGGGTTAAGAAAATTTGTATAATAAGATATGCTTTTATAATAGACTTCCTTTTCTTACATAGAAAGACCTAAAATTTGAGGTAATGTTTTATGAAAAAAATCTTTGCAACAATACTTATGTTTATTTTCGTCAACAGCATGGTAAAATCTGACAAAATTGGTATTTTTAATGAAATTAATACTTGGGTCAATATAGGTTCTGCTGTTGGAAAGAAAATGTTAAATATAGCTAAAAAAACAATGTATACATTTACGAATGTTATTTGTCCATTATTGATCCTTGCGGATCGGAAAGAAGTAAGAGATGAAATAGTAGATAGAGTGTTTAGGAACTACCAAATAAATCATGAGTATAGAAATTTGCTGGTTTCTTTACGAATAGTTGGACCAAATATAGTTGAACCAGATAACGAGGTAAGAGAGATAATACCAAAACCTGAACCTAGCAGAAATGGAAATCCTATTATTGTTTATATGGGCCATACGCTTAGTGAAAAAAGTTTTAGTAGGGATTTGAGTTATGACAAATTTGTTGAATTTTATAATGACCAACCCAAAAATGGTCCTCACAATATTTTTGCGGAACAATCTTGGATAAGTTTTCAAACGTTGTATAATAAAAAAGAAAAAAATAAAGAGTTACATGATAAATTTAAATATTATTTAAAAGAAAATCCAACAGAAAAAATTATCCTTATCACAAAATTGGTAAAGGCGAAAAACAATCTTGACGGCCTTGACGATATATATGGAATTCATTTTGTTGCTTTAAAAGAGCGCCCAGATTTTGAAAGGACTTACTTCAGAGGTTATTATGTTTTTACTATTCGTGAGCTTTATCGATTAAACAACGAAATCCTTCCAATGGAAATTGTAACAATTTTGGACAAAATTAAATCTTCAAAAGGCAATATAGAACTTCTGAAAATAGATGATGCTACTTTTGATAAGTTATTTGATATCGAAGAAAACGGTACAATAAAATTTCCGCATGTTAGAAGTACAATTTCCTTCGCTATGGAGATCATTGACATAGATGGAACACATAGAATAAGAGGAGGAGTAAATGACCTGTATTAATAGGGTTTTGTTGTGTATATTTGATGATTCTCGGTGAATTACGATCGGATATGACATTGCTGCAGCGGTTAGAGCATGTATGGGCGACGTGTTAAAAATATTTAAAATAGCAAAATAAATTAGAAGTTTTTTATAAAATTATTTGAATCTCTCCGTTACCTAATAAAAATGTATTATTTTTTATAACTTTAAATGATTTCGAGTTGAATGGAATTTTTTTTTGATAGCAAATTTTACCATCAAGTTTATATGTTACGATTTCGTTTTCGTACATCACTGTAATGCGTTTATTTTTTAAGAAAATTGATTTTAAAAGTTTTTCGGTACTGAATTTGGATACAATATTGCAATTTTTATCTAAAATTACTATGTTCTGGTTCATTTCATTATCAGTCATAGAAAAACTAATTGCTACAGCTTTTTTATCGAAACTTACAAGACATGGAACCATTCCTGAATAATAAAATTTATTAATTTTGATCCCAAAGTTTTTTATAGACACAGCAAAATCTTTACCAACTGCGATTAAATTTTTGTTATCAAAAAAATAAATTGAAATAAATAGGTTATCACCAAATTCGCAATTGAATATTGGTTTTTCTGATTTGAAGTCAAATATCTGTACTACAGATGTTATTTTTCCGTTTTCAGCCTTAATACCACAAATAGAAGCAGTATCTCCATTTCTGGTTATTGATACGTCAGTTACATAAATCTTTGAAAAATAATATTTATATTTTTTATTATGATTGGAATCTAAAACTAACATTTCACAACAATATTCATCGGATTCTGTTATGAACAAATAGTTACCTTTTTCAGAGATTGCTCCATTAATTATTTTTTTTGATGTATTTCCACTGTACAAAACTTTAGATTTGTTGGTTATTTTATAATTATCACTAAAATTATCAAATATTAATGCGTTAAATGATGTATTTTTTATAATAGGCGAGCTAAAATTATGCTTTAAGTTTAATTTTTTTTTAAAATTATTAGAAAATATTGTAAACTCTGAGTCACTTAATATGGCTACGTCATCACCAAAGTTTACAAAATTTTTTGAATTAACTTCTCCTATTTCTTTTGATTCTGATTCAAAGGAGTTTTCTGCAATATTTTTTGAAAAAAATACATCTCTATTAATCAAAATAAAAAACATTAAAGATACTAAAGTAAGAAGTATTACTTTTTTATAAAGAGATTTCAAAATGATATTTCCATATTTTTATAAAAAATTTTATTCAAATACAGACCATATGCTGGTACAGTTTGACCTGCAATTGATCTATTTTTTGCTTCTAAAATTTTTATGATTTGACTTGGTTTATGCTTTTTATGATTTGCTCTAAGAACTGTTCCTATCATGATTCTCACCATATTGTATAAAAAACCGTCGGCTTTTATTTTAAATTCAACAATATTTCCATGTTGAAGGACATCAAAATATTCTATATTTCTTATCATGTTATTTTTTTTATTTATTTTGTTTGAACAAAATGAAGTAAAATCATGTTTCCCAATAAATACTTCTAAAATTTTATTTATTAATTCGAAATCTAGAGAATACCAAAAATGAAAACATCTTCCAAACAAAAATGGGTCCATTACTTTGCAGTTGTATATTCTATAAAGATATTCTTTGGCAATACACGAATATCTTGCATGAAAATCATCTTCAATTTCCGTGCAACTTATAACCTTTATATCATCTGGTAAAAATTTATTCAAAGCCAAGATTAAACTTTTTGAATCGATAAAAATATTTATTTTTGCACTCACACAATAGACATTCGCGTGCACCCCAGCATCAGTTCTTGAGCATCCTTTTATAGCAATATTTGATTTTATCTTAGACAGAGCATTTTGAAATATTTCTTGTACAGTTGTTGCATTTTTTTGAATTTGCCAACCATGATATTTGGTACCTAAAAAACGCAGAACTATCAAAAAATTCTTATTGAGTTGCAAATTATTACACCAAAACAAAAAATAAAAGTAATCATTATTGTTATTACATCGTTTTTTCCTATTTTAAATTCCTTAAGGTTAGTCTTTATATAAGGGGCGCCGTGACACTTACACTCCATTGCAAGTGCAATTTGCATTGCTCTTCGGAAACACGACACAAAAACTGGTATAAAAATAGAATTGAGCGATTTGATTCTTTTGGCAGCCGAACCTCTAGAAATTTGCGCACCACGTGCCTCTTGGGCTATTATTATTTTTTTAGTCTCGTTTATAATAACTGGCATAAATCTCATTATAAGTGTTATAACTATGGATATCTCCGAGACATTTATTTTAAATTTTGAAAACGGTTTTAAAAAAAATTCAGCGACATAAGCAATATCTGTTGGTGAAAGTGTTTTCATAAGTATCATAGCTAAAATAGAAAATGTACACATACTTATTAGAAGCATGAAAGAATTATTAATTGCACCTCTTGTGATGATTATTGGCCCAAATGAAAAACATACACTACCACTATTGTGAAACATATTTGCTACAAAAGATGTTAAAAAGAACATAATTATATATTTCATTTTGTTATACTCTATCTTAATTTTTGATATTGTAGTTAATGTAATAACAAAACATAAAATTAAAAGTCTAGAAGATATTGTGTTTGCAAACGAATGAACAGCAGTCAAAATTATTGAAATAATAACTTTAATTGCAGGATTGATATTTTCAATAAATTTATTTAGTTTAACCATTACATCGACTCCTCGGATAATACGAAATATACTAGACTTCCTTCGTAACTCCAAAAACATCACTTTTTTTATATTTTTCCTAAAAACAACGTAAAATTTTCTTGAAATACATAAAGTATTCCTTCGAAGTTTTTATGTTGTTTTAAAAAAAATCTATAAAAAATTGATATTTTCAAGTTATAGGAAGTATATTAAATTATACATATTTTAAAAATCTAAGTAAAGTTGTTGTATTTTTTTATCGAAAATTTTGTTTTTTTATACATAAAAAATTGACTTTTTCTTTTTAAAATTATAGAATACTACAAATTAAACGAAGGGTAGGAATTGAATTATGTCGCTAGAAAAAGATGGATTATTTCGAAAAAGTTCGCTTGACAAAGTGTCATCTCCTGATCAACTAAATGAATATGTAAAAGTTACAAGTCCAAATTTGATTGTAATTATAGTTGCTATATTCTCAATCCTATTTGCTGGTTTCGTATGGATATTCACGTCTGATGTTCCAAAATATACTGAAATACCCGGTGTTGTTATGACAGAAAATGGTATTAAAAAATTATATTCTTATGTTGATATAGGTACATCTAAAAGAATTTCTGTAGGCATGGATACAAGAATTTCACCAGATTATGCTCCACGCGAAGAATATGGATACATAAACGGAAAGATAGAAAAAATAGGAAACAAAGTAGTTGATATTAATTATATAAGTAAAAAATTTGAAAATCCGAATATTGTTGCTCCAATATTATCGTCTATGAATTGTATTGAAGTTGTAACAATTTTAAAAGAACCATCCAAAGAAAAAATTGCAAAACTCGACATAATAGATGGATCAATTTGTAAATCTAGCGTTGAAGTTGGAAAACAAAGGGCTATTGATCTAATTATGAACAGTTAAAGGCGGTGTGTGTGAAACATGGCTCGTAAGGTACCGGTAATTATTCAGATGGAAGCCCTTGAATGTGGGGCGGCTTGTCTTTGTATGATTGCTGCATATTACAACAAATGGATCCCATTGCCTAAAGCACGAAAAGATTGCGGAGTATCTCGCGACGGTAGTGTTGCAAAAAATATTTTGTACGCAGCTAGAAATTATGGTTTTGAAGCAGGAGGATACAAGCTTGAACCATCTGATATCAAAGATATGACACTTCCAGCAATTATTCATTGGAATTTCAACCATTTTGTTGTTCTAACTAAAATTGATTATAAAAAAGGGAAAATATATATAAATGATCCAAGTAAGGGCAGAGTTATTTTAACAATGGAAGAGTTTGACAATTCATTTACTGGGATTTTGCTATCGATAGTTCCATCCAAAGATTTCAAACCTGAGGGAAAACCAAAAAGCATTATGTCTTTTGCAAAAAAATGTTTGCAAGGTTCGCTTTTCCCGTTCATATTAGCGTCTATAGTTAGTGTCGTAATAGGTATAATTGGATTAATATATCCATTATTTGATAGAATTTTTGTAGACAATATCCTGACAGGACGAGAACCTGACTGGCTTAGTCCGTTTATAGGATTTATGTTATTGGTTATGTTTTTGAATGTGCTTATAGGAATAATACAAGCTATATATTGGATTAAAATAGAAGGAAAATTTGCAATTATTTCTAGTTCTAAATTTATGTGGCACTGCTTGAGATTACCACTTGAGTTTTTTTCTCAAAGGTATGTCGGTGATATTGTTTCACGGCAAGAATCAACTGCAAACATATCCCTAATTCTTATAAAGAAATTTGCACCTATGTTAATAAATACGTTTTCCCTGATATTTTACTTTTTTTTTATGATCAATTATAGCTGGCAGTTAACAATAATTGGTGTTACAGCAGTAATTTTAAATTTATTCATCGTAAAATGCAGCTCTAAAAAAATAATAGAAATCCAAAAAGCAGCTATGCCGAACGCAGGAAAATTGGTAAGCGTTACATATTCTGCTATCGAGATGATAGAAACTATAAAGTCTACTGGTGCTGAAAACGGATTTTTTGAAAGATGGGCAGGATTTTATGCAAAACAAAATAATGCTTACGTAAAGTCACTTCGATTAACACAATATATTGGTGCTATACCAGGGTTTATTTATGAAATTGCAAACCTTATTTTGAGAATTTTTGGAATTTATTTAATTATTCGCGGTAACTTTACGATCGGTATGCTTATTGCATTTCATGGTTTTTTATCAGGATTTATTGGTCCAATTGATAGATTTTTAGATGTATATAAAAGTTTTTTAGGTATAAGAAATGAGATGGAACGTGTTGAAGACGTACTTGATTATAAAACTGATTTATCCCTTTCGTTCAATTCTAATCCTGATGAACTTAGCAAAGAATTTTTAACTGGAAAATTGGAATTAAAAAATATTACATTTGGCTATAGCTCTCTAGCAAAACCTTTAATAAAAGATTTTTCTCTTACATTAGAACCAGGTAAATGGATAGCACTGGTTGGCGGTAGTGGAAGTGGAAAATCAACTATATCTAAATTGATTATGGGACTATACCAGCCTTGGTCAGGCAAAATTTTGTTCGATGGGAAACCACGTAATAAAATTGATCCTTATAGATTTCATAACTCTGTTTCTATGGTTGATCAGGAACGAACCATGTTTAATGATAGCATAAAGAATAATATTAAAATGTGGGACAACTCTATTGAAGACTTTTCAGTTGTACTTGCTGCACGTGACGCTGATATTCATAAAACTATAATTTCAAGAGAGAATGGCTATGACCATATCATAGGCGAAGGTGGTAAAGATTTTTCTGGTGGTCAATGTCAAAGGATTGAAATCGCACGTGCTCTCGCAGTTGAACCAACTTTATTAGTTTTAGATGAAGCGACGTCGGCCTTAGATACCAAAACTGAATTCAAAGTAATTGAAAATATAAAAAAGATAGGATGTTCATGTGTTGTTGTAGCTCATAGACTTTCCACAGTAAGAGACTGTGATGAAATAATTGTTCTTGATTTGGGAAATGTTGTTGAGCGTGGAACCCATAAAGAACTTTTGGAAAACGAAAAACTTTATTCAAAACTTGTTACAACTGAATAGACTTCTTCCGTAGCTATGCACCATTTTTCTAAAAACAATACAGAATTCTCTTGAAATTTTTATTTAAAAAATAGGAGGATGAGAAACCATGTTCAACAGCGATAGACTAAATATGAAAAAAAAACAAGATGATGCACTTTACGATGAAGCATTTGGTGAACTTCTTTCTGTCCTTGGAGTTTCTGGATTAAAAGGCGCTAATCAAGCAAAAATGGCAATTGTAGATATATTAAACTATTTAGGAGAAAATATACCAACCATTCCTGGAAATATTACAGAGTTTAAGTCACAAATTGAGTATATTTTAAGGCCTTCTGGAACAATGAAAAGACGTATTGAGCTTGTTGGTGAATGGTGGAAAGATAGTTCAGGGTGTATTCTTGCAAGCAAAAAAAACGGAGAAATCGTGGCTATTTTGCCTAATAAATGGAGTGGATACCATTATGTAAACGAATTCGGAAAGTCTATAAAAATTAATGCTAAGACATCGTCAGAATTCGAAATGGATGCATTTTGTTTTTATAAATCTTTTCCTCAACGTTCTTTAAAAATAAAAGATTTAGCTAAATTTATGATGAAAAATATTTCCTTATTGGATGCTACATTTGTTTTAAGCGTTTATTCAGTGATGCAATTACTTGGGATGATAGCTCCTTATATAACTAATATAATCTATAACATTTTGATACCATCAGGGTCTATTAGTCTTTTGGTGACTGTTGCAGGAACATTTTTAGGATTAACAGTAGGTACTTCTCTTATAGGATTGACGCAAACCATAGTGAAAACTCGGTTACAAGGAAAGCTAAATTTATCAGTAAATAGTGCAATTATGATGAGATTATTTAACTTACCGGCTAATTTTTTTAAAAAATACTCATCAGGAGAACTTGCAAGTAGAATAAATTATGTTGCATCGTTATGTCAAATAATATCCGATACGGTATTATCAACTTTTTTAACAGCTTTTTTCTCAATTGGATATATATTGCAGATGTTACAACAAGCACCTGAAATGGTGTTACCTGGTATGTTAGTAATCTTAGTGTCTCTTTGTTTCTCCGTTTTTATAACTTTTTCAAAACAAGCTTTGACTCAAAAAAAGATTGATCTTGCTCCAAAATTGCAATCATTAGTTTTCGGAATATTTGGTGGAATTCAAAAAATTAAAATCTCAGGCGCTGAGAAAAGAGCATTTGCAATATGGGCAAAAAATTATTCTAAAGTCCAAAAATTAGAATATTCACCGCCATTTTTAATAAAAATTTCAAGTGTAATTAATATGGTCATAACTTCTTTAGGTACGATATTTCTTTATTGGGTTGCTAGTAAAAATAGAATTACAATTGCAAATTATATGTCATTTCATGTTGCATATGGGGCAGTAAGTGGAGCCATAATGTCTCTATGTTTGACAGCTTTACAAATTGCTAGTCTAAAACCGATTCTAAACTTAATCAAACCCTTCTTAGTATCTGAATTAGAGAATAGTTCAGATGGTAAAATAATTACATCAATATCTGGGGATATAGAGATGAATGATGTAGTTTTTAGATATAAGAAAAATTCTGAACCTATTTTAAAAAATTTTAACTTAAGAATAAAAAAAGGAGAATACGTTGCAATAGTAGGTAAAACTGGATGTGGAAAATCTACAATAATGAGACTTTTATTGGGTTTTGAAAGTCCAGAACAGGGTGGAATCTATTACGATAAATGCGATATTGCTAGTTTAGATAAAAGAAGTCTAAGACAAAGGATCGGTGTTGTGATGCAAAATGGAGCTATATTTTCTGGTGATATTTTTTCAAATATAACTGTAACTTCTCCAGGAAAAAATATGAAAGAGGCATGGGAAGCAGCACATCTAGCAGCCTTCGGTGAAGATATTAAAAATATGCCAATGGGAATGCACACATTAATATCCGAAGGTGCAGGTGGGATTTCGTCTGGACAGAAACAACGTATAATGATTGCACGTGCTCTTATTCAAAAGCCAGAAGTTCTATTTTTTGATGAAGCTACTTCCGCTCTTGATAATATTACGCAAAAAGAAGTATCGGACAATATAAAAAGATTAAAATGCACACGTATTTCTATAGCTCACAGACTATCAACTGTAAAGAATTGTGACAGAATATTAGTTTTAGAAGGAGGCAAAATTGCTGAAGAGGGGAATTTTCAAGAGCTTATGGAAAAAAAAGGTAAATTTTATGAATTAGCTAGCAGACAAATTGCGTAGATAAGTAGCCGCTATATGAAAAAAATATATGAAAGTGGTGTGAAATAAATGAGTCTAGAATCGTTTTTTAAAAGAATAAAAAGAAAAGCAAAAAAAACTCTAAACATTGGTATGTTAACAAAAAAACAAAATCAAATTATAGAAGAAATTATAGAAAAACAGCATACTATTTCCGCTTCTTATAATTTATTAGAAATGGAACATAAAGAAGCTATGGAAACAATAATAGAAGAATTGAGAATAACATATCAAAATGATTGTTCTTATTCAGAAAAAGGAAAAAATCTTGACAAAAAAAATTGCGAAGACGCTATTGCAAACTATGCAGAAGAAAAATTAGGAAATAAAAAAATTTACAACTTTGATGTCGATAACTACAAAAAAAGTTTACTGTATGCATATCTTGCAGAGGTCACCATAACTTTTAATCCTAATATTTTTGACAGGAATACTATGATTGGAGAACAATTTGAGATGTGGTTAACCAAAACAATTGGGAAAACTAAATGCAACGAATTTTCTATACCACTAATGGCAATTTTTTTACAGTACAAAAAAAAAGTAGTTTCTATAAAAAATCTTTCGTTATCGCTCGCATATTATATAAGCAAAGAAGATGATGTCAAATATTTAAAGAAAGCTATCCAAATTTCAAAAGAAGCTAAATGTTTGAAGTTGGTGTCAAAAATCTATGTAAAAATTGAAGTTCAACCAATTATTTTGGCATTAAACAAAGCCTATAAAGAAAGAAAAAATGGTTATGAGTGTGAGCAAATATTGTCAGACATAATATCAAGATTAACTTCTAGTGAAAAATTAGACGATATAGAACTTGAAGAACTCAATGAACCCAAAGAAATCGAACAATCTAAAGCACCTGAAAAAAATGTAACTCTTGAAACGGATGAAGAAATAGATATTGAAAAACTTGAAAAATTTTATAAAAAAGATATTAACAAAAGATTTGATTATAGTTATTCTTATAAAAATTCAATCGGTAAAGTTAATGAAGGACTCAAAATTAAATATAAGGCTTTGATTTTTAAAGATGTAAAAAATGAAATTTTGAAAATATCGGAGAAGTTGAAGAATAGCAAAAGTATAGACGCTGTAAACCATAGTTATGCATCTAATATATTTAAGATTTTAGAACATATTATGAAAAATTGAACAATTGATACCATTAGAAAAGTTTATGGTATAGAATTATATCTATTGGGCTTGTATTAAGAACATGTTATCATAGAACTCTATTGCTGTGCCTCGTTTTGAGAGAAAATTTTTCAAAAATCTTCATTAGACTTCTTTCCTAACTAGAAAAACATCACTTTTTTTATGTTTTTTTAAGAAAAAATTGATATTTTCAAGTTGGGAAAGAAGTCTATTTTAAATCTATAAAAACAGGTTCTAAATAAACTTTAATAGTATTGACAAACAAATCGTCAATATGCTTTGGGAAGCAACAACCTTAATTGTTGTTGCCCAATCATATTTTGTCACAAATTTATACGAAAAGAATAAAAATATTTGACTTAAATACGATATGGTAAAAACAACAATTTTATTTATTATAGAAAATTCTAAATCAACAAAAAAATTTATTAAAAACAAAATTAAAATTATAGGTAGTACTATAAACTGTGAGAGCCAAAGTGATTTCATTGTGTAAAATATTCTTTCCTTAAATTTTACGTTTTTCAGAATTATTGCATCTACAGACAATAAAAATATACTTCCGCAAATAACCATACTTACTATCGTGCCTAGAATAAATATACCATTTTGTAGAAAACATAATGTATTTAATTCTTCGTAGTTTTTCAAACAATATAAAATGGTTATTAATATACTTGATATAAGTGTAAGTCCACCAATTACAAAATTATTTTTTAAATGTTTTAACATACTCTTAACTCCAATGATTCAATAATAAATTGCTTTCTATAATTGCTGCTAAAAAATAAATAATTACTATAATTAAACTTAACAGACCAAAACGTTTTAATATATCAAACAACGCTAAATTATTTTTATATCTTTTTTTTGCTAAATTTGTACCAATAAAAGCTGCCAGACATATTCCTAAAAACTCTAAAAAAACAAAACCAAAAGATTGAAAAGAATTAACTCCGCATAAAACTGCACCTATTATAAAAGAATTAAAAAATAAAATTACACTACCTAAAATTCCACGACTCAAAAAACTCAAAAGAAGGCATAAAATTGCAATGGCAGAATTGTGTAAAGCAATATCAATAATCATTTGATTTTTGTTTCCTGTAAAAAACCGTAAAAAACCTGCTATACTCATTAAAGATACTGATGAACTAGAATCAAGTTTTACCGAGACAAATATTCCTAATAATAATCCAGCAATTGCTGAAATAAAAAGTATTATGTTAATGATTTTGTCAAAATCTAATTTTTTATTGTTGGTCATATTCTTGAACAAATTGTATTCTCCTGTCAATTAAAATACCACTAAGTTTAAAACCCAATTTATTGTATGAATTGTCATTCTTTATTAGACTTAGGCCATCTAATACAGCGGTTTTTCCAATTTTTTTAATAGCATAAGCATCGGCTTTTAGTTCATCTTCTTTATTTTTTGCTTGAATTATAAAATCAAAAATATACAAGAATAAAAGAAATAACACTGTTGGTATCCATACCAATAATTCCGAAGTTGGCCAAATTTCAGAAATAACAGTTGGACTAGCAATTCCTACAAATCCTGTAACAATAAAAATAAAAGTCAACCAAAAGCTTTTTTTAGAACTTCGAGTTGCTAAGTGACCTTCTTCATGTGTTAGAATATATTTTTTTAATTCTTCTTTTCCACTAAAAACACTTTCATGGATCAATATGGTTTTAGGTATATCATAAGCTAAACCGTAGACATTTGAAAAAATTCCATCAAATTGGCTATACTTATACATAACATTTAAGTTGTATCCTTCATGTTTTCCTATGTTTACACTATATATATGGTTTAATAAAACTTTTTTATAAACAGTTAAAAATATCAAAACTGCAGATAAAAATCCAAACAAAATTCCAAATCTACTAAACTCTTTACTGATAAGAAATGCTAGGATAGTACAAACTAAAGTAAGTAATATATCAAGAAATCTATGGATAAATTTTGGTACACCAGAATTTAAAATAAATTTCGAATTTCTTCCACCGTATCCAAATTTTAAAGTTTCCATGGTAAAAAGCGATATTGTGTTACTAATTTTAGTCCAATAAAATATTCCGATATATATTTTTGCTAAAAAACTTATGTTTTTTGAATACACATTTTCATAAATTGAAATATCAAAACTATCATTTTCAGTTTTTACAAAAAGTGGAAATTTGAAATAAAAGCAAATAGGAAATGCTACTAAAGCAACTACAGGTGATACTATAGCAATAGTAGGATTAAATACAAATGTTTTCCCAAACAGAAAATAAAAGTAACCAAAAATAAATGTTCCTAATAAGCAAATAAAGAACAAATTCGCAGTTGAAAAAACCTTTTTTACTTTTTCAGCTTTTTTCAAAAAAACCACCTTTTGCATTTTATGCAAAGCAAATAATTGAATTTATTTTGTTTTAGTCACGGAAAATAAAATATAGAACTTTAAGCTATACCTCCTACTGCACCAACTCCAGAAATAATTGTTACTGGTCCAGCAGCAGTTAGTAATACTGCTGTGGCTAATTTTGCACAAACCACCCAAATCCATTAGCTGCAGATGTTGCGCCAGCTCCGACAACAGCTGCTGTTAATGCTCCTATATCTGCAATTGTCTTTGCTTTTCCCATAATTGAAAATCCTGTGGCTGCAAATCCAGCAACCGTTGCACCCTTACTTAACATGTATGCACCTACATTAATAAGATGTGACTTAGAGTGAATACCTTCATCAAAATTTATGTTTGTGGTAGAATTAAAACTGTAATATTTTTGAGTCTTAGTTAAATTACTTATATCGTATTCAAAACCATCTGAATTTTGTGTTTTACTTAACAAAAAGCTTCCATTTGATGTTTTTAAAGCGTCGCAATATAACTTGGCGTTGTTGTTATCAATTTTTTGAACTCGAATACTATTTGCTTTAAAGCAGATATTAGAAGTATCGTTTTTGAATACATTTGTTCCACCAAACGATGTTATCATTAAAACACAAATAGATAAAATAAAATTAGTTATTATGGTTCTTGAGAATTTAATAAAATCGATATCCTCCAATAAAAAATTAAAAATTAGAACAAATAAACAAAGATAACAACTCTATTAAGCAACTCTACTAATCATGAGTTGACGTATAAGTTGTAGTGTTCAGTGTTATTATCATTATGTTTAATATATGAAAAATTTCTTTTAGTTGTGAATTTAAATTGAAAAGCTTTCCAGCGTTTTGGCTACTATTTACGCTATCAAAGCTCTATTGTTCGTCATATTCTTGAACAAATTGTATTCTCCTGTCAATTAAAATGCCACTAAGTTTAAAACCCAATTTATTGTATGAATTGTCATTTTTTATTAGACTTAGGCCATCTAATACAGCGGTTTTTCCAATTTTTTTAATAGCATAAGCATCGGCTTTTAGTTCATCTTCTTTATTTTTTGCTTGAATTATAAAATCAAAAATATACAAGAATAAAA
>Ga0209737_10000521_pt1 | contig 31046 bp, 27 predicted proteins | sample TergutCu122P3_FD_187284 | JGI IMG/M metagenome (GOLD analysis project Ga0209737, IMG submission 187284) | Cubitermes ugandensis P3 segment gut microbial communities from Kakamega Forest, Kenya - Cu122 P3 (SPAdes) (version 2) | ecosystem: Host-associated > Arthropoda: Insects > Digestive system... | reverse complement strand
GCGAACGAAGTGGGCAGGGGCCGCTCAGGTCATGCACTGGAGTGCACTCCCCTCGCTGCCCCCACCCACTTCGTCCACCAGGAAACAAAAATCCTCATTCAGGGAATGTTTTTAGACGGGTTTGAAGTTGATTTACAGACTGGTTTAGGGATGCACCTGCGCCCAATTGTCGCCCGCTGAAACATCCACCGCTAAGGGCACCAGAAGCGCTGCCGCTCCGGACATGTGCGCTCTTGCCAGCTGCTTTGTCTCTTCCACCTCTTCCGGGGGGCACTCCAAAAGCAGCTCATCATGCACTTGCAAAAGCATGCGGGACTTCAAGGCGCGCCTTTGCATTTGTGCCTCCAAACTCAGCATGGCCCGCTTCATCAAATCCGCCGCCGTGCCTTGAATGGGCATATTCACCGCTGCTCGCTCCGCCGCCTGCCTGAGGTTTTTGTTCGCCGCATTCAAGTCCGGCAAATAGCGCCGCCGCCCAAAAAGCGTTTCTACAAAACCCGTCTTCCTCCCCTGGGCCAGTACGCGCTCAAAGAAAGAAAAAATGCCCGAAAACCGCCTCTCATAGCGGGCTACAATCTCCGCCGCCTCCCTCTGGGGAATGGACAGGCGCAAGGAAAGTCCGCGCGCAGACAGGCCGTAGGCAATGCCATAGTTCACCATTTTGGCTGCGCGACGTTGCTCTTGGGTTACCAGGGCTTCCATGACGCCGAATATTTCAGCGGCTGTTCGCTGGTGTACATCCTCTCCGGCTGAAAACGCCGCCACCAAAGTCTGGTCCTCACTCATATGCGCCAATATCCGCAGCTCCAGCTGGCTATAGTCCGCCGAAACCAGCTTCCATCCCTCCTGCGCGCAGAAGGCTGCGCGAATCTTCCTCCCCCACTCGTTCCTTGCCGGAATGTTCTGCAGGTTGGGCTCTGAGGAGGACAGGCGCCCTGTGGCAACCAAAGTCTGGTGCAGGTTTGTATGAATGCGGCCATCCTGTGCAATCCACTGGGGGAGTTTTTCCAAATAGGTGTTCTTCAGCTTGGAGAGGTTCCGGTATTCCAAAAGCACCTTCGGCAAAGGGTGCATGGGGGCCAACTGCTCCAAAACTTCCTGGTCCGTGGAGGGGCCTGTTTTCTTTTTCTTCAGCACAGGCAATTGCAAACCCTCATAAAGCACCTTGGCCAGCTGCTGCGGAGAATCCACGTTAAAACGCGTCTTCGCCAATTCCCAAATGCTTGCCTGCAAGGCGTGGCACTTCGCCTCTGCTTCCGTCAACAGCTCTGACAGCACTTCCTTCTGTACGCGAATGCCCCTCGCTTCCATGCGCGCCAAAAGCACCTGCAAGGGTTCCTCCATCTCCTTCGCCAAGGCCCATAGGTTTTGGGCTTTAAGCTGCTCCTCCAGAAACAATGCCAGCCGGTACACCCAAAACGCATTCTGCGCTTGCTGGCTTTCTGCTTCGGCATTCGGAAGCTCTGCATTCAAATAGCGTTTGCACAATGCAGAAAAAGACAGCGCGCCCGAAGAAGAATCCAACACATAGGCGTAGAGCTCTGGGTCTGCATCTATGGAGGGCACATATATTTTTCTGGCAGCCAATGCGTGCCAAAGCTTTTTTCCCGCATAGGCCATGCGTTTGAGCTCACTGCGCGCCAAAAGCTCGCCTATTTTCTGGGCATGTTGTTGTGTTTCCAGCGCGGAAAGCTTGAGGACATAAAGGGCCTCCTCCGGAATATATAAGGCCAGCTTCTTCTCCCCTAAAAAACCTTCGAAGGCCCAGCAGGCCACCTCCTTGGCTTCTTCCAGAAGCAAAGCCAAGCGCTCCTGCTTCTGTGCATCCTCCGCTTCAATAACATGCGTTGGGTTGGCCAAAGGCGCTTGAGAAGGCGAAGGCGGCAAGGCGGGAAGTTTTTGCAAAAGCTTGTTAAACTCAAGTGTCGTCAACAAAGCACGCAGCTGAGTCTCATCCCAGGGGACACGCGCCAATTCGGAAAGCTCTACATCCAACGGTAGATCGTCGCGCAGACGAATCAGCTTCCTTGCACGCTCAAGCACCTCAATGTTTTCTTCCAGGGACTTGCGCAATGTGGGCTTGTCCACCTCATTCAGCCTCGCCAACAACTGCTCGACGCTGCCAAATTGGGCAAGCAAACGCGCAGCCGTTTTGGGGCCAATGCCGGGGACTTTGGAAACATTGTCCGAAGCGTCACCTGCCAGCGACAAAAAATCCAAAAGCTGCGAGGGGGACACCCCAAATTTGACGTGCACATCTTCGGCGGTGACATAGCGGTTTTTGACAGGCTCAAACACGCGTACATCCTCATCCAACAGCTGGAGCAAGTCCTTGTCAGAAGACAGAATGCGTACCTTCCAGCCCGCCTGCTTTGCCTTCTTCGTCAACGTGGCAATAATGTCATCCGCCTCCCAGCCTGCCACCTCCAGGCTTGCCAAACGCATGGCATGGCCCAACTTCCGTACCCACTCAAACTGAATGGACAAATCCTCCGGCGCGGGGGGGCGGTTGGCTTTGTAGCTTGAGTCAATGGCGGCCCTGCCCTGCCGGCTGTCTTTGTCATAGCAAAGCGCCAAATGCGTAGGCTGCTCCGCTTCAATGAGACGCAGCAGCATGTTCGCAAAACCCAGCACCGCCTGCGTGGGAAGGCCTTGCGCATTCTTCAGCGGGGGAAGCGCGTGGTAGGCGCGAAATACAAAACCGGATACATCCACCAACATCAATTCCAACGGTGGCATGAAATGTTTCTCCTCAACGGGGTGTATCGAATCACGTTAACTTGAAACCGCTCTAGGGGGTCCCTAAATGAGGATTTTTGTCTTCTGGTGGTTGAAGGTGAGGCTTTTGCGAGGGGAGCGCACTCAAGTGCGTGACCTGAGCAAAAACGAGGCTTCAGCCGCCAGAAGGCAAAAAGACCATTTAGGGACTCCCTAGCGGGGGCAGTTGTTTTCCATTTGCATCTTCTGTGCCCTCTGGCGCAACCCATCTCCTTCGACGGCATACTCCAAAACTTCCTTCAGATGGTTGCACGTGGTCGCCTTCTCCAAAAGCTCCCGGGCATGGCTGGTGCAATGACGTGTCAAAATAGAAAGCAAGTCCGTGTTGTTCGAGTTAAAGTGATGGCCTACCTTCCAGACTTGGCAGGCGCGTTTGAGGTCATTGAGTCTGCGAAATTCCTCACCGCGGCTTAAGCATCTGTTGGGCATTTCAACCATGACATTCTTGCGAAAGAATGACCTTAAGTAGCTGTTCAAGGCAGCTTTTTCTTCGCGCTCACTCATTTCTGAGGTTTCACCCAGCATCAGCAAGCTGTCTTTGTTCAGGACATTTTGAAAATGCTCTGCTGCCGCTTTCACATTCGCCTTCTCTAAAAAGTCCATCCCTCTTGCAAAATCCCCGCTGACTTCCTGAATCCGAATCCGCATCTCCCTCGCAGCACTGTGCAACCCTGTCCTTGTCATGTCTTTCTCGACAGACGTCAGCTTGTTCATTGCGTCCTGCGTTTTGCCGTCATAATAGTCCATCATGGCTCGTTCAAAGTCGGCCTGCTTCAGCCTGTCTGAAAACCATTTCCTCGCCCTTTCCCTTCTGCCGCTTTCGCCTTCATCCCCGCTCTCGGAGCCTCCACATGCTTCTGCGGGACATAGCCAGACAGGTGCACGCGGGTCTACGTGTGAACGGGCCAAGAGAAAATGTCGATAGTGTTCATTGTCTGGTCGCCATTCATTGGCCTTCAGCTTCCCGGTTGACCAAACAAGCTTCTTTCCTGCCGGGGGATAAAGCTCCGCATCCGACATTTTGGGGCAAACCAAATTCATATAAAGCCCGCACCTCTCATAGGCCAGGCGCCAGGACTTCACCCTGGTATAGTCCTGACACTCCCTCCTGGCTTTGTCCTCCACTCCCTTCCTCACTCTTTCGGATGGCCCAACAGCAAGCCGACAATACTCTCTGCATCTTGGATCAATCTTCGCAAAAAGCATCAGGGCTTCTTCAGGCTGCAGCGTCAAAACCTGCATGCCTTGCTCATAATGGCTTGCGCATTCGGACTCCAAATCAATTCTCGCCACAAGCTCATTAATGCCCGGGTCCAGTGGTGCGATGGCCAACGCACGATTGCAAGCCTCCCGCGCTCGTTGATAGTCCGGCTTGGTGCGCGCATCCATTTGGAGATGTTGACGACATTCCCGTAAGGCCCGCTCAAATTCCTCACGCGTCCGGCGCTCATCCGTCGGCAAAGGCAACGCTTCACCTCCACCTTCAGAAGGAGGTGAAGGCTCTCTCCACTTCAGAATAACCGCCAGCACCAGGAAAAAAACCACCATGCCTGCCATAACAAAAAGCAGTTTCTTTCGAAGCGGTGTCCCGGCTTGTGCTTCCTCTTTCTTGTGCCTGCTGGGCAATCTCTCTGCGGGCCTTTTGGAAAGCACATTCTTTCGGGGCTTTCGTGAAACCAACGCGCCCTCAATCTCAACACGCATCTGGACATTTCCAAAATGAACGACATCCCCGTCGGACAAAAAGGTGGGCCTTCTGACGGGTGCGCCGTTGACGGCTGTGCCATTGGCGCTTCCTAAATCTGTCAGGCATATGCTGCCATCTGCGCGCACAACAATTTCTGCATGCCGACGGCTGATGGAGTTGTCGTCAAGTTGTATTTCAGAGTTCGGCATTCTCCCGACAAGGTTTGCCCCCATCAGCTCAAAACGCTTGCCATCTGCAGGCGCGCCCTTGCAGACAAGGTGCGCTCGTACGGACTGCTTTTTGGTGAGGGCAGATGCCTTCCTGGGGGAGCTGACGGTGTCGTCCTTCACAACCGCCGCGTTGAGCCGCGTTTTATCTACCCCTGCCCCCGCCGGCGAGTTTAGGTATACAACAATGACATAAGTGCCAATGGTAACCTGGGCCTCGTCGTTCAAACACACAGGAGAGCTAATCCTCTCTCCATCGACAAAGGTGCCGTTGGCAGACTCCAAATCCTCAATCCACAGCTCGCCATCCTCTATGAAAAACCGGGCATGGCGACGAGAAACCCCATCCGCGGCCAGCATGACGTCGTTTCCGTCTGAGCGGCCCATCGTGAGTTGGTTGACGACTTCCCGCTCCTCCTCCATCCCGCTCGCATGATAAATAATCAACGAAGGCATCATCACTCCTCCCTGAAGATGCCCATATTGACCGGAATGCCGCGTCGCTGCAAATCTTCATAAAACTTGGGCACAAAACCCGATGCGACGTAGCGCCCCCTCACCTTCCCGTCGGCGCTGAACCCATCTTGCTTGAAATAAAAGATGTCCTGCAAAGTGACGATGTCGACCTCCATCCCTGAAATTTCTGTAATATAGGAGATTCTTCGCGTTCCATCTGAAAACCGCGTCTGCTGTACAATGATGTGTACCGCGCTGGCAATTTGTTCACGAATGGCTTTGGCGGGCAAATCCATGCCTGCCATCAATACCATGGTTTCCAGGCGCGCCAAAGCATCCCTTGGCGTATTGGCATGCAGCGTCGTCAACGAGCCGTCATGGCCTGTATTCATGGCCTGCAACATATCCAGCGCTTCTCCACTGCGGCACTCACCTACAACAATCCTGTCTGGCCGCATACGCAGACAATTCTTCACCAAGTCTCTGATGGTGATTGCCCCCTTCCCCTCCAGGTTTGGCGGGCGCGACTCCAGCTGAATCCAATGCTCTTGCGGAAGCTGCAACTCCGCCGCATCTTCCACCGTAATGATGCGCTCATCCTGCGGAATAAACCCGCTGATGATGTTGAGCGTGGTGGTTTTTCCTGAGCCTGTTCCCCCGGAAATAACAATGTTTCGCTTCGCACGAATGCAGGCTTTGAGAAATTCCGCCATCTGCGGCGTCAAGGTGTTGAAACGGACCAAATCTTCAACCCGCAAAGCCTCACGTTTGAATTTGCGGATGGTGATGCAGGGGCCCTTGAGCGCCAGCGGCGGAATGATGGCATTCACGCGACTTCCATCTTTCAAACGCGCATCCACCAAAGGCGATGATTCGTCGATTCGCCGACCTATGGGGGCAACAATCCGCTCAATGACGCCAAACACAGCTTGGTTGGAAGAGAAGATTTTATCCGAAAGCGTAATTTTGCCACGCTGCTCAATATAAATTTGCGTGGCGTGGTTGACCATAATCTCGGAAATCTCCTCGTTCGCTAAAAAGGCTTCCAGAGGGCCCAAACCCAGTGCCTCATTCAGGACATCCGTCAACAATTGCTCTCGATGGACTTTCTCGGGCAATTCGCCGTCTATCTCCATTCGCTCGATGATGTCCCGAATGGCTTTTTCTGTGCGCCGCCAAACCTCTTCGACACCCAGCCGCTCTAAATCCATCTGCCGCAAATTTAAATATTCAATCAAACGGTCGTGGATGTCTTTTTGCAACTTCGCATAGGCTTCTGTCGCCGGGTCTATCTGGCGTTTGCGGCTTTGCTCAATCGCACTCGCCACAGAGCTCGGCATATTCATGCGAGGAGCTTCTTTTATTTTTTCGTAACGGTCTTCTTCTGCTTCTTCTTCCTCTGCCTCTTCTTCTTCGAGTGCTTCCGCATAGAGAAAATAGTCGCCTATGGAAATCTCATCGTCCGGCTTCACCACCTGCGGCCTGGAAAGACGCCGCCCGTTGACAAAAGTTCCGTTCGTTGAACGCAAATCCGCAAGGACAACCCTCCCCTCATGCTCAACCAATTTGGCGTGGTTTTTCGAAACATTTCCTTTTGAAAGAGGAATGTCACAACTTGCCAAACGTCCAATGGAGATTTCTGTCTTGTAGAACGTGAGCCTTTGGGCTTCAGAATCTTTCTCGGCAAGCGTTATCAAAAGCATCGTATCAACATCTTCCTTGCCCTTGAGAATGGCCCTCCGCAAAACCGCGAGGGGCGCATTCCGTGCTCAACTTTAGTCAAAAATATTGAACCGAATTTCACTTCGGGCTTGTTGGTAGCGTTCTTTCATATCGTCAATCATCGTTCGAATTTTGTCAGACTCAGGATTGACAATGCGTGGAGTCACAAAAATTAAAAGCTCTCGCCGATCCGTATCAAACCCCCTGTTTTTGAACAATTCACCCAGGATGGGAATGTGTCCCAAACCAGGAAGTTTGGAAACCGCCTTTTGCTCGTCATGATTGAAGACTCCTGAAAGCACAATGGTCTCCCCATGGCGAACGGTGACGTTCGTTTTCACATGACGCTTGCGAAAGCCAGGAACATTGATGCTGTTCCCAATGCTAACAGAAACGGAGGCATCTATTTCTGAAACCTCTGCCTCAATCTCCGTCTGAATGTTGCCACTTCTGTCTGCTGTAGGCTTAATTTTGAGGATAACCCCATAAGGCTTGTACACAATTGAAGCGCTGGTCATCGTCACCAATGGCAGTGGAACTTCGCCTCCTGCCAAAAACTCGGCTGTCTCTCCGCTGGCGCAAACAAGTTTGGGCTGCGCCAACAAACGCCCATAGCCCGTGTTGTCTTGAAAACCAAAAGACCAGGGAGCACCTAAATCTCCAGCAACATCCATGCTTCCTGAAAACGGGGTGGCACCCGACAACAACCTCTTGCCTACCTGAAACTGGGCCGTCGTGTTCCCCAGCAAGTCGGTCGGAAGTTTCAGGCCATAACGGTCTTGCGTGCTGCGCCGAACTTCCACAAATTGAACTTCAGACAAAATCATCCGGCGGATGCCGACAGTCAACAGACTCTCTATGCCTTTCTCGCCCAGGGCCTGGGTAATGAGGTGCGCTTTCTCTAAGTCCTGCTGACTCTCCACAGAGCCTTCCAGGAAAATGGTTGCACCCACCACATTCGGTCGAATGTTCTTCAACCCCGCCTGTTGAAAAGCTGCATCCAAATTCTGCGCAACCACCCGTTTGGCATTGGGCGAAATTCTCACAAGGTTTTTGACGTTGCTGGAATAGAGCTCGACAATTTGCTCAATGCGGTCTGCATCTGCCTGGGTATAGGCCTGGCCATCGATAAAAACAAAATCTCCTGAGGGATATACTCGGATTCCCTCCACATCCTTGAGGTGTGCCCTTATCTCCGCCACCGTACCGGGGAGATTTTTCTTGCGGACAATAACGGAATATATCTGACGCTGTCGGTTGCTCTTCCAAACCGTCACCGTCGTCCTGCCCTCGCTCAACGCTGTCAACAAAAGCTCGTTCCCCACCACCTTCACCTCTAGGACGTCTGGACTTCCGGCAGCAACACGAAGGGCTCCTGAAACACTCAGTACGCGCTGCTCGCCAATCGACATGTCGATGGTGTTTCCAGATTGAGCCAGCGCCACCGCTCCAAAAACCCAGCATACTGCCAAAAGCCCGCGCATCCGATTCATACACTTCTCCGAATTTGTTTGGTTGGTCTGCCTCGCCCCTGCTCAAGCCTACCTTAAAGTACATTATGCCCCTAAAACCGCCTGCACACAACATCCCCCAAAATCAGAGAGAATACCTTCCTGTCAACCGCCCCGCTTCCAGTGCTCACCAGAGCCAACACAGGCGCTGATAACTTCGCACAAGCATGGGCCCGTGACATTCAAAGCGCAACACTCCAACAAACAAAACACCCCTAAACCCTCTCCCGGCCCTGGCTTAACACAGGGCTACTGGAAGAAAACACGGATGCGCTCGTTGCAAATGTAATAGTCGTCGCCATCGTCTACCCTGCGACGTTGCTTCAGGCGCTGCTTGTTGTGCCAAGTCCCATTGGAGGAATCCAAATCTTCAATATAATAGTCGTCCCCTTCGCGGACGATGACCGCGTGCTCCCTCGAAACCTTCCCGGACGGTATCACCAAATTGCAATGCCGCCCCCGGCCGAGAATAAAACGCGAAACAATGACTGGCTCCGGCTCCCCCGAATCCAACTGCACATATAAAGTCTTCCCCGCATAGGAATTGCCTGCCCCCAATGTGCCGCTGTTCCAGGAAGGTTCCGGAAGCTCCAAATCCATGGAGGACTGACGCGCACGCATGGAACGCTCCAACTCGGCAGCAGCTTCCATAACTCGGGCTTGACGCCCCTCGTCGTCGTCAAACGCCGTATGCGCTTCCAGGCCGCGGGAAGAGTTTATCTCCGTACGGCGAGGAGGCAGCGCAGGCGGGCGCTCCCCTCCACCATGCATGGTGGGAAGGCGAGCCAAATTTTCTCCCTGAGCTTCCAGGAAACCATTGAGCCTCGCAAACATAAACATCGCTTGGTTCAACAGGGCTTCCCTGTCGCTTCCCATTTGGATGGCCATCTCTTCAAACGCATGCCAAATATGGTCGGCAATCGCTACGCGTCGTTGTGACTTGGAACTAGGTCCCATCTTTTATGCATCCTTCAATTCAACGTGAAATCCAAAACCTGCACAGCCCTCTCCATGTCTCTCTTAGCGATAACATACTACCTCGGCTTCGCCTAGGCCCGCCTCCACCCACGCTTCAATCCCTATTTCAACCAAAGCATTGGAAGAAGAAAATGAAATATATGCCTTTTTTCTCACTGAATCGATCCATACGCCAGCAGCAATTCGCGTGGAACACCTGCTGATACTCTGAATATCTCGGGAAGGCCCCGAATAGCCAGAGGTTAAAACAAGCTCCCATCGCGCATTGAAAGGGACTTCCAAAGAAGAAGCGCTTCCAAATTCAATGCTTAGCAGAGGTTTTCCAGGCCCAAGAGCGGATGAAAAATTTTTGCCCACATAGGAGAACATTTGGTTCGGCCCGACTCGCCCCATGTAGCCTGTTCTTGTTCCTACGACTACATAGGGGTCGCTGAGCCCGGCTCTGAGTTTGAAGTGGAGCTCCCCTGTGCATGTCGGCGTTGCGGCCAAAACCAAGGCGCGGTTTTCTTCGTCTACCCAGGCTATCTCCACCTCTTCGCAACGCTCCTCTCCTCTCCACACCTCCAACATATCCCCCGGCTGGATGCGCGAGGGGTTGGCTACAGGCTCTAAACGCACGTCGGTGGCCGTTGTGCGGAGCGCTGAAGTTTCCAAAACCACTCCGGGCACAAAAACCCTGGCGCCTACCAACACTGTCTCGTTGAAGCTTGCTCCATTGGCAACGTGCACGGCCGGTGTCCCGTCCGCATTCAGCAAAGGTCCTGCTATATAAGTCGCCTCTACAAGCTCGCCAGCCTCGTTGGGAGAAAAAAACTTCGCAGACTCTGCTCTTGTCCGGGTTGTCTGCAAAGGGCCCGGAATGGCCGCATCAAACATGCCTATGAGGCCGCTGCCTGTCACGTACATTCCCGCCAGGGTTTCCGTCTCTATACCTGCTTCTCTGTCTCTGAATGTGACGGGCGCAAAACCCATCGAAATGGGCCTGCCTCCTACGGAAGCAATGGGGGAGCCTGTTATGTCCAAAACCAAAGCCCCCTTCTCCACATCTACGGCGACAATGCCGCTCTCGCAGGGCTCTTCTTCGCAACTTCCCTCATCCAGCAAGGCGTAGAGCCACTTCCCCGCGGGCAGCAGGCCGTCGGAATGCTCCGCATGCCTGGCCGCCGCATGTGTTGCCAACATCCGAAAAGCCTGCCCAAGGGGCACCTCCTTCTGCAGCGCCTGGGTGTCGTCCAGCACATAGAGGGCCGCCCCTGCGCCGCCGCCTGCGCCTCTGAGGGCTATGGCCAGGCCTCCTCCGGGGAGTACACTCAGGGCGGTTATGACGCGGTTTTGGAATATGTCCGCCCCCGAGGCGTCTTGTATTTCAATGGGACGCGCCGACAAATCCCCCGGGGAAGCCTTGTGCACCGTCTGCTCATCCTTCAACTCCAGGAGGTGGAGGCGGCCCCCTCCGCTCTCGTAGGTGGCGAAAAAAAGCTTTGAATGGTCGCCGCCGCGGTAGGCTGCCATCGCTGTCACCGGAGCTGCTGTCGGAAAACGCTTCACCTCCTTTAGCCAGGCTCGGGAGCCGCCTACAATGGAAATGTCCCTCCTGCCGTGACTGGCGGCGTAGACGAAGGGGCCCCCTTCCACTCTTCCTTGGGGAATGCGTTCTCCGGAGTCCAAAACCCAATCCTCCCAACGCAAATCTCCCGCCAAAATGTTGGGGTAGTCCAGGACAGGAATGGAAAGCGGCTCCAGGGGGTTGACTGCCGGCACAAAGTGCGGGCCTCTTACGCGCGGGCTGGAGCTCAGGCTTAGGGCACGCAACTCGTTTTTGTCTGTCGACAAAGTCAACACCAAGTCATCGACAGCTACCAAATTTCCAACGCCATAGAGGGCGGCAATGCTGCCTTCTGGCGTTTCAGAGCAGGCCAGGCAAAATGCGGCCCACCCCACAACAATCCACCTGCGCCCTGTTGGAGTCATGGCTTTTTCTCCTCGCACCTTCTTGTGTTGTCCTGCTCAAAGCACTTGCCCAAAAATGCCACCAGGCGCGCTTCTTCAGGGCGCACCAAATCCACAACGTCCACCACCGCAATGCGGTCCTCACTGAAATTGCCCAAAAACAACCTGGCGCCCTCCCCACGCCTGCTGGAGGCTATGGAAAAAGGCCCTTCGCCCAAACCCGTGAGTTGGCCTGTCAATATGCCGACATCCTGATCGTAAAAAGACAAAGCACTGCTGCCGGAGCTGACAATGGCCACCAAGTCGCCTCTGCCTTCTCGCTTCAGCACATGCAAGGTGGCGGGGGCCTCCGGAAGGGGAAACTCCCGCACCACCTGCAAAGAAGGCGGTACCGAGGGCTGGGTGGACTCCTTCAAACGCAACACCAGCAGCATGTCCGGGTAGCGCCCCAACAAGAAAATGTGCTTCCTGTCGCTGGACAAAGCGAGGTCTCTTCCCTCGCCGACATGCATGCTGCTTTCAATGTTCGCACTGAGCACCTCGCCTCCCGTTGTGGACAGCATCCTCAGCACGGGGCCCCCGCTTCTTCCGGTAAGCAGCACCCAGTCGCCCAAAGGCAAGGCGGTGTCTGCAGGAAACGACCCTATGGGCATAAACGCATCGTCTGTCAGCTGAGGCTCTGCGGCTGACAAACGCACGGCATAGGAGACGTGGCCTGCGCGGCTGTTAACGGGGGAGTCCGCTGCATCCATATGGGTTATCCATACTTCACCTTCCGGGCTTACTGCGGCAAAAGCAGGAGAAGGCGCCCTCGGAAGCCCTGTCTTTGTCTTTTCATTGGCCGTCAGAGAAAAGGCCGTCTGGGTGCAGTCGCGCTCATCCTTTCCCGGCTGGGGGAGGCAGCGCATATTCAAAGCCCCGTCTGCGCTGGGTGCATCCATCTCTATGACATGCAAAAGAGCACCTTCGGAGCGGGAAGGGAGAAAAAGGCGCATTCCCCCCTCCGGGAGGGGGTAGGTGCCCATGCGGCCTGAAAAACTCGAAACCCTCAGCGCATTCTCCGGACGAATGTTCAACGCTCCAATGTGTTTGGGAAGGCCCTCTTCTTCTCCGAAGGCGGGTAGGCCCCCCTCGCCCAGGGCTGACAAATCCACCGCCACCAGGCTTCCGTTTTCGTAGAGCTTGTCAAAATTGGCATTCGCCACCAGCAAAATGCCTTCTTCGCTTCCGGGTCGCTCTATATAGGCGATGCTTGAAGGGTAATAGAAAGACTCCAGCGGAGGCATCTTGTTGGCCTCCTCCAGCTTGCAACTTGGGGCACAGCACAGGGCCAACGTCGCCAGCATTCCCGGCCAGCGCTGGAGGCTTCGGTTTTGACTCATAGGGCTTTCACACAGAGGGCGTTTATGCGTATGGCTTTTGCGGTGTGGCAACATGTTTGAATGCTCAATGCTCCATTTGAATCCGGGAAAAATCCGCCAGGCGGCTTAACCAGGCCAGAATGTGCCTCAAGAGGCGTATGCGGTTGCTTCGAATTTCTGCTTGCGGCGCCATAACCAAAACTTCCTCGAAAAAACGCTCCAGGGGCTCCTTCAAGGAACTCAGGCCCGTCAAATGCTCTGACAGCTTCCGCGCTTGCCAGCTGTCTTCAAGCCTCTTTTCAAGCACGCAACATGTGTTCCACAAAGCCTGCTCGGCTTCTTCTTGCAACAGCGTGCTGTCCACTGGTCCAGGCTCCAGGGCTTGTTTTTGGACCAAATTGTTGAGCCTCTTTGCAAGGCCCACCAAAACAAGCAGCTCGCCGCTCTGCATCCACGCATGCAAGGTGTGCACGCGCTCTTGCGCCCAACTCAAATCCTCCAGGCCTGTGGCTACAACGCTGTCCACCACATCCGCCCCAAAACTTTCTGACCAGAGCACCCTTAAGCGGTTTTCAAAAAAGGCCAACACTTGCGCTTCCACCCAGGGCTTGCCTTTGAAGCCAGGAAGCAATTGCCATTTGTCTTCCAGCAAGTCCATGCTGGTCTGAATGGCCTTGCGCAGCGAAAAACGGTAGCGCTTCTTTAGGCAAATATTCAAAATGGCCAAACAGGCGCGCCTTAAAGCGAAGGGGTCCGCTGTCCCCGTGGGCAACTTGCCTATGCCAAACAAACCGCACAGAGTGTCAAGCTTGTCCGCAATGCTCAGCAAAGCGCCCGCATCCGTCCCAGGCAAAATGTCTTGCGCTGAGCGAGGCAAATGGTGCTCAAAAATGGCGGTGGCCACTTCTTTGGCCTCTCCGGAATGCAATGCATATTCCCGGCCCATCACCCCCTGGAGTTCGGGGAATTCTCCTACCATACCGGTTACCAAGTCCGCCTTGCACAGTGCCGCTGCCCTCTCCAGGGTGGGCAGCGCCTCCTCAAGGCCCTGCTCCTTCGCCAAATAACAACTCAGTTGACGCAGGCGCTCTGTCTTTTCAGCATAGCTGCCTAGGGAGTGTACCCAGAGGACGCGCTCTAACATGGGAAGCCGGGAGGCCAGGGGCTTTCGCCTGTCTTCGTCGAAGAAAAACCGCGCATCCGCAAGCCGCGCATTCAGCACGCGCGAATAGCCCTTGGCCGAAAGCGCAACGTCTTTCACCGGCGTGTTGGACACTGCCAGAAACTTCGGCAGCAGGCTTCCTTGCGCGTCGATGAGGGCGAAATAGCGCTGGTGTTGCTTCATCTCTGAAATGAGCACCTCGGGTGGTAAGTCCAAATAGCTGTCTTTAAACTCACCTAACACGGGGCTGGGCCACTCCACCAAATTGGTCACCTCCTCTGCCAGGGCTTCGTCTTCCAAAAGCTTCCCCCCTGCCTCCTTCGCTGCGCTGCGCAGCCCCTCCAGCATTTTCTCTTTTCTCGTCTCAAAACGCGCCACCACCTTGGCTTCAAACAGGGCCTTCTCATAGTCGGCCACTTCCGCCAAGGCTATGGGGTGAGGGTGCAAAAACCGGTGGCCGTAGCTGGAGGTGCCGCCCTCTACATCTGCGAAGAGGAGGGGGACTTTCTCTTCCCCCCAGCGCCCCAAAAGCCAGTGCACAGGGCGCGCAAAGCTGGCACGTGTGTCCGCCCAGCGCATGGACTTGCGAAAGCGCAGCTCGCGAATCAACTTGTTGAAAATGGCGGACAGCAAGGGCACTGCGTTTTGCCCTTCCTGGTGGACTTCCGCGGCTATATAGGTGCCTTTGGGGGTTTCCACGCGCCTAAGTTGGTGGACTTCAAGGCGGTGGCTTTGCGCAAACTTGAGGGCGGCCTGGGTGGGAAGGCCCTTGACGTCATAGGCAATTTTGACGGAGGGGCCCAGCACCTGAGTTGCGGTGGACTCGGAGGCCTCCTTCACATCTCTTATCAGCAAGGCCAAGCGGCGCGGCGTGGCAAATGTCTCTATGGGGCCATGCAGGAGTTTGGCCTCCTTCGCTTCTCTCACAAAACCCTCTTCCAAGGCCTCCAGAGCGGGGAGCAAAAAAGAAGCCGGCATCTCCTCAAAACCTATTTCCAGCAAGGCAGGGTTGGTTTTCATGTCTCCCCCTTCTTTTGAAACGTCATGGCGCTCCAGTCTTCAGAAGCGGGGGTGCCCTCCAGGAGGGGCGCCTGCTCACCCGCATGCCAGGGCGTCTTCAGCAGCGGCCAGCCCAGGCTTTCGCGCGTGCGCAAATATTCTTCGGCGCACGCCCGGGCGTTGCTGCGCACGCGCTTAATATAAAGCGCGCGCTCTGTGACGGAAATGGCGCCGCGCGCATCCAGCAGGTTGAAAATGTGAGAGCATTTGAGCGCTTGGTCATAAGCTGGCAGGGGCAAGCCGCCCACTTCCAAAAGGCGCTGGCATTCTTTCTCATGGCTTTCAAACAGGGCAAACAACTGCGAAGCGTCGGAGGCCTCGAAGGCATAGCGGCTCATCTCTACTTCGTTGCGGTGGTAGAGCTCTCTGTAGGGAATGCCTTTGGCCCACTCTATGTCATAGACGTTGTCTGCACCCTGGAGGTACATGCAAATGCGCTCCAGGCCGTAGGTGAGTTCCGCGCTCACCGGCTTGCAGTCAAAGCCCCCGCATTGCTGGAAATAGGTAAATTGCGTAATCTCCATCCCGTCGCACCATACCTCCCAGCCCAGGCCCCACGCCCCCAGGGTGGGCGACTCCCAATCATCCTCTACAAAACGCAAGTCATGCTCCAGGGGGTGGACACCAAAAGCTTCCAGGGACTCCAAATAGAGGGCCTGCGTGTTTTTGGGCGCGGGTTTTAGCAATACCTGGAATTGGTGGTGCTGAAAAAGGCGGTTGGGGTTTTCTCCAAAACGCCCATCGCCCGGCCTGCGCGAAGGTTGGACATAGGCCACATTCCAGGGCTCCGGCCCCAGTGCGCGCAAGAAAGTCGACGGGGACATGGTGCCCGCGCCTACTTCCACGTCATAGGGTTGGACGACAATGCAGCCCTTCTCAACCCAAAAGGACTGCAAGGCAAAAACCAGCTCTTGAAAATACATGGGGACTCTTTAGCGCTAAGTGGCGAGCAAGGGCAGTTTTTTATCAGGAAGCCTTTTTTATCAGAAAGCCTTTGTCTGAGTGAAATTTGGCCCTCTTTGGCCAAACCCTCTTCGCGTATGCCTCATTCAACAAGTCCGCCCAGCGACGCTCCCTCCGGAGGCGCTTGCATGACAGGCTCCTTCTTTGGAACATCCTCCTTCTCCGGAGGCGCTCTCTTTAACGCGGAGGACTTTGCCTGCGCGTTGAGGGGGCCCCAGGCCACCGCCCACGCCAAAGCCCCCAGGAAAGCAAACAGCATAAGCCACAACATCCAATGCTTCGCCACAAAAGGCTTGGGGGCAAGGTGCACAAAAACAGGCGTCTTGTCTTCCGCCTCGTCCATCAGCTGCTTCTCTTCCGCCAAAGAAGAAGACCGCCTCTTGTGAAAATTTTGCCCAGGCTTGGCAGCATGTGGCTTGCTGGCCGGAGACATTTGGGCCTGGGAAGGCCTTGGCGGTGAGGGCGCATGCCTTGAGCCTGAAGAGCTCAGAGCGCTCAGAGAACTCGACGGGCGGCGAAGGTGAGGTGGCTTGGAAAAATCACTGGAGTCATCTCGCAAAGCCCGTACAGCCTGATAAAGCTCCTGGCTGTCATTCACGCTCGCGGATTCCAGCAATGCCTGCGCTTGCTTCATCTTATCGGGAAACAGCTCCGACATAAAACGCGCCGTTTTGCCTTCGTCGGCAATGTCGGGATAGGCTTTTTCGAGCGCGCGCGCCATCTCCTGGCCACTTTGAAAACGCTCTTGTACATTGCGCTCCAAACCCTTCATCACCACAGCACACAAAGCGCTTGACAATCCCGGATTGAGTTTTTGAGGAGGAGGAATGGCTCCCTCAGCAATTTTTTTCATCATGACCAAATCCGTGTTGGCCAAAAACAAACGCTGCCCCGTCAAAAGCTCATAAAGCACAACCGCAGAGGCAAACACATCCGTTCTTCCATCAATGGTTTCATTGCGCACCTGCTCAGGAGACATATAGCCGCTGGTGCCTTTTACCGTGCCGACTCTCGTGTGGATGAGGCGGTTGCGCGCTTTTGCAATTCCAAAATCCACCACTTTGACGGTGCCTGCATAAGTCACCATGATGTTTTTGGGCGAAACATCTCTGTGGACAATTCCTGCCAAACGCCTCGTGCTCAAATCCGAAAAGTTGTGCGCATAGTTGAGGGCCAAGCACAAATCTCTGATGATTTTTACCGAAAAACCAATGGGCAGCACAACTCCCTTGCGCGCAGCTCTTCGGATGATGTGTTCCAAATTCTGGCCGGCAATGTATTCCATGGCCAAATAAAGCCGCTCCTCTTCTTCTCCCAGCTCATAGACTTGTCCTATGTTGGGGTGGCTAAGCGCGGCTGTAATGCGCGCCTCATCCAAAAACATGCGGACAAAAGCTTCGTCGCTGGCAATGTCAGGAAGAATCTGCTTTATCACCACAAACTTGCGAAAACCGCCGGGCCCCGCGGTGAAGGCCAAAAACAACTCTGACATTCCGCCTACATTGAGACGCGTCAGCACTTCGTATTTGTCTACCCGACGTCCACGGAATATGTCGGGCCCCGGTGTCACCTTGGACATGCCACATTATCCTAACATACCAGCACGGCAGCGCCTAAAACATCCTTCTCCTTCGCCTTCGCCTTCCAGAGCAATCCACTTCCTTCTTACGCCTAAGTCTCTTCCAACTTCTTAAGGTGGAGTGCCCGTTGATACACTTCCCTATCGCTCCATAGGGAAAGTCCTGCAAGCTGTTTCGAAACCTCTTTCAAACCCACTGCCTTTCCCTTCGAACACAGGGCCTCCTTCAGCGCCTCGTCCAGCACAGCTTCCGTCCAACGCTTCTGCTCTATGCAACCTTCTACGAGGAGGACCACCTCCCCTTGCCAGAGGCGCGCCTGGCTCTTTTCCAGCAGCACCTCCAAAGAGCCATGCAAAAATTCCTCATGTATTTTCGTGAGCTCCCGCGCAATACAGGCTTGTCTTGGGCCCAGGACTTCGCACAGCAAGGCCAAACTCCTCGACAAGCGCCGGGGGGACTCAAAAAAAACCAGACTCAAAGGCAAAGAAACATAGGGCTCCAAAAAACGACGGGCCTCTCCCTCTCCTCTGGGAAGAAAACCCAAAAAACAAAACCGGGTGCTTGGCAGCCCAGAAGCACACAGCGCCGTGGTAATGGCGCTCGCCCCCGGCACCGGAATCACCTCAACCCCCTGGCTAAGCGCAAGTGCCACCGTCGCCGCCCCCGGATCGCTAATGCCCGGGGTGCCTGCGTCGCTGACCAGGGCCACATCCTCCCCTTGAAGCAAATGGTGGAGAATTTTTCCCTTGCGGCCATGCTCGTCATGCGCCGGTAAACTCAGCAAAGGTTTTGAAAGTTGATGGTGCGCAAGCAATATGCGCGTCCTTCGCGTATCCTCGCAGGCAATGCGGTGTACGGAGCGCAATGTCTCTATCGCGCGGAAAGTCATGTCCTGAAGGTTTCCGATGGGGGTGGCAACAAGAAAGAGGCGGCCTGGCATTAAAACCCCGCGTCAAAGGCGCCCGGCAAATGCTCAATGTCTGCATAGCGGCCTTCGCCTAATATGGACACCACATCAAAACGCAAAGCCTTCCCCGGGCATGGTTTTCTTTTCAAAAACTGCATGGCGGCCAGTACAATGCGCCGCTGCTTTTGGGGCGTAATGGTTTGCAAGGGAAGACACCATTTCGAGCGACTGCGCATTCGGACTTCGACGAAGCAGACGAGGTCGCCTTTTTCTACCACCAGGTCAATCTCCCCTGCCCTTGCATGGAAATTCTGCTCCAGCACTTTGTAGCCCTTCGCCTCCAGGAAGCGCTTTGCTGCCTCCTCCGCTAAATGACCTCTCTCCTTGCGCTGCTTCCGCTCCCGTTGACACACAGCCATGTGGCCATTGTGCAAAGCAAAGAAACAAAACTCAAGCGTTTTTAGGCTTTGTTTTCAGCGGCGGCTGCTTTTTTTGAGCCCATCTCATCCAAGGCTTCAATGCGCGCTGCCTTGCCACTCAACTTGCGCAAATAATAGAGGCGAGACCTGCGCACAGCGCCCCGACTCAACACCTGAATGGATTCATAACGTGGCGAGTGCAAAGGGAAAATGCGCTCGACACCTACGCCATAGGAGACTTTGCGCACAGTGAAAGTCGCAGACAAAGAGCCTCGTGTCTTGCAAATAACAACGCCTTCAAAGGCTTGTGTACGCTCTTTTTCGCCTTCTTTGATGCGCCACAAGACGCGCACGGTATCGCCGGGCTTGAATGCCAACGGTTTGACATCTTTTCGCAACTGTCGTGAATTTAGAAACTCAATGGCGTTTGAACGCATGACTTCACCTGACAAAAATAAAAGCAACCAAGGGGAGAGGCGTCTAGCAAATATTTTTTGAGGAGGCAAGCTTTCCTTGACGTGGAGGCATTTTTTTGGAAGGCTCGCTGGGTGCTGTTCTCGGGGCCTGGCGCTGCCAGGATGCCGGAACCTCTCCAAAATGTTGCTTTTCTCCAAAACGCTGTTTTCTACAACGCTGTCCTCCACAACCCAAGGAAACCCCAATGTCCAGCTTAGTCGAAGCCAATATCCGCCCACAGGCAGGAAAAGGTGCTTCCCGCAAATTGCGCATGCAAAAACGTATCCCCGCGGTGGTTTATGGAAAACACCTCAAAGAAGCCCTGCACATTTCTGTGGACCCTGTCGCTGTGCGCAAGGCCATTCAAACACCCAGGAAACTGAATACGGTGCTGACGCTCTCTTTGAACGATGGCACAACGCACCTTGTCCTGCTCAAAGACACGCAGCGACATCCCGTGACGGACACGCTTTTGCATGTTGACTTCCTTAGCGTGCGCGAAGCGGAGCCCGTCAAAGTCAATGTCCCCATCGTCCTCACAGGAAAACCTCAGGGCGTCACCGACGGCGGCATTTTGTCACAACAAAGGCGCAGCCTCGAAGTGTGGTCTTTGCCCGCCTCCATTCCGGAGCAAATAGAAGTGGATGTTTCCTCCCTCAAAATTGCCCAGGTTTTGCACGTAAATGACGTTGTCATGCCCGCAGGCGTCATCCACAAATCCAACGTCAACTTCACCATCGCAACCATTTCAGCGCCGGATGGAGATGTTGCTGCACCTGCGGCCGCTGCTTCAACCGACACCAAAACGGAAACCAAAGCCGCCGCCAAAGAGGCCAAAAAGAAATAGCCTTTGAGTTTTCAGACGCCGTTTTTTGAAGCCATGAAATTGATTTGCGGCCTTGGAAACCCGGGAAAAAACTATGAAGCCCATCGCCATAACATCGGCTTTAGGGTTTTGGATGCTTTTGCGCATGCCTCAAACTTCTCCTGGCTGGGTCCAAAGTTTGAGGCCATGTGGAGCACGGGGGATTTTCAAGGGCACCGCCTCTTCCTGCTGAAGCCTCTCACGTATATGAATTTGTCCGGCCATAGTCTGCGAAAGGCCCTTCAATTTTATAAAGTCGATGTTTCCAGCCTTCTGGTCATTCACGATGAGTTGGATCTGCCTTTGGGAAAACTCCAATTCAAGCAAGGCGGCGGGCATGGCGGGCACAACGGCCTTCGCAGCATTTCAGAGCAATTGGGCAACAACAACTACGCCCGCCTTCGCTTTGGCATTGACAAACCTCAAGGCGAAAATGCCAAAGAGCGCGTCGTCTCCCATGTCCTTTCCGGGTTTTCAGCTGAAGAAAAAACCCTCGAAGAAACCGCCATCGAGCAAGCCGTCACCGCACTTAGCTGCTGGGCAAAAGAGGGGCTCGCCGTTGCCATGAATCGCCACAACCAACGCAAAGAAACGAAGAAGCCTTAGACCGGTTTCCAGTTAAAGTGAGTCTTTCTTTCCTTGCCGCCCCCGCGAAAGCGGGGGTCAGGCTGTGGGCAACTCCCCGTCGCCCCCGCAAAAGCGGGGGTCCAGAGCTGCGGGGTTAAAGGAAATAAAGTGAATGGTTTTTTGACTGCACTTCTGGACCCCCGCTTTCGCAGGGGCGACGGAAAGGGCAGAGCAATTCAACTTAGAAACAGTCTAGTAAGGGGTTTTCGAAAGCTTCATGAGGAAGGCACGAAAGTAGACGGCCGCTGACCACAGCGAAAACAGCATGGACATGAAAATCAGCACAAGGCCTACGGTGTTGAAGTTGACGTCATAGACGCCAAACAACAAGTGGACAGGGTGGGTATAATAAACACAAAGCGCAACAATCCCCGCCAGCTGCAGCGACGTCTTCCACTTCCCCTCCTGGCCGGCCGCAATCACCAAACCCTCGCTGACGGCAATTTGACGAAGCCCCGAAACCAGAAACTCCCGGGAGAGCAGCACTATCACTATCCACGCCGGAATCCGCCCCAAAGAAACCATCATCACCAAGGCAGCCGCCACAATCAGCTTGTCAGCCAAAGGGTCCAACAGCTTCCCTATCACCGTAATCATATTCCAACGGCGCGCCAGAAAACCGTCTACCACGTCTGTCAGGGCCGCAAGCGCGAATACGGAGCCTGCAAGCAGCGAAGACAAGGGCGTTGCCTTGTGAATCAGCGCGACGAAAATCGGAATCATCGTTATGCGCAGCACCGTAAGCATGTTGGGCAAATTCAACAATTCTCTCTTCCAAACGCTGAGTCTGTTTTCTCCCGCCTGCTTGGCCCCTTTGTCCGCATGGGCATTTTGAAAACGAGCATCCGGAGAGTGGGCATCTGAGCTCATAGCCGCTGACCTGCAACGCTGATGAGCGCAGAGCCCATGCCGCTGAGCACCACAACGGTGTTGCGACCGACCATGGTGCTTAGCATGGGCGTGAGTTGGCCATACCAGCCGACCAGCTGGAAAACGGGGACGCGCAGGGACATGGAGGAGGACACTGGAATTCGACGCAGCCCCCCCTTCAGGCGCAGCAGCAGCTTCCCTTCTCCCTTCAGGTGTACCATGTCGATGCTTCCGCCGTCGTCTCCAGATAGCCTCCCATTCTCAAAATTCAGCTGCTCCTCAAAGGCAAAGAGATTTTCTTCCCTCAAATAGAGGCTTCCATCATCCAAAGTAAGGCTTAGAAATTCCGTCGTCGCTTTCTCAATAAACAGAACACCGGAGCCCATGAGCCGCTGTACCTGCTCCTGCCCCATTCCGAAAGGACTGCCGGTGGGACGCCCCCGATAGCGACGCATCTCGGGAGCTGTGTCCAAATTCCCTGCCGCCCCCAACAAGCCTGTTATGCGCGTCAAAAGCTCTCCTTGAACGCTGATGACAACCACTTCTTTGTCTACCTGGAAAGGCCCGGTACCTTCTTTGGGCCATGGCAATGCGGCAACCGCTTGTGAAATTTTGAGCCCCGTGCTGAGCGCTTCTTCTGTAGACGGAGGCTGAAAACGCTCTGCGGGTTTGGAGTCCTTCTGCGCCGAAGGCAGCGGGAAAACGTCCTCCTTCTCTTTCTCCTTCGACAAACCCGCCTCGGAAATTTCCAATGCGGGCATAGCACGCCTTGGCAAAACAGAGACGGGCTTTGAAGAAGTTTCCGCCGGCGCCTCCACCTTGGAGTTTGGATTCGCCTCTTCAACCCCCCCGGCTGTGTCGGCTTCTTTTTCAGAAACAACGCCCGCCTTCTCCCCTTCTGAAGCCCGGGCTGCGCTCGACGCTTCGGCTTCGCCCGACGTTTCGGCTTCGCTCGACGCATTGGCTTCGCTCGACGCATTGGCTTCGCTCGACGTTTTGGCTTCGCTCGACGCTTCGGCTGTGCCCGACGCTTCGGTTTCGCTCGACGCTTTGGCTTCGCTCGACGTTTCGGCTTCGCTCGACACTTCGGCTGTGTTTGATGTTTCGGCTGCGCTCGACGCTTCGGCCGCGCTGGACTCTTTCACCATTTTGGATTTTGGGGCCATGTTGTCTGTGGATGCCTCTTTTTCTTTTTCAACAGGACGATGAGGGGACGCAAGGGGCGGCCTGGAAACCTTGGCCAACTCTTCCAAAATTTGATTCATCCGCGAAGCCATGGCATCCGAGCCTGCAAGCAAAAAATGCTCGCTCGCCCGCGCGTATTCTTCGCCCTGGGCCAGAGCAAGCCCGAGATAGTTGTGCGCTTTCTTGTTGTCCGCCTGCAAAGCGATGGCCGTTTCAAATTCGCGCACTGCCTGGCGGGTGTTGTTCTGCTTTAAGAATACCAGGCCGAGGTTGATGTGGAGCGTCGCATCCCCCGGGTTGCTGCGAAGCAAGGCTTCATAAATTTGCGCAGCATCCTTCCAGAGATTGAGTTTGAAATAGGTAAGGCCCAGCAAATTCTGCGTCTTCTCGTTGTTGGGGTTGAGACGCAAAGCCTGCTCCAAATGAAGTTTGGCTTCAGCAAAATCCCCTTTCGCAAGCCACTCTCCTCCGCGATAAAACGCTTCGAGAAATGCTGCCTCTTCTGAAGTGTTTTGCCCCTTCATCGTTCCTTCTCCTTCCTCTGGGTGTCCTGGTATTGGTAGACAAAATAGAGCGACAAAACCCTTCGGACATAGGACTGCGTTTCTGCGTAGGGAGGAATTCGCCCTCCCTGTTTTTTGACGGCATTGGGTCCTGCATTGTAGGCGGCCAGCACCTGTACCATATTCCCATCAAATGCGTTGGAGAGCATCCTCAAATAACGGGCGCCCCCCTCAATGTTTGCTTCTGCCTCCCAGGGGTTTTCTACCCCCAGCTGCCGGGCTGTCCCCGGCATCAACTGCATCAGCCCCATCGCCCCCCTCGGGGAAAGGGCTTGGGACTCAAAGGCGGACTCTGCATGCATGACGGCTTTTAACAGGGCAGCGGGTAATGTGTATTTTTCAGCACAGGAACGCACGGTTTCCTCGAAAGGTTCATATTTGGCCTGGAAAGCGGCATTCTTCGCCCCCGCCACGGGGGAGGCCTCCCGGGGTATAGCAGAAGGCGCCACCCTGTCACGCCCCTTGGGGGCATTGGTGTAGACAATGGTTCCATCCTCCTGCGTGTATTTGAAAATCCTCCCCTCCTCCGCCCGGGCGGGGGCCATCCACACAGCAAGGCAAACCAGAGTGAGGTGAGGGAGAGAGCGCATAGGGCTTTTGAGAGGCTTAGTCCAATATGCAGCGCTTAGCATTTTTCATTGCCAAAAAAAACAACTCGGGGGAACAAGAGGCATGCGTCTGGAGTATGACTTTCTTGTCCTCGGAAGCGGCATCGCGGGGTTGAGCTTTGCCCGCATGGCAGCCCAATACGGGCGTGTTGCGGTGCTCAATAAGGGCAGCGTGGAGGAAACCAGTACAAGCCATGCCCAGGGAGGCATCGCCTCTGTGCTGGAGGAGGGCGACAGCCCACAGCTGCACGTGGAAGACAGCCTGAGGGCGGGGGCCGGCCAATGCCGTGAAAGCGCCGTGCGCGTGACGGTGGAGGAGGGCCCCCAAAGGCTTAAGGAGCTGGCGGCGCTGGGGTGCCGCTTTGACATGGACAGCCACGGCCGCTATGACTTGGCCCACGAAGGCGGACACTCCCGCCGTCGCATTGTCCATGCCGGGGACATAACGGGCAAGGAAGTACAACGCGCTTTGCTTGCGCATTGCCGCAGCCTGCCCTCCCTTTCCTTCTTCGAGCACAGCTTCGCCATCGACTTGGTGTGCGACAAAAACCTCCCTCTGGGGCAGGGCCGCTGCCTGGGCGCCTATGTGCTGATGGAAAACGGGCGTATTGAGCCCTTCCATGCCCGCCAAACCATTCTGGCCACCGGTGGCTCCGGCAAGGCCTACCTCTTCACCTCCAACCCGGACATGGCCACGGGCGATGGACTGGCCATGGCTTTTCGCGCCGGCGCCCGCATCGCCAATATGGAGTTTTTTCAATTCCACCCTACCTGCCTCTTCCACCCTCGGGCCAAAAACTTCCTCATCAGCGAAGCCGTGCGCGGAGAAGGCGGCATTCTCCGCCTCAAAAACGGCCAAAGCTTTATGCACAACTACCACCCCCAGGGGGAGTTGGCGCCCAGGGACATTGTGGCGCGCGCCATGGACACAGAGATGAAGAAGCGGGGGGATGACCACCTCCTGTTGGACTTGCGCCACCTGGGACGGCACTTCCTGGAGGAGCGCTTCCCCAACCTCCTGGCTACCTGCCGCTCCTTCGGGGTGGATATGTTGGAGGCCCCCATCCCCGTCGTCCCCGCGGCGCATTACCAATGCGGCGGCGTTGATACCGACTTGAATGCCTCCACCTCCATCCCCGGGCTTTGGGCCATCGGCGAAGTCGCCCATACCGGCCTACACGGCGCCAACCGCTTGGCCTCCAACTCCCTCCTTGAGGGCCTCGTCTTCGGACACCGCGCTGCCATGGCCGCCGCCCAAGCCCTGAAAGAGACAGCGCTGCCTTTTGAAAACATTGCACCCTGGGTATACAAAGGGCAGCCCGACAGCTTTGAGGGCATCCTCGTGCGCCAAGACTGGGAGGATGTGAGGCGCATTATGTGGAATTTGGTGGGCATTGTGCGCACGGACAAGCGCCTTTTGTTGGCCAAGCGCAGGCTGGAGGTTTTGCGTGAAGAAATTCGCGCCTTCTATGGCGAATATGTCGTCACACGCCATATGCTGGAGCTGCGGAATATTGCGGATGTGGCTCATTTAATTGTGGAATGTGCGCTTTTGCGCAAAGAAAGTCGCGGCCTGCATATGAGTCTGGACTGGCCTGAAACGCTGAAGGCACCTCAACCTGACACCTTTGTGCAAAGGGAGCCATGAGCCCGAAAAAACCAGAAGCCTTCCCAGACATGCCCATGGGCCATTCCCCAGCGAAGCCCAGACAAGCCCCCCGCAGGGTGCCCTGGGTTAGCTACGCCTACATGGCCGTATGCATTGCCCTTTTTTCCCTCAGCACCTTCCTGGGGTTTGGGCCTCATGAGAGGTGGATTCAGGAGTTTGGTTTGTTTCTCCCGGCCATCCAGGACGGCCAATGGTGGCGCATGTTCACCTGCCACTTTCTGCATGGCGACATTGTGCACATTTCCTTCAACATGTTTGTCCTCTATAGCCTGGGCCGCGGCCTTGAAATGCACATAGGCCCTGGGCTTTTCTTGTGGGCCTCGGTGCTGGGCGCTTTGGGCACAGCCTGGTCCTCCATGCTGTTTGGCGCCCCCGGCTCAACCATGGTAGGCGCTTCGGGGGTCATCATCTCCTGGGCAGGGGTGATGCTGCCTTTGGCCACGCGCCATGCGCGCAAAGCCTTGCTTTTCTGGTTTGCCCAAATTGCCGTTTTGAGTCTGCTGCCAGGCATCAGCCTTGCAGGCCATGCCGGTGGCGCCGTTGCCGGCCTTGCATGCGGCTTTGCCGTGCTGCAATGTGCAAGAGGCCGCCGAGGCTGGCTGGTATGGCTGAGCGTCCTTCTGGCCCTTTTGTGTATCTGGGGGGCGCGGCCTGTTGGCGACTGGGGTGTCTAGGGGGGCCCTAGACTAAAAGGGTGTATCAATCATCGTCGGCAGCCTTGAGTTGTCGGTCGACCTCCGCAGATGCTTTAGGATCTTTCTTGGCATCCAGCAAAGCATATATGCGCTCGGCGCTTTTGCGACTGTCCGCTCGAAACTCCTCGGGCGACATCCTCTTGCGCTTTTCGTGAATCCATGCGCGAACCCTGTGGATGTCCTCGATCGTAAACGCAGGGCTGACTTCCGGCTCTGGTATGTCAGTCATCTTCGGGGCCCTCCAGAAGCATCGTTGGCGAACAAATAATTATATCCTTGTATCCCTCGGTCGCCGCAATCACTTTCGCGCCCCTTATGGTGCGGACATTGACAAGGTGCTTGAAATTCCACGAAACGACTATATCACAGCCAGACACAAGCGCGGAAGCTATGTGCATGCAGTCCTCCAGGCTCTTCTCCTTTAGGATTCCAAGCTCGATAAACTTGCCTGCCAGGGCCTCTATTTCTTTTGTTGTTCCAAGGCGCTCGTGGCCCAGCTTTCCCACGCAAGTAAGCAGCCGGTCCAATTTCGGGTTTGGGCACTTGGCTAGCTCCGTGAACATAACCTCCGACAGCACGAGATCATAACCGCCCCGCTGGAGCTTCTTCCAAAGGCGCACGGTATCCTGCATTTTCTCCGGAGTGTCGGGGGCGTCCAGGTGGCTAATAACAGAAGTATCTAGATATATTTTGGTCTTTTTCATTGGGCGGCCTTCATAGAAACCTAAAGGCTATTTGCAATCGGCCTTGAAGTTCTCGCTGCTCAAAGAATAGCTGTTGTCGCGCAGGGTGACAACCACCCTGTCGCCTGCTCTCATGGTACGGTTTCGTAGGCCTATCACCGTGCCCTCAGACTTGACGTCATAAGTTGCAGAAGTTCCGTTGACTGTTACGCTCCTCACATCGGTGTTCTGCCTTCCAAATCCACCGCCATAAATGTTCTGCTCATTGAAGCAACGGATGAATGCCTTTCGGACCTTCAAATTGCACGTGGCCGTTTTGTTGCCCTCCTCTGTGGTTACAGAAATAACAGCTGTTCCTTCCTTGTTGTGGGCTTTGACAAGGCCGTTTTCGTCCGCGGTGGCCACCGTTTAACCCCAAAGGAGTCTGAACTCAAACCATGTGGCCCCAGAGGGCGAAGGAATCAGCATCGAGGCGGGTCTACATTATCACACCGCATATACGTGAATTCATAATTGCCCAATTTCATCTTCAAGTCAATGGCTTTGCTGTAGTCATTATATACAAACTCGAAATTTCCCATGCTGTCTTCTCCGGGTCCGTCTTTTTCCCAGATTCGCGCATAAAGCAGAATTTGGTTTCCGGTGATTTTGTAACACCCTTCGGCGGTGTCCCATTTTCTGGAAGGGAAAAGATACCAAAAGCTTGTGAATGTACCATCCTCATTAAACCAGTATCTCATGTGGGATTGAGATGAGCCGTCCAAGCTGGCGATGCTATAACCCCATTTCCCCAGAAAAGGGTTTTGTCCAGAGCCGTGCCAAGGCTTTTCGCAAGACTTAGAAGGCTCCTTCGTATCATCCTCCTCAACAGGCGGAGGCTTCGTTCCAGACGGAGGCTTCGTGCCATCATAAGGACCAGACGGCTCGTCCTCCTCGCAGGCCGAAAACGACATGGCCAGGCCAAGCAGGAGTGCTGCCACCCCCCAATGTCTCCGTTTTGATATGGGGTGTCTCACTTCAGAATGCTTCATTTCATCTCTCCTTCGTCAACCTCAAAATAAACCTGAAAAACCCTCATGTTTTTCAAGGAAACCCACTTTTTAGCAAAAACCGTGCCCACTTTTTCAGGCTGTGTGGCTTTTGCCCCTTCAAAAAGGGACAACTGAAGGATAGGCGCCGGAAGGAGCTGTGTGTTACGCACGGCTTGTGTATTCTTCTTGGGGACAGCCCTTTCCCAGCATGGAAAAGAAATCTGCCTTCTTCGGACATTCAGGGGAAATGGTTTTGAGGGCGTAGGCGGTTGAGGCGTAGGCGGTTTATTAGAAAATTTTGCACTGCGCCGCTTCCTGCTCCAGCTGCGCGTTGCTCTCTTCGCATAAGCCCTTCGCCAATAGAGCGCCACAGCGCCCACATAAGGTTGGGTTTTCTAGGCAGTGCTGGGCTGTCTTCTCCGCCCTCCCCTCGCACTTCTCTTCCTTGTCATTCTCAGGAATACATCCGCTGCCCGTGGGCAACTGGTTTTGCATGAGGCATTCACAGGCCACCTGGCAAGCGCTGCTCTTCTCACAATATTCCTGCAAACCCTTCTTCATGACGTGGGCGGCTTTCTCGCACACATTGCCGTTGCCGCCTGGGCTGCTCTTCTTGTCCTTGCCGCTGCAAGCTGCCAAAACCAAGGAGAGTGCCACCAACAATGCTGTTCCACATTTTTTCATAAGTCGCTCTTCTTTGCCCTCAAAGCCGGGGACTATCCTTCTTTTGCCTGCTGGGGGCAACTACAAATACCTTCAGTTAAACACCCAGGAAGGCCATGCATAGCAGCGCCTCCCTCTCGGAGAGGCTTCTTCCTTCGCATTGCGCCTCCAAAAACAGGCCTACGCAGTCCTGGCACCGCTTTGGGTTTTTGAGGCAGGCCTCCGCCGCACTCAGCACTCTGCCTTGGCATTCCGGTTCTCCGCCCTCGCCAAGGCTCAGAATGTCCAAAACCTCCGCCTCCCATTCGAGCTTCTGGCAAAGCGTACATTCCTCCTTCGCCTCGCAGTGCGTCCTGGCAGCACTCAACACCAAGAGGCTCGCCTCCTCGCAGGCCGTTTTGCCTTTGTTCACTTCTTCTTTTTTGTCGCTGCAACTGGCCAAAGCCAGCAACAATGCCATCGCAAAAACCATTTTCATCAGCGGCTCTCCTCTCCTTCTTTTAGACTTGAAAGCCTCTGGGTTCAACTTCCCAAGCTGGCAACCAAATGCGCCCATTGCAAAACCCCGCCTGCCGGGAAAGCAAGCGGGGCTCAAAGCACAGGAAGGCGGCGCTAGGTTTTAGACCGGTCCAGGGGGTGTCTAAACCTCGCTGCTGCCTAGGCGTTTTTGGCCGGCACCCTTCAAACTCGCCTGGGCGGCGGAAAGGCGTGCAATGGGCACCCGGAAGGGGGCGCAGCTGACATAGTCGAGGCCGACTTTCTCGAAGAAGAAGATGGAGGCCGGGTCTCCGCCATGTTCTCCGCAAATGCCCAGCTTTAGGTTGCGGCGCGTCTTGCGGCCTTCCTGGCAGGCAATGTCAATGAGTGCGCCCACACCTTCGGTGTCCAGGGTTTGGAAGGGGTCTTTCTTTATAATGCCGGACTCCTCGTAGGCGGGCAAAAACCTCCCAGAGTCATCCCTGGAAAGCCCCCAGGTGGTTTGCGTCAAGTCATTGGTGCCGAAGCTGAAAAACTCGGCTTCCTTGGCGAGGGCGTCTGCAAGCAAGGCTGCGCGCGGAAGCTCTATCATTGTTCCATAGAGGTAGTCGAGTTGGAGGCCTTGCTCGGCAAACACCTTCGCGGCCTCTTCCTTCACCCGCTTCTTGCAAAGGGAAAGCTCTTGCACCGTCGCCGCCAGCGGAATCATAATCTCCGGAATTACCTTTGCTTTCCCCTCTTTTTGCACCAGGCAGGCCGCCTCCAAAATGGCCCTCACCTGCATGGCGTAAATTTCAGGGTAAGTCACCGCCAGCCTCACGCCGCGGTGGCCCAGCATGGGGTTTAACTCGTGGCGCTCGTCCGTTCGGCGCTTCAAGTCTGCCACCGAAAGCCCCGTGGCCTTGGCCAAAGCCGCAAACTGCGCCTCGTCCGTGGGCAAAAACTCGTGCAGCGGCGGGTCCAACAGGCGGATGGTGACCGGCATGCCGGCCATCTGCTTAAACAGCGCGACAAAATCCGCCCGCTGGAGCGGCAACAGCTTGTCCAGCGCCGCCTTGCGCTCTGCCTGCGTGTCGGCCACTATCATCTCCCGCATGAGTGGCACCCTGTCTTCTTCAAAAAACATGTGCTCTGTGCGGCAAAGGCCAATGCCCTCGGCGCCAAACTCAATGGCTACCTTGGCTTCGGAGGCTTTGTCTGCGTTGGTGCGCACGCGCATGCGGCGGAATTCGTCGGCCCACGCCATCAGCTTGTCGAAATGCTCCCCGGTTTGGGCGCCTGTCATGGGGACTTCCCCGGCGTATACCGCGCCGCCTTTGTCGTCTACGGAGAGGGTAATGAGCTCTCCCTCCTTGAGGACGACGGTTTTCTCCACACTCCCCTCCTTGGAGTAGACGGAAACGGTGGCCGTCTTCTGGGCATAGTCAATGTCCAGGGCGGAGCAGCCTACAATGCAGCATTTGCCGATGACGCGGGCAACAACGGCAGCGTGGCTTGTCATGCCGCCGCGCGCGGTAAGAATGCCGACGGAGGCTTTCATGCCGTGAATGTCCTCAGGGGAGGTTTCGCGGCGGACGAGGATGACGTTTTTTCCCTCGCCCGTCATACGGGCGGCCTCGTCGGCACCAAAAGCAATGTGTCCAGCGGCGGCGCCGGGGCCGGCGGGGAGGCCCTTGGCCAGCAAGGTTTTGGGGGCCTTGGGGTCCACAGCCGGGTGGAGCAACTCGTCCAGCTTATGCGGGGGGACGCGAAGCACAGCTTCTTGCTTGGAAATGAGGCCCTCACCCACCATCTCCACAGCCAGGCGCACCGAGGCACGGCCGGAGCGGCCGCCGACGCGGCATTGCAGCAAATAGAGTTTGCCCTTTTGGATGGTGAACTCAATGTCCAGCAT
>Ga0209737_10000520_pt1 | contig 31107 bp, 27 predicted proteins | sample TergutCu122P3_FD_187284 | JGI IMG/M metagenome (GOLD analysis project Ga0209737, IMG submission 187284) | Cubitermes ugandensis P3 segment gut microbial communities from Kakamega Forest, Kenya - Cu122 P3 (SPAdes) (version 2) | ecosystem: Host-associated > Arthropoda: Insects > Digestive system... | reverse complement strand
GGTCAAGGTAAGTGGTGTCGTCGTCAACGGGTCATGGGATAAGAGAACCAACCCGATGCGCTTTGAGATTCGTGATGAAGATGACTCTGAAGGTACCGGTGAGACACTAACCGTTGTATACTCCGGGCTGACCGTACCCTCAACGTTTGGCGATGGTGTTACCGCGATCGTGACCGGAGAGATGGAAGCCGGCGGGGTGATCAAATCAACGGAAATGATTACGAAATGTCCTTCAAAATATGAATCCGCGACCGATGCGTATCAGGTAGCTCAGATCAAAGAGCGGGCTGAGGCGATGGTCGGCGTTCCCGTAAAAGTAAGTGGCTATGTAAAAGATGGCAAGGTCAATCCTGCCGGATCGGCGGTACGCCTCATCCTAGTGGATGAGCAGGGTGCTCCCGTTGAGCTTAATATATGGTTCGAGGGGGCGCTGCCCGATGCTGCCACCTCGCCAGACACCAAGATGGTCGTTACCGGAGAGATGAACGAGAACGGTTCGTTCGAGGCGGTTGAAGTCGCCATTGCAGAGAAATAGAGGAGAGATTCATGCTGTTACTTGGTCAAATCGGTATGTGGATAGGACTGCTCAGCGCTGCTGCGGCAATCGTGCTATTCCTGGTGGGTCGCTTTACCCAAAACGAGGACACCTCCCGCTTTGGGTACTACGCGACGTTCGCATCGATGTTTGGCATCACCCTTTCCACGTTGGTGATTATCGTCGCCTTCATGGTGAAGGATTACACCATCATGTACGTTGCGTCCAACCGAGCAACCGACGTATCCGCACTCAAATGGCTCTATGACTTTTCAGCCGTATGGGCAGGACGAGAAGGATCGCTCCTGTTCTGGGCGTGGTTGCTGGTGCTGTTCGTAGCATACGTCGCCTGGCGTGGACTGCGCCACCGCGACGAGCTAACCAATATGGCGCTGATGGTACTCAATGTGATCGTGGTACTGTTCTGCGTCGTTCTTGTCATCCCTGAGGGACCGAACAATCCCTTTATCGCGACACCGGCGCACATGCTGGTAAACGGAACGCTTGTCGGCGCAGGCGCGTCGATGGGCATGAACCCGCTTTTGCAACACTGGGCGATGATTCTTCATCCACCTACGCTGTTCATCGGCTATGCGGGACTTACGGTGCCCTTCGCTTACGCGATGGCAGCTCTTATCATCAACGATTCATCCGCGCGCTGGGTTGACCGCTCAGACCGCATCACGCTCTTCTCGTGGCTCTTCTTGGGCGCGGGCATCGGGCTGGGTTCGGTGTGGGCGTACGTCGTGCTCGGCTGGGGAGGTTACTGGGCATGGGACCCCGTTGAGAACGCAAGCGTTCTGCCCTGGTTTGTCGGGGTTGGACTCATTCACAGTTTTACAATGTATCGTATCCGCGACGGATTCAAGCGTTGGGCGATATTCTTCTCGGCCGTTACGTTTGCGATGGTTATCCTCGGCACGTGGATTACGCGCTCAGGATTGATTCAGTCCGTTCACGCATTTCCCGCAGACCGGATGTCCGCGCTCCTCTTCGGTCTGATGATCTGGGGACCGATTCTGGCGGCTATCATCGGACTTGCTATCAGGTGGAATTCGCTGAGTGGAGGAGACGATTTTGAGTCTCTCACCAGCCGTGAAGCGGCGTACTATTTGAACAACGTCTTCATGTTCATGGCAACGGTCGTTATCGCGGTCATGACCACGTCAAGCTGGTGGTCGGGCATCTTTATGGAAAACTCCATCAACTATAACGTCATGTCATATGAACTGCTGGCCCGACCGGTCGGCATCATCTATCTCTTCATACTAGCCGCCTGTCCGCTGCTTTCATGGGGCAAGACGGAAGGAGCGACCTTCCTCAAGAAAATCATGTGGCCGTCGGTTGCCGCTCTTGCGATAATGGCGCTTCTGATTTGGGAGTGGTTGGCGGTGCTTCGTCCCACCTACGACGACATGGTTGCACAGGGCGGAGAGATCGCGAATACGTACCTGCAGTTCGGTCAGCCGATGTATGACATCACGACGCTTCTCGGGTTTGCGCTCAGCGCGTTTCTGATTACCAATACGGTCGCGCTGTTCGCGCGCGGCGTTCGTGGTCGCATGAAGGCACGTGGCGAAAACGCATTCGCGGCACTTCTCGCGGTCTTGACCAAAGCGCGCTCGCAGTCGGGCGGATATATCGCGCACATCTCGATCGGTATCATCGTTATCGGTCTTGTCGGATCAGGCATGTTTGTGCGTGACGTCAATGTGATGATCGACGATGTACCGGGTCAGACGATCGATATATCTGATTACACCCTTACGTATCAAAAGTACACCGATGAAACGCTGGCAAATGGCGACGGAGAGTCGACCGCTTATTTCGATGTAACCCGTGATGGGAAATACGTCGGTGTGGTCAAGCCTTCGATCACGTACTTTGCAACGCAAGGACAAACCCGCCTGAATGCGCGGGTGGTCTCAGAGCCACTCCGTGATATCTTTGTAGTATTTCAGGGTATGCAGGATGGACAGCTTTCGATGAACGTCAAGATCAATCCGCTCATCTGGTTTGTGTGGGTAGGGTTCGGTCTCCTGCTTGCGGCAACAGCGCTCGCATCATGGCCAAAAAAGAAGGAATATGCCACGCGATAATGTGACAGAAGGAATTGACGCGAGCACGCTCGCGCTGGACGTGAAGCATCTTACGCGCACCTTTGGTGTGCGTAAGGCGCTCAATGACGTCACTCTTCAACTTGCGCAAGGCGACTTCCTCTCAGTGTTCGGTCCCAACGGGGCAGGCAAAACAACGCTGCTGCGCGTACTAGCGACGCTGACCCCTCCTTCAAAAGGAAGTGACGTCAAGGTACTGGGATACGATGTGGTCGAAGAAGCGTTCGAGCTGCGCGAGCACATCGGTCTTATCAGCCATCATTCGCTTTTGTATCCCGATCTGACCGCAGAGGAGAACCTCTCGTTTTTTGCAGATCTTTACTGCGTAGAGGACGGGAAGGAGCGCATCGCGGAGCTTCTTGATGCGGTCGAGTTGACGCATCGCAAACTCGATCTGGTACGCACGTTCTCGCGCGGAATGACGCAGCGTCTCTCACTCGCACGCACGCTGTTACCTTCGCCGAAGCTCATCTTTTTGGATGAGCCGCACTCGGGACTCGACCCTCATGCCAGTGATATCCTCGATTCGCTTATCGCCGATATCCGCGACAAGCATACGTTCGTGATGGTAAGCCATGACCTCGACAAAGGGCTTGAGCTGTGCAGCCATGCGCTGATACTCGCCAAAGGAAAAGTGGTTCTTTTTGAACAGAAGGATGCGCTTGAGCGCGAAACCGTCAAGCAAATCTATCGCGAAACCGTCGGGCTGGGAGTCTCGTAGATGAGTACGCCAGTGAGCACATCTTTGCGCAAACTATCGAGCTTCCAGCAGTTCAAGGCGATTCTTCGCAAAGACATCGTTATGGAGCTGCGCACAAAAGAGATGATTACCTCGATGGGGCTCTACGCTTTATTGGTGCTCATCATCTATTACGTCGCGCTTTCTCAAGCCGGCCAGGATTTCGACGTTTCAAAAATCGCCGCCGGTCTTTTAACTCTGGCGATCGTGTTCACCTCGATGCTGGGGCTTAACCGGTCGCTGGTACACGAGAAGGACCAGGGTTGTCTTGAGGCACTCCTGCTCTCCCCAATCGACAGACCGGTCATCTTTTTTGGAAAAGCGGTCGGCAACCTCATCTTCCTATTGCTGGTTGAGGTTTTCGTCGTTCCCCTGTTCTACTTCATATTTATGAGCGGATTGCCGGTACAGAGCGGTCCGTGGTGGATGCTGGCCCTCGCCCTCTTTGTCGGGTCTATCGGTATTGCCGGGGTAGGGACGTTCCTTGCTACGATGTCTGTTAACACAAAAGGCAAGGATTTCATTTTAGCTATCATGTTCATCCCGCTGATGTTCCCGCTTCTGCTGGTGGTGGTTGCGGCGCTCAGCGTAGTGATTATGGGAACGGTCGGTTTCGAGCAGACGTACTGGATGATGCTGGGAGCGGCCGCCGGATACGACGTCATCATGATAGGCGTGGCGTTTGGGCTGTACGAGTTTATGATCGGCGCATAGCACAGTCGCGATGCGTCAGGTAGGGAAAGACAGCGAGAGAAAAGCAAGAGGTGAGGGTTTGAGTGAATAGGCAGATAAAAATAGCGATAGTACTGATGATCGTGGGAGGAATACTTACTACCGCCGCGTTCGTCATGTCCTTTTATACCGCGCGCGTTCAAGGATTCGGGACCGTTACCGCTGATTCAGCGATTGCGACGAGTTTCAATATTGCGCCGCCGGACCTTCAGCCGACAGGCGGCATCGCGTATGAGCGCCCGTGGTTTTCTCAAAAGATATTCTACTTCCATGTTCCGGTAGCCGAAGCATCATTTCTCGTCTTTACCGTAGCGGCGATTTTCGCCCTGCTCTTTTTGATGAGGAAGGATCAGAAGTACGACACGCGCTCGCGAATCGCGATGGAAACGGCGATGGTGTTCGTCGTCGCGACGATGATCACCGGGCTTTTGTGGACGCGGGCGAGCTGGGGTGTCTGGTGGGATTGGGAGCCGCGCCTGACCACGTACTTCATTATGCTGGTGTTGATGATCGCCTACTTTGTGGTGCGCAACAGCGTTGATGATGAGGAGCGCGCCGCGACGTACGCTGCCGTATTCTGCATCATTGCGTGGGTCGATGCGCCCATCAGTTTTATGATTACGCGCCTCATCCCCTCAAATCATCCGGTTGTATTTAAATCCGGTATGGATACGACGAATCTTGTTCCGTTCATCATCGCCCAGATCGGTATGTTGATGATCGGGTATGCGATATATGTACTGCGCGCCTCAGAAGAGGATGTGCGTGTTCGACTTGACGTTCTAAAAGAAGAGCTGGAGGGCTAATATGATCGATCCGACCAACACTGAGCTTTATTCACTCGTACTGCATGATGCGCCGTATGTAATAGCCGCTTATGGGATATTGTGGCTTTCTTTGTGCGGTTATGCTACATTTATGTTAGGTAGAATGTTGAAGATAAGCAAGGAAGTTACACTGCTTGAGGACGCGCTTGCTCGTAAAAAGTAGAGCGCTCTCAATATAACGCCTGCGTGGTCTGCTTGCCTGAACAACAATGTAGCACAATCGTGGGCGAACTTTAGGGGGCTGTATCGTAAAGATACAGCCCCCTTCACATGAGTGCTCTGGGTCTGACGCCCCATTCACATCGAGATACGCCCCATTCACATCGTCATGTGCATGCGCTACTTCCAGCGCGCACGTGATGCTCGTACCATAGCAAAGGAAAACCATATACCGGATGCGCGTGATTATGCAGGCGGTATACACAGCGAGAGAAGATCAGCGTTAATCTAGGAGGGGCTGTTAGGCTTGCCTGCCATTGGTTCGTCTCCACCTCTGCTGATGGGAGCGCACCGCTGCCTGTCGGGACGAACTTGGCAAGCTTCACTCCTCCGATAAGAGGGAAACGTCTACCCCTAGATACTGTCAGCCTCGGCGGCGTGGTCGTCAAGGCACGCAACCGTCGTACACTGCCCACCGTGTTCGCGATATACTTTCAGGCGCGTATGTATGCGCACAACCATAGCAGCAAGTGGTGTTGCCAGTGTTGCGCCCAAAAGCCCTGCGAGCGTTAGTCCTGCCATCGTAGTGACCAGCACCGCGATGGGGTGCATATTTAGCCGGTCGCCAACGACGCGATTGTAGACGATTTGCTCAAGCACGTTTTGCAAAATGACGCATACTAATAAAACGATCAACGCGGTTGACATTCCCTTCGTCCCAAAGGTGACCAGCACGGCGAATGCGACCGCCAGCCACGCGCCGACAAAGGGCACATACCCGGTAATAAAGGTGACGATGACAATAGGGATAACTAAAGGCACGCCAAAAAGAATCAGCGTAATACCGGTTCCAAGTGCGGTCACGATTCCCTTGATAGTGATCCCCTTGAAATATTCACGTAGACTTGAGGTTGCGTCCTCGATGATTCCGATGCCCAGTTCAGGCTCGACCCCCAGGTGGGTTCCGGCCCATTGCTCTATCATCTCGTAATCGCTTAGGAGATAGTACAGAATCATAGCAGCGATGATGATGCCGAACAGTACGCTCACAATACCGGTAACCGCCGATTTAAGCGATCCCAGTCCGGTAGCGACGGTCTGAAACACTCCTCCGGTTGACGGGGTGGATGGTCCAGGTTCAAACATGTTTTGTATCGATCGGTTGATACTACTCGTTATTTCATTGACCTGCTCTTGCGTGATCCCCAGTGATGTCGAGGCATCATCAAGCTGACGACCGAGCGTGTTCACGCTCTTTACCAGCTCGTTTCCGATGTTGCCCGCCTCGCTCACCACGCCGGCAACGGTGATTTGGACAGCACCCCATAGCGTAATGAATACGAGAAGTACGACGATTGATGCGGACACCTTGCGCGGTATTTTGAACCGGTCGCCCATCTTCGCCAGAGGAAACGCGATAATGCCGACCACCACGGAGAGAAGCAGGGGAACGGACACCGGAGCGGTGTAGTTGAACAGCCATAATCCCCCAAAACACGCCGCAATTTGCGCAGCGACGAATATGACCGATACCCCTCCTTTTACAATCCAGTGCGGGACTCCCTCAAAAAGTGGATGCTCGATTCGTTTCATGCAGTATGCCTTTCCGACTTTGATGACTGAGGACGAAACGTAAAGTACTTGTGCCCGATATACGAAACAATGGTAGCAAAGAATATGGTGCAAAGCTGCGCGATAAGGATAATCGGATCAACGGTGCGCTCGCCGACTGCAAGAGGCGAAAGCGATAGTGCGCTCCACGAGGTGAACAAGCGCGCGAAGAGGAGAAGAAGCGCGCTCGAAAGCAGCTGCGCAGGAAGGTAGATGACATATGACCGCAGCGCCTGAGGAAGGTAGGGTCCCCCTGATTGAAACGCGTAGTACTTAAGCGTCCATGCGCCGAAGGGAACGGAAAGCACCCACATCGTCCACTGTATCACTAGGTAATAGTTACGCGCGACCGCCGTACCGATCGGATTTCAAGGCGATCCCATCGCTTGTAGGGGGTCTGAGAGAAGAAACAGACCAAGCGTGAAAAGGATATACGCGAATCCGGTATTGACGGCACCGGCGATAACGAACCGTATCGGTTCGGGAAGGTCGTGCATATACGTTCTCAACCTACACACCGGTGTCCTGTTTCTCTTGATTTGCCTTATAAGTATGGTAGCAGATAGAGTCGCACAGCTACGTCGGTAGCGCACCCGTTTTATTCTGGAAAAAAGGGTTTGGCATATGGTTTATGCAGGCGATATGGGGTAGTATCAAGAGCAATGAAAAGAAGTGCTCAGGGAAAGCCTGAGCAGTATGTATCGGCGCGAAATCGGAGGTATCATGACGAAGGCTATGACAAAGACAACAGTAAAAACAATAGTTGCGCTGATTGTGGCGCTTGTATTAAGCGCGCTGCCTCTTAGCGCGGGAGCTCTTGCCTACGCCGATTTGACGCGGCTGGTGTCTGCAGGTCCTCTTGGCGAGGGCGGAGATGGCTATTCGCATGACCCCGCGATTTCTGCTAATGGGAGATACATCGCCTACGTCTCACGGGCAACCGATCTCATCGATGGTCTGAGCACGAACGAGAACGACAACATCTTTTTGTACGATATGGCAAACGGCACCACCGCACTCGTCACGGCAGGCCCTCTGGGGATCGGTGGAGATGATGATTCGCTCGCCCCCTCGATATCAGACGATGGGCGCTGGATAGCCTTTTTCTCTCGTGCTACCGATCTGATAGACGGGTTGACGACAAACGGTAATGCCAACATCTTCTTGTATGATACGGAAACGGGCATCACCGTCCTGATTACTGAAGGTCAAGCGGGCGTTGGCGGAGATAGCGGCTCTTTCGTGCCCATGATTTCAGGTGATGGCACCTGGATAGTTTTTGAGTCATCAGCGACCGACCTTACCGGTGGGCTGGCGACCACCAATAAGTACAACATCTTTCGCTACGATATGATACGCGGGGAGATTGCTCTCGTTACCGCAGGCACGGCAGATATCGGCGGAGATGGCAACTCCTTCAACCCTTCAGTTTCCGGTGATGGAAGGTGGGTGACCTTCAGCTCATACGCTACCGATCTGGTTGATGGTATGGTGACCAGTGGCGGGGAAAACATCTATCTGTACGATGCGGACAAAAAGGAAACTGCGCTGATTACCACAGGATCCACGGGCCTGGGAGGTAACAGTTATTCGTTCGATCCCCTCATTGCGGCTGAGGGAAGCAAGATAATCTTCACCTCACGTGCTACCGATTTGGTCGACGGGCAAACGACCCGGAATATGATAAATGCCTTTCTTTATGACATGACTACTAAGGAAACAGCACTGATTTCAAAAGGGGCGTCAGGTGTCGGTGGTGACGGTGACGCTCACGGTGTTTCGATTTCAGCAGATGGGAGCAAAGCGGTGATCCTCTCATGGGCTTCCAACCTTGTCGACAATCTTGAGGCTAACGGCTACTCCAATATCTTCATGTACGATACGATCGCAGAAACCACCGTGTTGATAAGCACGGGACCTGAAGGTGATGGTGGAGGTAACGATTCCACCTTCCCCGCGATGTCGAGCGATGGGGAGTGGATTGCTTATGCCTCACGGGCAACTGATCTACTCGACGGACAGGAGACGAATAACAACGGCAACATCTTTGTGTGGACAATCGCTGCGTATGTCGAGGTGACCTTTGATGCGCAAGATGGAAACGATCCAGCTGTCGATACCGTGCTTTTGGGTACGCTGGTCTCTCGGCCGGTAGATCCGGTGCTTTCAGGATTCGTATTCAACGGTTGGTGGACTGAGGCAGGCGCACTCTGGGACTTCGATGATCCCGTCACCGATGACATGACACTTTACGCAGGCTGGACCGCAGAAGAATCACCGGATCCCGATCCGACAGATCCCAAGAAGCCTGCAGATGATACTTCGGCATTACCTGCATCAGGGGATAGTGGCAGCATGTGGTGGACGTGGTTGCCGGTCGCGTTTGTTGGGATGGTGGCAGTGGCACTCTCGCGGCGTGAAGGGCGTGAAGGGCGAGACAAAAGCCATTTGCGCTCTGGCCGATAAGGTGATATAGTTTTCTGAACTAAAAGTAGAGGGTAAGAAAGAGGCAGGACAATCAGCATCAACACCGTCATAGCAGTCATCGTCATTGGCATTATTGTGCGCGTCGTACGCGCTGATGGGCAATGCGGTGGTTGTGGTTAAGACATCTAAACGATAAACCAGATACCAAAAGAGCCCTTCAGCAAAAGCAGAGGGCTCTTTTCATAAGCGGTGTTGACAAGGAAAAGAGGAAGATGATGGTAATTAGTGGAGCTCGAATAGTAGTTGAGGAGCTGGTGAGGCACGGGGTTGATACCGTATTCGGTTATCCCGGCGGTGCAGTCCTTCCGCTCTACGATGAGCTATATAAACACGCCGACAGGATAAAGCATGTTATCACCGCTCACGAACAGGGTGCGGCTCACGCTGCGGACGGGCATGCGCGTGTCACGGGCAAGCCGGGAGTGGTTATTGCAACCAGTGGTCCTGGCGCGACAAATCTGGTCACCGGAATTGCGAACGCCTATCTTGACAGCGTACCGCTTGTCGCTATTACAGGAAACGTTGCTGTTCCGCTTCTCGGCAGAGACAGCTTCCAGGAAGTCGACATCGTTGGTATCACGCAGCCGGTCGTCAAGCACAACTTCGTGGTTCGCGATGTCGGTCATCTGGCACACGTTCTTGACGAGGCGTTCCATATCGCAAACAGCGGTAGGAAAGGTCCGGTTCTGGTGGATATCCCGCGAAGCGTGCAGATCGATGAGATCGAATATGACGAGAATCATTCCACCCACAAGCCCGATCCCCCCACCTCGTTCAGTATCTCTGACGCGGTAGCTGCGATACGCGCGAGCAAGAAGCCGTTCATCTATGCGGGTGGCGGTGTGACTGCAAGCAATGCAGAGGAGGAGCTTCTTGAGCTCTCCAAGCGATTGTGCGCGCCAGTGGGGTTGAGCATGATGGGATTGACCGCGCTGCCTGCCTCATACGATCTGAATCTGGGCATGTGCGGCATGCACGGAAAGTATGCAGCGACCGTCGCGCAATCCCAGTGCGACCTCATGCTTGCGCTGGGTGTACGCTTCTCCGATAGGGCAACCGGAAACGTCGAGGAGTATCGGCGCAACTGTACTGTCGTCCATATCGATATCGATGCGGCGGAGGTAGATAAGAACGTCAAAGCGCATATCAGTGTGATCGGCAACGTCAAGGAAATCATGAAAGCGCTTCTAGCAGAACTCGACGATTACCGAAATGACGAGTGGCTCGCACAAATCGAAGCGAACAAAGCGGTCGATGTGTTACCTCTGACCGATTCGTTTGAGCCCCACAACATCTTGGAGGCGGTGCGCGCAACTGCAGGTGATGGCACCGTCGTTGCGACTGATGTTGGACAGCACCAGATGTGGACGATGCAGTACTATCGGTTCGAGAAACCACGTACGCTGCTCACTTCAGGCGGCTTGGGGACGATGGGGTATGGCATGGGAGCCGCTATTGGAGGATGCATCGCCAGCAATCGACAAAAAACGGTGCTGATTACCAGTGACGGCAGTTTCGGCATGAATCTGAACGAGCTTGCCACCGCTGTTACGCAAGAACTACCTCTGGTCGTGGTCATCCTTAATAACGGGGTACTGGGGATGGTGCGCCAGTGGCAGAACATGTTTTACGGTCAGCGGTATTCGCAGACGACGTTGGACCGGAAAACAGATTTCGCCGCGCTCGCGCAAGCATTCGGTGCAACGGGGCGCCGGGTAGACAACCTGACCGATCTTGCCTCCGCGCTGACCGATCTCAATCCCAGCGGTCCTACCGTTATCGAGTGCATCATCGACAAGGATGAATTAGTGCTTCCCATGATTCCGCCCAGCGGATCGGTAAAAGATATCGTTATCAGGAAAGAGAGGTGAGGACATGGAGAGATTCACGATTGAATTAATCGTCTCGAACCACTACGGCGTGCTCAACAGAATCACGGGCGTGTACGCGCGCAGGGGATACAACATCGACAGTCTCACCGTAAATGAAACGGTTGACCCGACGGTCTCTCGCATGCTTATCATGTCCCGCGGAGATAAGTACATTCAGACGCAGATGGTCAGACAGCTCAGCAAATTATATGACGTAAAAGAAGTGACGTTGATGGTAGCCGCAAAGGAGAACAACGATGAGTAATATGTACTATGACAAGGACTGCAACCTCGATCTGTTAAAGGATACGACCGTTGCTATTATTGGTTACGGCTCGCAGGGTCATGCGCATGCTCAGAACCTAAGGGAGAGTGGCATCAACGTCGTCGTAGGGCTTTACGAGGGCTCTCAAAGTGCGGTGCGCGCGATGCAGGATAGGTTCGAGGTCCTCCATGCGACCGATGCGGTGATAAAAGCCGACTTCGTCATGTTGCTTGTCAACGATGAGAAGATGAGAGGTATTTACGATGAGAGTGTTGCACCGCACCTTAAGGAGGGGATGACGCTCGCGTTTGCCCACGGGTTCAATATTCGTTACGGGCAGATTGCTCCTCCCGACAACGTGAACATCGTCATGATTGCACCGAAGGGTCCAGGTCACACCGTTAGAAGTCAGTTCAAAGAAGGCAGGGGAGTGCCATGTCTGATTGCGGTAGAGAACGACGCGACAGGAAATGCGCGCGAACTCGCGCTTGCGTATGCGAGCGCGATCGGTGGCGGGCGTGGAGGCATTCTTCAAACGACCTTTGCGGAAGAGACGGAGACCGATCTCTTCGGAGAGCAGGCGGTGCTTTGCGGCGGGGTCGTTGCTCTGATGAAGGCAGGGTTCGACACGCTGATAGAGGCGGGGTACCAGCCTGAGAGCGCGTATTTCGAATGCGTGCACGAGATGAAGTTAATCATTGATATGGTGGTCAAAGACGGTCTGTCAGGTATGCGCGACTCCATCAGTGACACCGCCGAATACGGCGATTATATGGTGGGGGAACGCATCATCACCGATACAACCAAAGCGGAGATGAAAAAGGTACTCGCAGAGATTAGGGATGGTTCCTTTGCGCAGGCTTGGCTACAAGAAAACGCTGACGGCAGACCGTTCTTTACTGCGAAGAAGAAGTTCGAAAGGGAGCTCTTAATAGAAGAGGTCGGCAAGAAACTACGCGATCAGATGAGCTGGAGCGAAAGCTCATGAGAAGCGACCGAGTAACAGCGGGTGCTGAAAACGCACCCAAGCGCGCGCTCTTTAAAGCGATGGGGTATACCGACGAGCAGCTTCGTCGTCCCCTTATCGGAGTAGTGAACTCCTTTAATGAAGTCGTTGCCGGACACGTGCATCTGGAAACGATCGCACGTGCGGCCAAAGACGGCATCCTAGCATCCGGCGGGACCCCGATGGAGTTCAACGTCATCGGGGTGTGTGACGGTATTGCGATGGGGCATGAGGGAATGGGATACTCGCTGCCCTCGCGTGAGCTTATCGCTGACAGTATTGAGTGCATGGTCAAGGCGCATGCGTTCGACGCGCTCGTCTTTATCCCTAACTGTGACAAGATCGTACCGGGCATGTTGATGGCCGCTGCTCGCCTCAATGTGCCGGCGATATTCGTGTCGGGCGGTCCGATGCTTGCGCTTGACGGAGATGATTTGAGCACCGTTTTCGAGGCGGTTGGCAAAGTCAAGACGGGCGCGATGACTGACGAGGAGCTATACGCTCTTGAGGATGTCGCGTGTCCGGGGTGCGGGTCGTGTTCGGGCATGTTTACCGCAAACTCAATGAACTGTTTGTGTGAAGCACTCGGCATGGCGCTTCCCGGCAACGGAACCATACCTGCCGTATACGCGCAGCGACTGCGCCTTGCCAAAACGGTGGGCGTTCAGATTATGCACCTGCTTGAGGCGAACATCAAGCCCTCCGACATCATGACTGAAGACGCGTTCGTCAACGCGCTTACCGTCGATATGGCGCTGGGGTGCTCGACGAACTCCGTCCTACATCTTCCCGCTATCGCGCATGAGCGGGGCTTTTCGCTTGATTTGAGAATGATAAATGAAATCAGCGCGCGTACGCCCAATATGTGCCATATCTCGCCGGTGGGCTCACATCATATGGAGGATCTCCACCATGCGGGTGGGGTTCATGCGGTGATGCATGAGATCGCGGACGTGCTGAACACTGAGGAGATGACGGTGACTGGCAAAACGGTCGCCGAAAACATCGCGCAAGCGCGCGTCAAAGACCCAGGCGTCATCAAGAAGTACAGCGAGACGGGCGGTCTTGCGATGCTCTTTGGCAATCTTGCGGTGGATGGAGCGGTTGTCAAGCAAAGCGCCGTTGCTCCTGAGATGAGGAATTTCACCGGAGTCGCACGGGTATTTGACAGTGAGGAAGAGGCGACTACGGCGATATTCAGGGAGCAGATTTCCGCAGGTGACGTGGTGATAATCCGCTACGAGGGACCCGCGGGAGGCCCTGGCATGCGCGAGATGCTCGTCCCCACCTCCGCACTTGCGGGTATGGGACGTGCAGAAGATGTCGCGCTTATCACCGATGGACGGTTCTCGGGCGCGACGCGCGGTGCCGCAATCGGGCACGTATCGCCCGAGGCCGCTGCTGGCGGACTAATCGCATACGTCAAGGACGGTGATCAGATACACATCGATATCGAGAATCATTCTCTGAATCTGTTGGTTGATGAGGATGAGATTGCTAGACGAAAGAAAATGATGAAGATTAAAGAGAGTGCGGAACTTTCGGGATACCTCAAGCGATATGCGCGAGACGTATCCTCTGCGGATAAAGGAGCGGTTCTATGCTAACGCTTGATCGGGTTCATCAGGCATCCCACACACTGAAAGATATCGTACGCAAGACCGAGCTCGTCCTCTCCTCGAACATGGTCGATACTTGCGATCTGTATCTCAAGCAGGAGAACCTGCAGGTCACCGGCTCGTTCAAGGTGCGTGGTGCGTATTTCAAGACGGCGATGCTCACTCCTGAGCAGCGCGAGAAAGGCATCATTGCTTGTTCTGCCGGCAACCATGCGCAAGGAGTTGCGCTTGCCGCGAAAAAGATGGGCATCCACGCGACGATTTTCATCCCCAGCATCGCTCCTCTCTCAAAGGTCGAGGCTACCAAGCGTATGGGGGCAACAATCAAGCTGGTAGACGGGGTCTACGATGATGCGTATGAAGCAGCAATCGCCTACCAGCAAGAGACCGGCGGGGTGTTCATCCACCCCTTCGACGACACCGATGTCATTGCAGGACAGGGAACGATTGGGCTTGAGCTGTTGTGCCAAGTAAGCGATCTTGATGCAGTGGTGGTGCCTATCGGCGGTGGGGGACTAATCGCCGGCATCGCCTTTGTGATAAAGATGCTGAATCCCTCCTGCAAGGTGTATGGGGTCCAGGCAGAAGATGCCAACAGCATGTTCGTGTCGCTTCGCAAAAACAAAAGGCAGTGCCTGAAAAGCATATCGACATTTGCTGACGGCATCGCTGTGTGCGAGCCAGGCGAGATGAGTTATACCCTGTGTCAGCAGTACGTCGATGATATCGTTACCGTTACTGATGATGAAATTGCCACGACGATTCTGACGCTGATGGAGCAACAAAAGATTGTTGCGGAAGGTGCCGGAGCAGTTGCAACCGCTGCGGTGCTGTTCAACAAGCTTCCGGTCGAGGGCAAGAAGGTGTGCGCTATCGTTTCAGGTGGAAACATCGATGTAAACATTCTGTCACGCGTGATTGCGCGGGGATTGCTGACCACAGGACGGCTGACCGAACTCACTATTGAAATGCTTGATAAACCAGGTCAGCTGAAAGAAGTTTCGACTATTATCGCTGATTTGGGTGCAAATGTGACCAAAGTAGTGCATAATGCGGGAGGAGAGAATACCGATATCCACGGCTGCTTCCTCCACGTCTGTATGGAGACGAAGAACCACCGCCACCTCTTTGAAATCGAGCAGGCGATTCGTGATGCGGGATATCGGATTGTAAAGGACAATGGTATTGTTGGGTAGGGGGAGGAGAGCATGAAGGAGATCGTCTATACGCAGGGAGCACCCGAGCCTATCGGACCGTACTCTCAGGCGATACGGGTGGGCAGCCTGCTCTTTATGTCGGGTCAGATCGCTCTTGATAATCTCGATGATGATATCAAGTGCCAGACTGACATCGTGTGTCGAAACATCACAAACATTCTGCACGCTGCTGGCATGGAACTTGCCGATGTGGTCAAGACGACATGCTTTCTTGCTTGCATGGATGATTTTGCATTATTTAATGAGATTTACGCAGAGTACTTCACCCATAAACCTGCGCGTTCAACTATCGCCGCGAAAACGCTTCCAAGAAATGCCTTGGTTGAGATCGAGGTGGTGGCCTTCAAGGAATAGGGAGAAGGAGAGGCTGTGTCAATCCCTGTAGCGCGAGTCATTCTCGACTTTTGAAGTAGCCTCTCCTTTTCCCAACTCCGCCCCGATCACTGTCGGTGGGCTGGCGCGACTCCCGTGCGGCACTATTGTATGGAGAAACCGTGGAGAAGTGAAAGCAATAATCCGTTCACAGCGATATACGACCCGTTCACACCATGAATTGATACTAATTAGCCCGCACATATTGCAATTGATACTCCCCAGGTGATAAAAAGAGCTGTATTGTCTGTGAAAGAGAGCGGGGGCGCCGACGGGGGCATCTCTTCCGAGCTAATACACCGAGTCTTAACACTCCTCAAGTGCGTCTCGATCTTTCTTCAATGCAACGGGGATTTCTTTGCAGTTACGCCTTAAGTGTATCGGCCTTCATGGACTCGATATGCACAAAGTACTGCCTGCGAAGCGGTCGAATGGATAGGTCTTATTTAGCAAAGGGGGTTCTACATGACATCAAGCAAAAAGAAGACCAGATTGATTATTGCCAGTGTGGTTTCGCTCGTCGTGATTGTCGCGATAGCGTTTGCGTGGTTTACCGCAACCGATGAGGTGACCAACAGATTCAGGACTGCAGACACGCCTGACGGTAACGTCGAGATTGTCGAAGTCTTCGATCCGCCCGACGACTGGAAGCCTGGGCAAAAGATTATCAAGCAGATTGGTGTCGTCAATCTGGGCGAGGCTCCCGTGCTTGTGCGCCTTACGTTTGAGGAGATGCTTAAACTCATACGCCCCTACACCGCATCGGGTTCAGCGTATAATCCTGCATCCAGTGCAGTGCCAAAGCTGACCAATCCGACGGCTTACAGCTCGTGGTTTACTCTAACTGGTACGCCAAACGCAGCAATCAACAATCTGTATATCGATAGCCTTCCTGCCGGTCTTCAGGTAAAGGCTACTGCGGTAACGAGCGGAGCGGGCACGCCTGCGGAGAAAACCGCCTACAGCTTTGCGATTTTTGGCTCTCCGATTGCATCGGGTGATTATGCAGGCAGGAACCAAAAGGTTACTGCTGATTTTGCGGTGGCAACTGACGGATCCGGCAAAGTCACAGTTAGCAACATCCAGTACTATGCGTCTACTGGAAAGGATTCTTACGCGGCGGTATGGGCCACCGTTCGCCCGACGGTTGCGAACATCAACACCTCGCGTGCGGAAGCCGCAGCAGCACTCGCACAGCCGACCTGGTACGGTAACTACATCGAGCTGAACTACACTTCGGCGTCGATAGACAACACCACACCAACAAGTGGCAAGTGGTACTACAATCCTGCAGATGGCTACTTCTACTACATCGGTCTGTTAAACCCAGGTATGATAAGCCCCAACCTGCTTGAGAGTTTGACTCTTAACAGCTTGGCGGGTAATACGTACGCGAACCTTGAGTTCGACCTGGTCGTCAAGATGAATGCAATCCAAAACACTGCTGATGCGCTTTCGGGTGCCTGGGGAATCTCCTCGGGTCCGCTTTATAATGCGCTCAGTGCTCTGTGTGAGTAGGGGGCGGTATGAATAGGCAACAGCACATCGATGGCGGGAGGGATGATGAAGCGTTTTGCGGCGCTGATAGGTGTTATCCTACTCGGTCTCATGGGTCCGGTGGTTCCGTCAGCGTCCGCCCGTCCTGTTAATCTTCCCCCTGGTGTGCTGATTGTCGATTCTGACGGTATTAGGGTGAGTCGTTCAGGCGTGTATTTTATCGATGCAAGTAGTATTCAGGCTGGAGATATTATTACCAAGCGTCTGACTATACGAAACAATGAGACAAACACGGTCAGGCTTGCGATGAGATCGGAAACTTTGGAAGAAACCGGTCCTTTGAAGCTTCTTGATGAGATACACATGACACTCACCCTTGACGGTCGAATAATCTATGGCGGGCGACTACGTGGCAATGGGGGAGTCGATATGACGACTAACGCTCTTGACCTGGGAACGTTTGAGGGCGGCAAGGAGTCCGCTCTCGATATCGTTTTAAAAGTACCCGCAGATTTGCCGCAAAAGTATACCGTCAGCGAGGCACTTCACAGGTGGGTATTTACTGCGAAGCAGGACCCAGAGCAGCCAAAACGTCCCGGGGGGTCACCCAAGATGGGAGATATTGTTCGTTGGGTGGGCTATGTGCTTATCTTTGGTGTTGCAACGGTATCAGTGGGATTGCTAATTGCAAAAAGACGCAACGTTGGAAAGGAGCAGGAGCAGATCGGACTCAGGTAGCTTCGGATGTGTTATCTACGGCAGGCGACAACTCATGCCTGCGGTAGATAGGACATCCAGATAGGTCGGATGCCTGTACCTTGAGAGGGGGAATCGGTGTGAGAGTACGTGCGCATGAAAAAAAGATGCGGTCGCGTGACATCACCTTTATGGTCATCGTAGCGGTGAGTATACTGGTGCCCCTGAGCTTGGCTTTCGCATGGTTTATGGTAGTCGATGAGGCGATCAATACGTTCAAAACCCCTGATTTGCCGTTCTCCTTTGAGGTAACCGAGGAGTTTACGGTTCCGTCATCCACCACGTTTGGAACTACCACGCCTAAAGTAGTTAACGTCACTAACACCGGAGAGCTTCCGGGCTTTGTTCGTGTAATGATTTTGGCCGAAATAATCAGTGCTGATGGGACGGTGCTCCCGGCGGAGCCGGGGCGAGCCTTTGTGTTGGGCGGTCTTAACACCACGACCTGGTCAAGCTCAGACCTCAATATGTGGGCTGACGGACAGGACGGATATTACTACTATTTGGGCAAGCTTGCCCCCGGAGAAGTGACAAGCCAACCTCTATTTACCGAGATCTCTCTCGCCGGGAATCTTGGTGACGAGTACGTGGACGCTAGGTACAAGGTGGAGATCAAGATCGAGGCGGTCGAGGTCACCGCTACGAAATATCGGGAGAGCTGGTGGGAATCCCCACAGCCACCTATCGATATGACCCGACTATTGATAGACGGCGTGCTGGAGCCGTTGACACACTAGGAGTATGCGATGAATGCGTTACACACACACATACACAAGGCAAATGCCTTTGCGAGTGGGGCACTTAACCATCAAGGCGTACGGATCATAGCGATTCTTATCTGCCTTATCCTTCTCACCACCCCTTTTATTGCGATGCTTTACACGGCTCCGACGTTGGCTGGTTCCGATGACTCTGGCTTACCACCACTACCTCCGATAAAGAACGCTTACATTAACGGCTCGCAGATCGCTCAAAACGGCGAGGCGTCATCGCCCGTTCCGGTCTCTGTGGGCGATGAGATTAAATACACAATCGATACCACCAACACGATCGAGGTAGGGCTTAATCCCGCAAAGTACGATGTTCTGTTTGTTTTGGACTGGTCGGACTCGATGAGTTCGACGATGAGTGGTGGGGTAATTGCGCGGGATTACCAAAGGATGGTCATGCTCGACATGGCGGATTACGTGTTGAACAACTATCCGGAGAGCAGAGTTGCTCTGCTGGGCATGAATACATCCGGGTATTCGACCTCACCACCGTTTCCCACCACGTGGGCGTGGAACTGTAGCAACAATCCAGGCCATACGTATCTCCAGCTTCAAACCGATTTCTTGAACAGTGCGCAGTTCACATCGCAGCGGCCCTCTATTGTGACGGCGTTTAATAGTGCCATCGCATTCACGGCAGATGACAACAGCACGTTTTTGAGAGCCGGTGTCGACAAGATGATGGGGCTTTCCAACTCCTATGGATACGCGATTCCTTTTTCGGGGTACTCCAGAAATATTGTGCCACGCACAGGACCTGATCTGGCCGAGCGCATCCCGGTCATCATGCATCTGGCAGATTTTATGATGTATGAACCTACCAATCAATACTGGAACAATTCCGGCACCAACTACTGGTCTGTTGCGATGAAAACCCAAGCCGATCGCTTTGCGGCGGCGTACCCCAACGGTGTTTTGCAGACGGTACGTATCGACCATGCCTTCAACACCAACGGATCTCTCAATCCCGGCGATCCATTCTGGCCGGGCTTCCCCATCTATCCATTCAACACGAGCGCCTACACTAACCTCATGACAACCTACGTGTCACCTGCCGGGCGTGATCACTGGGGCTTTACCATCGTGACGCATAACACCTCGTACCAAAATGCGCTCAGTGACATCAAGGCGGACTTCACTGATCTGGTGCCCTATGAAAAGGAGATAGGCAGCATCGTGACCGATGAGGTGCCAGAAGATCTGGACGTCGATATCTCCTCGATAAATCACGGGGGTGTCTTCGATAGTGAGAAACGCACCATCACGTGGGATTTGTCGAATTACAAGAGCGGGGAAGGAATCACCCTTGAGTTCAAGACGACGGTTAAGGTTGACGCCGACTTTGAAAACACCGCGGAGGTTGCTCACGCGAATGGGATCACTTATCTGAGCAATACGACATATCACACCTCTGTTAAACAGACGGTAACTGAATACTTCAGGGAGTTCGGAAATGAGACGCATGTGCTTGATAGCTCCCGTGACGGCAACGAGATCAAGGTGAGTAGTGGACATCCCTATCAGCCTGCTGAGGGCACTCCTCCGGCAACGATCACCAAAGGTGGGGTGACGTATTACTATTTCGGTTACAGGGTGGGATCGGGCAGGATAATCTATCAGCCTCACGAATTGTTGCCTTCCACGCTGATCGCTAGTGTGACCTCACCACTGACGGTTACCTATCTCTATATGCCTGCTCCTGCAAAGAATGCGTATATCAACAGCTCGGTCGTTGCCGAGAACGGGACCGAGACGAATCCTGTGGTGGTAAAGAAAAACGATGAGATCACTTACGCCATCGATGTGGTGAATGCTAAAGACGAATCGCTCACATATGACGTGCTTTTCTTGGTGGACTGGTCCAATTCGATGGGTGGAGGACCCAACAGCTTTATGACATCGAACGGATCTTCCGGACAAGCTTTGCGCTATCAGCAAGATATCGTTTTAGACATGAGCGCATATATCTTTGAGAACTATCCGGGCAGTCGCATCGGTGTACTGGGCATGAACGCACACGGGGGCAATACCAACCTTCCCGGGCATACCAATATCCAGTTTGAAACCGATTTTGTCGGTGTCGATGGGTATGTGGATATCATTCAGCAGACGTTTGTTGTAAACCCAACGTTTGACTATAACAATGATGATCTCGCCATGTTTTTGCGTGCAGGCACCGAAAAGATGAATAACGGTACGCTTACTGCTTATGGAGGCTTGGGACACAGTGGCGTGACGGTTCCTGCCAATCAGCAGGTTGGTCCGCGCTCGGACACCAGTCGGATTCCGATTATCGTACTGATATCCGATTTCCAGCTGAGCGCTCTATCAAAGGTCGACAACCCTGGCGATAACATCTACAACAACACCAATGAGAACTATTGGACGGGAAGTATGGCACCCCAGGTCGAAGAATTTGAAGCTGCATTTCCCGACGGGATACTCTTTGCTGTCCGACTGGATACGTGGGGAAATGTCAACGGAGTGAGCAATGGCGCGGGCGGCCAGCACATCTTTTCATCGCAGGATTATACCGATTTGATGACGAAGCATGTTGCTCCTCACAGGGATGACCAAGGGATGGTCCAGGGGAGCGCGGATCGCTATCTTAAGGGATGGCGCTCCGTTATCGTACCTTTCGGTAATACATATGAAAGTGCGCTTGATAAAGTTATGAATAGCTTTGTTGCAAGCGCTCCGGCCCCTAATACCATGGTCTTCGATACGATTGCCCCAGGTCTGGAGCTTGTAGGGGGGACGATAACGCACGGTGGCGTTTACGATTCGCAGACGCGTACCATCACCTGGGACCTATCCGACTATCAAAACGGAGAACCCCTCACCCTTCAGTTCAAGACGAGGGTGACCGGCAAAGATGAGGCGGGCGACGACATCCATATCATCGAAAACACCGCCACCGTGGATTGGTTTGGCACCCTTAAGAAGGAGACGAACACCACCTATCACAAGTTAGTGCAATTCATCTTACACCTGCGCCAAGTTGTGGTCTATCCCTTCAATGGAACCATCACTGTTCCTTACAGTGGGTATTTCAATCTGAGAAACGGCAGTGATCTTTTTGGGGTGACGACCCTCTCAAACAAGGAAGGGGTGGCGGTGCCGTATCGGACATTCACCCTGCCGGTTGGCCCCAACCTCCTCTACGAGATAATCGGTGTCGTACCGCAATATTATCGGTACCTTGGATTCGTGCGCACCACAGCCGATACCCCCCATAGTTCGACGGCTCTGACAGGCGGTATTGACACCACACCAACCGTTGATTTCAATGCCGTGCGCGAGTATTGGGTTACGGTCTATATAACGCCAAGTCATACCGATCCCGGACTTTTCGATTGGGATTTTAAGACGAATGATTTTGGAATACTTCTCCCTCTGAATCCCCCGATACCTCCGTAAGGGGAGGGTGTCGATTATGGGCAGTGCTTTCTCAGGGCTTACGCATTCACGTGTGTGAAAGCGCGATTTACTTTGAAAGCCGGATGCTTATGTGAAGTGATCTGTATGTGTATGGGCTACATACCCATATGGTAAAATCAGTTGGTTCATATGCGGGAGATCTTACTTCTGCGTTGGCACACTTGATTAATAGGTAACCGCGAATCGATAGGAAAGACGAGTATGTCAATAACTGCATTGGTGCTGGCCGCGGGCAACGGCACTCGAATGAAATCAGAAAAACCAAAAGTCATCCACGAGATCTTGGGAGTTCCCATGGTCCATCTGGTGGTCGATGCCGCGAAAGAGGCCGGCGCCGATCGCGTGATTGTGGTCACAGGCTATCGGTCTGACGTGGTGAACGCATGCGTGGACCAGCTTGAAGGGGTCGAGACGGTCTTTCAAGAGGATCGTTGTGGCACCGCCAACGCGGTCCAGCTGATAGAGCCCCTTCTCAAAGATACGGAAGGGACACTTGTCGTCCTTGCCGGAGACGTGCCGCTTCTGCGACCCGAGACAATACGAAGCCTGGTCGATGACTGCGTCGTAAACAATGCGGCGATGAGCGTACTGACCGCAGTACTCGACAACCCCTTCGGATACGGGCGTATCGTGCGCGATGAGACCGATCATCTCGATGCAATCGTAGAGCATAAAGATGCAACTGAGACACAGCTCAGTATTCATGAGACGAACGCGGGAGCGTACGCATTTAAAATTGAGGGGCTGTTTGAAGCACTTCGGCGTATTGATAACGACAATGCTAAACAAGAGTTTTATCTGACCGATATCGTCAAGATCTATCGTGAAGAGGGACGCAAAGTCCGCGCGATGGTCGTCAATGACAACGAGGAGACGATGGGTGTTAACGATCGGGCGCAACTGGCGTACGTGAGCGGTATCATGCATAAGCGAATTACCCGTCAATGGATGGAGAAGGGCGTAACGATTATCTCTCCGGAAACGACGTGGATCGGCCCTGATGTTTTGATCGAGCAAGACGTAGAAATCTGGCCAAACTCGTATCTGCAGGGAAACACTTCTGTTGGCAAAGGCTCGACGATTGGCCCCGATGCTCGTCTTGTCGACGCACAGGTAGGAGAACAGGTTCTCATCGACTCGTCGATCGTGCTTGACAGCAAAGTCGGTGACTTTGTAAGCATCGGACCGCGCTCCTATATTCGTCCCGGCTGCGTGTTTGAGACGGGTTCGAAAGTAGGCACGTGTTGCGAGATCAAGAACTCGCACATAGGTCCGGGAAGCAAGGTTCCGCATCTGTCCTACATTGGGGATACCACTATTGGGAAGAAGTCAAACATCGGTGCCGGTGCGATTACGTGCAACTACGATGGGTTCGTCAAATCGAAGACGGTCATCGGTGACGGCGCATTCATCGGCTCCGATGTCATGATGGTCGCTCCCCTGACCGTCGGAGACGGCGCAATTGTGGCGGCTGGAAGTGTAATATCTACTGATATACCGGCTGATTCGATGGCGCAGGAGCGGGCGGATCTACGTATAGAAGAGGGTATGGCAAAATTCATGCGAGAGATGAGGGAGTAGATGAAAGAGCGGCGGCTGGCACTATTTTCAGGTACGACGAATCCGCAAATTGCAAGCGAGATATCAGAGCTTCTCGACACACGTCTGGGCGAGATAGCGATTCATCGATTTGCAAACGGCGAGATTTACGTTCGGTATTTGGAAGGAGTGCGTGGTGCCGAGGTCTTTTTGATACAGTCGCTCAGCGAGCCGGTCAACGATGCGCTCATGGAGCTTCTCATCATGGTCGATGCCGCAAAGCGCGCGAGCGCCGCGCGAATCGTGTGCGTCATACCGCACTACGCGTATGCCCGTCAAGATAAGAAGAGTGCTGCCCGAGAGCCGATCACCGCACGTCTTGTCGCGGATCTTTTGACCGCCGCAGGAGCAAACAGCATCATCACGATGGATCTGCACACCGGATCGATTCAAGGCTTCTTCGACGTTCCTGTAAACCATCTGACTGCACTCGGAATTATCGCCGATTACTTTAAGAGGCTTCAGCTGAGTGATATGGTCGTTGTAAGCCCTGATGTGGGAAGAGCAAAAGCGAGCAAAAAGCTGTCCGAGCTTCTGGACTGCCACCTCGCCATCATGCATAAGGTCCGTCCTGATTTTAACTTAGCGGAGATATCCCACGTTATCGGCAACGTGGAGGGGAAGACGTGCATCGTGGTCGATGACATGATCGATACCGCCGGCACCATATGTAATGGTGCTGAAGCGTTGATTAGAAAGGGTGCCGCCGGCGTGTACTTGGGCGCCACGCACGGCATCTTCTCAGGTAAAGCGTACGAGCGAATCGCTGCGGCTCCCATCAAAAGTTGCATTGTTACCAATACGATCGCTATCGATCCTGAGGTCGCGAAGAGAAGCAACATAACCGTGCTGAGCGTTGCTCCCATGTTTGCGGAAGCGATTAGGAATGTGCATACTAACAAAAGCGTTAGTGGTTTGTTCGACCCAGAGTTTCAGCTATAAAAAGTCAGCAATAATAGCCTGAGCCGCTTTTTTGCCAGCCCCCATCGCAAGGATGACCGTTGCCGCTCCGGTGACGATATCTCCTCCGGCAAACACACGCGGGTTGCTCGTTCTGCCGTCCTCATCGGTTATGACGTAGCCCCACTCGTTGAGCTCGACCCCGCTTGTCGCATCGGCGGTCAGCGTATTGGCCTTCGTGCCGACGGCGGTAATGATGGTGTCGCACTCGATAACGAACGGTTCGCTTCCATCTGACACCGGTCTGCGTCGTCCGCTCTCGTCAGGCTCCCCCAACTTCATCTGCTGGACTTCAAGACCGGTGCACCATCCCTGGCTTCCCGTAATGCCTAGGGGCGCGCACAACTCTCTGATCTGGGCGTTCTCCTCGATGGCGTGCTCAATCTCCTCATTGCGTGCAGGCATTTCGTCAACGGTACGCCTATAGACGATCGTAACCTTGTCCGCACGCATACGAAGTGCGCAGCGGGCAGCGTCCATCGCGACGTTGCCGCCGCCGACGACCACGACGTGGTGGCCCTCCCAGATGGGCGTATCATATTGAGGGAACTTATATGCTTTCATCAAGTTGATGCGCGTGAGGAACTCATTGGCGCTGTATACGCCATTGAAATTCTCGCCATCAATTCCCAGAAACGAGGGAAGACCGGCTCCGGTGCCGAAGAACACGGCATCGTAGCCGCTTTCAAGTAATTCCTGCGCATCGGTGATGCGCCCGACGATCTGGTTGTATTTAAAGGTGACTCCTGCGCGCTCAAGCGACGCGATCTCATCATCAAGAATCGCTTTGGGAAGGCGAAACTCGGGGATTCCGTACGACAGTACGCCACCACCGGTATGAAGCGCTTCGAATATCGTGACTTCGAAGCCACCCTTAGCAAGCTCTCCCGCACACGCGAGACCCGCGGGTCCGCTTCCAATCACCGCGACGCGCCTACCGTTTTGCGGGGTACTTTCCTCAGTACTTTCAGATGTGGCGTCGCTGTTCTCTCTGCCCCAGTCAGCGACATAGCGCTCAAGGCGACCGATAGCGACGGACTCGCCTCGGCGACCCAACACGCATTTGGCCTCGCACTGGGTTTCCTGTGGACAGACGCGCCCGCAGACGGCAGGAAGCGCGTTGCGTTCTTTGAGAAGCTCAAAGGCACGGGGCATATCCTCAGCGATAATGGCTCCGATAAAATCACGGATGAGTACTTGAACCGGACAGCCCTTCTCACAGGGAGGATTCTTGCATTGGAGACAGCGCTTCGCTTCCGCCAAGGCGGTCGCGTCGTCGTAGCCCAACGCTACTTCATCAAAGGTGCGCGCGCGCTCTTTCGCATCACGCTGTGGCATGGGATGGCGGGGCACGTTATTTACCATGGCAATCACACGCCTTTACAAACTCGCCATCTGCAAGACGTTCTTGCTCGGCATATACTCTTTGGCGCGTCATAAGCTCTTCCCAATCAACAAGGTGCGCGTCAAAATCAGGTCCGTCGACACACCCGAACTTTGTCTTCCCACCTACCTGGATACGGCAGGCGCCGCACATGCCCGTTCCATCGATCATGATGGGATTGAGGGAGGCGAGTGTCCCCACGTTGTACTCCGCGGTCGTCTGGGCGCAGAACTTCATCATGATGCCGGGGCCTACAACGAATACGCGGTCAACCTCTCCTGATGAGCAGAGCTCACGCAGCGGTTCGGTCACCAGTCCTTCGCGCCCCGCAGAACCGTCGTCGGTAACGATGATGAGTTCGGCAAGGTCGAGTGCGCGCAACTCGTCCAGCAAGATGAGCAGCTCCTCGCTACGGGCGCCGGTGATAACCGTTACCTTCGATCCTGCCTCAACCGCGGCCCGTGCCACAGGATACGCGACCGCAGTTCCCACACCGCCGCCGACAACCACCACGTGATCACCTGCGACGATATCGATGCTTTCCGTCCACGGCTGACCCTCATTGACAGCAGTGGGATGACCCATCGGTCCGGCAACATCACAGAGATGGTGTCCAGCCTCTAGATGCTCAAGCAGATGAGTGGTCTTTCCTACACGCATGAAGATGAAACGGATCCACCCTTCTTCTGCAGACCAGTCACTGAATGTAAAGGGAACCCGCTCGCCATACTCGTTTACGCGAAGAATGAAGAACTGCCCCGCATGTGCTTTGCGAGCAACCTCGGGAGCCTCGATAGTCATCTCGAATACCGAGCCGCTCAGCTGCTTCTTGTCCAGGATCTTATAACTCACACCACTCACCTTTGTCTGAATCTGTCCAATAATTGCGTTGTACTAGTATATGACAAGAGTTCTTTCTATGGTCATGAATGTGGGCACGAGATGTCGCGCGGTGACATCGAAGCCCTCAAACAGCCGGTTTATGCGGCAAATCAACGATTAAGTGAACGGAATATGACCTCAAGGTAACGGGGTTGTGAACATTCGTTGAATTATTACAAAACCCACCTAGACTTACAACTCCGTGAAAAATCGCGTGAAATTGACCGAGATTACTAAGGTGAATGACAGTATGGTTTTTGACCAAAGAGTAAAGAGTGGACTATATTGCAGGCAGAGGCGTCTTGTCGCGGGTCTGATGACCCTGGCGCTGATTTGCGTGTCGATTGCGGGCGTGTTTGTGCCCGGACACATTGCGGTCGCGTCCGAGAGTGGGAGCGCGTATGTCGAGGAGGATCTCCGTCCCATCCGATCGGTGCGGGCGAACATGCCCTCAATCGATAGTATCCGTGCACCGAAGATCAAGATGGAGATTCCTGATATCGCGATCGATTCGATGATATGGCCTGTTGCGGGCAGCTGGAACAACAGCTGTGGATTCTTGTGCGGATGCTGGACGCATGGCGGAGGTCATCGCGGCAAGGATATCGGAACGTTCGCGGGAACCCCACCCGTTATAGCGGTAGCACCGGGGCGCGTGATCGATGTCGTGTGGGGCTATAACAATGGCAACGGAAACGTCGTCGAGATCGATCATGGTCACGGTATCGTTTCTCGTTATGCTCACCTCAGTGAGATTGCGGTGTCAATCGGTCAGCTTGTGGATGAGGGAGAGCAGATCGGCAATGCGGGCTCGACCGGTGCCTCTGCAGGCAATCATCTGCACTTCGAGGTCGAGGTAGACGGTCTTCCCGTCGACCCGATGATTTACCTCATCATCCCGACACCTTAGAGAAAACCTCAGCGCGAGACCCGCTACATCATCAGGGCGGACGGGGGCTCAGATGAGCCTCAGAGGCATAATCCGGGGCGAAAACCGTCTCGGGCTGTCCGAGACGGATATGAACATAATATGACGTCTGGATAACGAGGTTGTGAACATTGAGCGGAGAAATAACCGCACCTCATACAATAGATATGTACGTGCAATACGGACGAAATAGGAAAAGGTGTTGTACCCATGGCTTTTAGTCGTAGCAAAGACAACAAATATATATCCATCGGCGCACTACTGATCGCGTCCACATTTCTCTGTGGCTCACTGGTCGGTGCGGTCGCTCCTGCCCGTACCGCATTCGCGACCGATGCCGCGACTCTCTTGAATGAAGCGGCTGAGGCCGGACGCAGAGCGGCGGAAGGGCAAAAGCAGGTCGAAGCGCTACGCGTCGAGATCGAGGGTCTCGATAAGCAGGCAACTGAATATCTGAATCAGGCGGCGGCTCTACAGCCCGAGATAGAGGTCGCATCCGAGCGGACCGAGCAACTCACCCTTGACCTTCGCAATCTTGAAGAGGATGCCGATAGACTACGCAGTAAGATCGCCGCTACCGCTGCCGAATACGCCAAGCAGCAGGAGCTGGTCGGTGGGCGCATGAGCGAGGCGTACAAGCAGGGTGACTTTTTCTTCTTCGATCTCTTGCTTTCCGCAAGGAGCTTCAAGGATCTCATTACTCGCTTTGAATATGTACAAAGAACGATCGAGTCGAACGCGCTCTTTGCGCGAGACTTGGATTTGACGCGTCGCGAACTTGAAAATGATAAAGCTCAACTTGACGTTGTAGTTGCAGAGGCCGCCATCAAACAGAAAGAGGCGGCGGACGCAGAAGGCAATCTGCGCAACCTGAAGGCGTCGCGTGAAGAGGCTGCCCATAACGCCGAGCAAGTTCAGTCCCAAAAGGCGGTGCTGATGGCGGACACGCAAGCAAGCGTTGATGCGAACCGCGCGATGGAGGCGCAGCTTTACGCCGAGGCGAATGCGATGTTGGGCAAGCTGAAAAACCAGGTCTCAGATGGAACCGGGAATATTTCCGGCTCGATGCTCTTTCCGGTAGGTGGAGGCTACAACATGAGTTGTGGTTTCGGCTGCGGTTGCTCGATTCACGGCGGAAACCATAAAGGTCAGGACTTTGGAACGTATAACAGCAATCCTCCCGCAGTAGCGGTTCTTCCTGGTCGCGTGGTGTTTGCGGGTTGGAACGGTGGTTACGGCAATTTCGTATCGATTGATCACGGCGAGGGTGTCGTGACCCAATATGCGCATCTGGCCAGTATCGCGGTATCTGCGGGGCAGATGGTAGGCTCCGGCACGATTCTGGGCAACATCGGATCGACAGGATTCTCCTTTGGTAACCACCTCCACTTTGAGGTCATCGTTAACGGAAGCCACCGCAACCCCATGAGCTACCTGTAGGGGGTTGACAGGGACCGCCTCGACATCTTTGCTTTCTAAATAGAATAAACAGACTCACATACCGCTTCCTTTGAGGAGGCGGTATTGCCATGCCCGCTAGAAGCCTACACGATAAACTCTCGTGATATCAGGCGGGATGATGGGGCAGAGCAGTACATCAAAATGCATGCAATATAATTGCGTAATGCATCCATTGGGGCTATACTGGAGAGGAGGAAGACAGCTCGCTTGATAGGAGAGAGTTATGACCGCACTCCAGATACGCTCCATGCCACCGGACCTTCACGAGTGGCTTGCGCGAACAGCAGAAGAGCAACATCGAAGCATAAACCAGCAGGCGCTTGTTATGTTGAAGATGGCTCGTCAGCAGCTTGAGTCCTCGGAGACTTTGCCCGAACCAAACAACGGGTTGCCGGGAATAGGAGCGATTGAGCCAAAAGACGTGATTCAGAAAAGGATTGAAGAGAACCGATCCCGTCTGAGTTCTGTGTTTGCAGAAATCCAAGAACTCAACAAAAGAACGGGATATGTGTATCCCGATCACCTACCATCTCCAGCGGAGATGATTCGAGAGGATCGTGACCGATGAGAGTAGTACTTGATGCGAGCGCAGCGCTGGAAATAGTATTTGAGCGACCATTTTGCGAGCTTGTTCTCGATACTCTCATGGCGTCAGAGACTGTGTTGGCTCCTAGTCTATATCGCGCAGAGGTTGGGAATGCGCTCTGGAAGAGTGTTAAGGTTGGGGAGTCGACTCTCGAAATGGCGCAAGACTATTATGATTCGGCAATGAGGCTCGTGAAGGAGTTTGCTGACACAAAAGTCCTAACGCCGGCAGCTATGCGATGGGCGTGCAATCTTGGTCACCCAATATACGACATGTACTATCTTGTACTGGCTGACCGCTTCGATGCGCATCTCGTGTCACTTGATAAGCGATTGAACCAGCTTGCAAAGGAGCAGGGGCTGTACCCCGTGAGCTTTGCACGCTATTCCGGCGACAAGGTGTGGTAGGCATGCTCAGAGGCTCCGAATAGCACCAAGACGTACTTTCTTAAGGCGCAGTCCTCCGTTTTTCCATGACGCTCCCATCTATCAAGTGATTGTTGTATCATAAGTGGCGATGAAAAAGTCTTTGTTGATTATTGCGATTTTTGTCATGACGGCAGTGCTTTTGGTGGGGCTGTTCTTTTTTGCGGTCAATCAAGGAAGCATCAAAGTCTCATTCATGACCTTGCTTCAAGGTCTTTTTGTTGAGTACGACCCCAGTGTTGCCGCAATCTACGACCTGCGTTTTCCCCGTATCCTGATCGCTTTGCTTGGCGGAGCGGCATTGGCGGTGGCAGGTGCGCTCTTTCAGGCGGTGCTGCGCAATCCGGTGGCAGACCCTTCGATTATCGGTATTTCAAGCGGTGCCGCACTGGCTTCCGCTCTGGTGGTCGGCCTCTTCCCGATGCTGTACTTCTCTTCGCCGTTGTTTGCTATCGGGGGAGGACTCATCACATTCACCATCGTGTACGCACTTTCGTTTCGCGGAGGGCTGGCGCCCATGCGCGTTATTCTGGTTGGTATCGCGGTCAACGCGGTGCTGGTCGGTCTGGGCGAAGGCATAGGAGTCTTGATGTCGGGTGGCGCATCGATGGGCGGGGGAGTAAGCTTTACCGGAAGCCTCTCCATGAAGACGTGGAACGATGTACGTTTGCTGACGTATTATGTGACGCCGGCACTCATAGCCGCAGGGCTGCTATCCTTTCGCTGTAATCTCTTGGGTCTTGAAGATGATACGGTCAGATCCCTAGGCGTTAACGTGGTAGCGTTGCGCGTCATGGTTTCTTTTGTCGCGGTGGCGCTGGTGTCACTTGCAAGTGCCGTGATGGGGGTCATCGCGTTTTT
>Ga0209737_10000519_pt1 | contig 31130 bp, 15 predicted proteins | sample TergutCu122P3_FD_187284 | JGI IMG/M metagenome (GOLD analysis project Ga0209737, IMG submission 187284) | Cubitermes ugandensis P3 segment gut microbial communities from Kakamega Forest, Kenya - Cu122 P3 (SPAdes) (version 2) | ecosystem: Host-associated > Arthropoda: Insects > Digestive system... | reverse complement strand
AAGGATCGCCCCCTGATGTCGGGTCTGTTTCCTCAGTCCAGATGTTAATGTCCGCCCCGGCAGGAACGACGACAGAAGGTGTCGTTAGTGAGAATCCTGCTCCGATTATGAGGTTCACGTTGCCAATGGGTTTTAGGCTGTCGGTAAGAACGATGTCGTCCAGGACAATGAACCACCCTTGGCTTGTCACATCCGTATCGTCAAGCGTGAAATATGTGCCGTCCCACCCGAAGTCCGATACATCGTATAATTCGAACACATCGGTTTGGAAGGTTGGAGTTCCGTCCTCATCCAGGTAACTGTAGTCACCATATCCTGTCTTCAGTACCATGGTGATCACGTTCGGACCGAGGGAGGTGATGCTGCCGGTTCCGGCGTATCTTTCAGATATTGATGTAGTTACGTCGAATACGACCAAGGAAAGTGTCGCATTACCTGCCGGCAGCGAGAATTTGAGTTCGGTTGCTCCTGCTGGGATGGTCGCGCCTACAAAGCTGAACGGAACATCGATGATAGTGTTGGTGGCGCTGTCGAATTGCTTTACCATGTAGTCGGCGCCGTTTATCTTCAGTACGCTGTATGTCACCATATTGTCAAAAGCAAAAGCGGCCGGGAACTTTGCAGTTACCGGGTATACAGGGGCGTTAGTGGGTGTTGGTATGGGAGACCCGATGACAGTCCCGCCGTAATAATAGTAGTCGCCTGTGCCTATGCCGAGGCCGCCTGTGGTCACATCCACGGTGCCTCCGTTGATTATCACGGTAGCATATTGACTTCCGCCGCCTGTGCCTACTCCGGAACCGACCAAACTGTCAGCTACTATATAGCCTCCGTTTATCACGATAAGGCCGCCGTTGCCGTTATGGCCGCCGCCGATCCCTGCACCGTGATTGCTGCCGCCGCTGCCGCCGTGGGCCGTTATCTTGCCGCCGTTGATTATGATCGTGCCGTAATCAACGTTGTTGCCGCTTCCGATGCCTGCGCCTTGGTTGTCGCCTGTCACGGTCAATTCGCCCATGGCTGCCCCTGTGGATTGAGCATAGATACGCAGGATATTATTCCCGGCCTTCAGCACACTGATACCGGCATTGTTGCTTGCCCCGTCCAGAGTCAGAGAGCTTCCGTCCCCAAGAATGATATGGACGTCGCCCACAATATTGAGTGTGGTAGCTGTTGCGCCAGTGACCGATCCGCTGATCAGATACCATCCGCTGGTCAGCGTATAGCTCAGGGCGGCCAGATCTGCGGCTGATGTGATGATCTCCACATTCGGCGGCACCGCCAGATCGTCCGTGCTCACAACGGTTCCTTTTTCACTTATATACGGAACATTGGTCGTGGTCGCTGCTTCTGTATCGGATGTGGGCGCAAGCACCGCGACCGCGGTGAGCACCATCGCTAAGGCAATTATCACTGCCGGAAGAAGCGCACGAAGTGTTCCCGTCTTTATTTTCATCATATTCATTACCCTCCTCGAAATTAAATGCGTACACACCTGCATTGACAGGCAGCATCCCGCCCCTTCCTGCGCTGTATACTGAAAATGGTGTGTGACTTTGTCGTGTAAAATTGTATTATTTTATAAGAGTAAATACTTATTTACCATAGGACGCTAAAATTTATATATTTTAAAAAGAGCAGGCGTGATCAAATCCATATTTTCTACTATCAATTCCTCGTATCCAGATGAAAAACAGATGACCGCAGTCTGCATTAAATTCGAGTTAATAATACCCCTGAAAGCGGCCATCGGTTGGATGTAACTTACCTGACATTCGACCAACAGTAAACTATTTATCTACTTACGAGTTGGTGAATCGTGAGTTGGTGAATCGTGATTCAGGAAACTAACGTTAAATTCTACGACCGCGGGAGGATACAAGAACTGAGTTCGCTGGAAGAGCTGTATGAAAAGAACGGATTCAAATTCGCTGTGGTATACGGCCGCAGGCGCGTTGGGAAGACCAGCCTGATCAACGAGTTCATCGACCGCGGCAATAAAAAAGCGATAAGATTCATAGCAACCGAGAACACGGATCTCGTCAACAGGGAAAGCTTCTCGGAGAGCATATTCGAAGTGTATCCAGAATCGTCCGAATTCGGTACCTTTGCGACATGGGAGAAGGCATTTAGGTACGTAGCAAAAGAGACTGGGGGCGAAAAGCTCGTCGTATATATGGACGAGTACCCTTATCTTGCAAAAGCTCACCCGCCCATCTCTTCGGAGATCCAAAAAATAATAGACACTGTTCTAATTAGAACAAACATCCTCCTCATTCTGTGCGGCTCTTCAATGTCCTTCATGGAGAACCAGGTACTGGGATACCAGAGCCCCCTATACGGAAGGCGGACCGCGCAATATAAAATAGAACCGCTGGATTATTATGACAGTGCGGAGTTCTTCGGCAGCGCAAGCTTAGAAAGCAAACTGCTCGGCTATGCGGTGACCGGCGGGATCCCCCAATATCTCAACGAGATCTCTCAGTTCGGATCCATAGAGGACGGGATAGAAAAGGCATTCTTCACGAAGAACGGATACCTGTACGAAGAGCCGCATAATCTGCTGAAACAGGAACTCCGCGAGCCGGCCTTTTATAACGCCATCATCAACGCGATCGCGACAGGTTCGACAAAGCTGAACGTTATATCAGGGAAAGTAGGCGAGATGGATAACAAGGTGGCCAAGTATGTGAAGAACCTCATCGATCTGGGCATCATTGAAAAAGAAATATCCGTTTTAGCAAAGAATGATCGGAACGGCATCTATCGCATCAAGGACAATATGTACCTTTTTTGGTACAGGTTCGTTAAGGAGAATGTGTCCAGGGTCGAAAGTCGTTATCAAAACATCTACAAAGAAATGGTGGAACCTCAGATCACGGAATTCATGGGGCATGTTTTTGAGAATATCTGTTTACAATATCTCACGCGCCTCAACATCAGCGGGAGGCTGCCGTTCTCATTCGATGGGGCCGGCAGGTGGTGGGGAGGCAACCCCATCACGAAGCAGGAAACGGAAATTGATATCATCGCACATTCAAAGAAGGAGATCATCTTCGGCGAGTGTAAATGGAAGAACGATAAAGTCGGCCCGGATGTATACAGCGAACTGAAGAAAAAGGCCGCGATGTTCTCCGAGAGAGAATTGTATTATTACATATTCTCAAAAAGCGGGTTCACGGAAAGCCTGAAAAAAGAAGCTGAGATGGATGACAGGTTGAAGCTTGTGGGATTGAATGACCTTTTTGATGTATAAAGATACAATAAAGAAAGAAATGAAGGAAGGGTTTCCCCTCCGTTTCAAAATGTTTGTTGGTTGATACTCAGCCCTTTGTTGCACCGTCCTTGCTTTTCTTCCTGAAGAGGAAGAACAGCAGGAAGAGCACCAGAAGCACTACGATTATCACTACGATCATCAACCACAGGTTGCTGCCGCTCAGTGCCCCTCCGCTGCTTCCGTCGGAGATGAAACTGAGATTCAGTTCCAATGTCGTACTGCGGTGGGTGTAGGAAACCTCGTTCAATTGGATCACATTGCTCCCTTCCCTCCACTCAGCGAACTCATAGCCTTTGTCGGCTACCGCCCTGACAGATACATTGGCGCCTTCTATCAAAGCAACTGGTGACGTATACTTCGTGTACTGTCCTCCGTTCACGCTGTACTCGGCATATCCTTTCCCTTCTACGATGTTGATCTTCAGAGTGATGCCCGATGTGGGGGTCCTGCTGATCACGCTGATCGTATGGTTCGCCAGGACGTCATTGAAGGTGTATTCACCCGCATCTATCACCGACTGCGGCTGATATACCCCGTCCACTACAACAGCTCCAACGAAGTATCCTGCTGCCGCTGAGAAAGTGAACGTCACGTTCGCCTTGTTCGCCACGGTCACTTTCCCGGAGGGTGTGATGGTGGAATTGCTGTCGGCGCTTGCCGTGATATAATGCACATGGCCGCTGACGACGACCTCAGCGATGAGCTGAAGGGGCTCTGCTGTTATATTGAACTTGAGCACCGGGTCCGGTGCGCCCGTGGTGTACGTTGCGTTGCCGGGCGTTCCTGTTACCGCTCCGGTGTTAGCGTCGATAAGGACGATCTTTCCGGTCGAGAATCCTGCGGGCAGGTCCTTCAGGCTCACCAAAGCGACCCCAATGTCTGCGATACCGCCGACCCTCGCATACTTATACGGCACGCCTGTGGGCGTGCCCTCGAAGGACAGGGTGGAACCTGGGTCCGTACCCATGTTGAAGTTTCCTTCGATCACACTTTCCGATCCGAGCAGTACATTGTTCGATAAATTGGAAAGAACTACGCTTCCCGAAATGAGTCCCCATTGCTTAAGGTCGATCGTGGAATCTGCTGTGATACCTGCGATCTCGCCTTCGTTGTAGACCATACCGCCGGCCATCAGGTATATACCGTTGCCGCTGCTGGCCAAGATGGTGCCTGTGTCCGTCATGGTTTGATAGTTGAAGATGTTGCCCTGCGCATAAAGAATAATGCCGTTGTTGCTGCCCCAGATCCTTCCGCCGTCATTGTATATCTCTAGAAGATCGCCGCCTGTGACCACTATTGCGTCCCCTGCGATACCTTCGATCGCCCCTGCGTTTCTGATCTCCCAGCCTCCCCTGAGCCCTGATGTCTGGATGCCGCCGGGCCCGTTTACCAATCCATAGTTTATTAAGCGGAGGTCGCCGCTGTTGAGTCTGATCGCCCATTCGCCGCCGCCCAGTGCCACGATGGAACCGTTATCGTAGTTCTCGATGTGTGTATCGTCGTTGGCTTCTATGCCGCCGGTTATGCCCATGATCGTACCGTCATTGTACACTTCGCCGCCCGAATCTAAGTATATTCCGTATAATGAGTCGCCATAGATGCCTCCGATATTACCGATCTCACCGTAACCGCAATAGATACCGTTGTTGCCCCCTGTGATCGAGGCACCTGCGGCATCATTCCACACTTCGCAAGATCTTGCTGCATATATGCCGTTGAGATCTCCATCGATCAGGCCGTAATTTGACACACTGAGGGTACCATCCTCGGAATGTATCCCATCATTGTTGTTGCCGTATATCTCTCCTGTTTCAAAATTTTGCACTTCTCCGCCGTATTCAAAGTAAACGCCGTTGCTGTCTCCGATGATGAGGCCATAGTTGTTATGGAGATAGCCATCACCCCCAGAATGTATCCCATCCACGTTGCCTGTGATCGAGCCGAAGTTACATTGTATAATGAAATAATAGGGTGAGTATACACCATGGTTCGTGCCGGCGATGTAACCATAGTTGTAGATATCGGCATCATCGATAGAGATGCCGTTGATGCCGCCCTCGATGATGCCTGAGACGCCGTTGTATATAATCGCCCAAGAGCCGCCGGTGTAATGGATCCCGTTTTCTCCTGCATCGATGTGCGCCGTGTTCTCAAAACTTTCATGATTTACCGTAACGCCGTTGTTGACGGTTTTCAGAACACCGAAATCAGTGCCGCCTGCCGAGGTCGGGTCTTCCGTGTACAGATTGAAGTAAACATTTGAGCCGACAATTATGCCTTTGTCGACCTTCAATGTGCAGTCGGCTCCGATGACCAAGTTGACCGTGGTGCCCAGTATCGTGAGCGTGCTGTTGCCCAGATCGATGTTCTGCGTTACTATGAACCACTCAGCCCCGTATGCACCGGTCAGCGTATAGTTACCCGCTGCCCCTCCGAAATCTGCGGCCGCCTGAAGATCTTCACCTGTGGCGGAATCCACAGTGTAATTTTCATAATCGAATTTTACGTATTGTACGTTGGTCAATGCCGCATCGGTCTCTGTGTCCGGCGCAAGAAATGCGACCGCTCCGATGATCATCACCGCCGCGATGATGAAAGCCGGCAATAACCTGCGAGATGTCCTCGCATTCAATATTTGTTTGACTATCATTAATTTCCCCCCTAGTTAGATTGATTTTTTTCGGCCGTGAGGGCCGCGCTAACGATATAATATCTCCTCTTAGTTTATAAAAAAATTCAATATAATAACACCTGCTTTAATATACGCACGAGCGCAGCGCATAGTGTGAGCGATTTCTTAAAGACAAAAAAGTATGTGAAGGAAGGGTTTCCCCTTCCGTTTCAAGTTGTTTTTTTGCTCGGTCTCTGCTTCGCCTTTCCTCAGACCGGCCTCCTCAATAGGAAGTATACTACTCCCGCCACCATCGCCCCCAATATTATCAGAGGAACATACAGCATCAGGTAATTCGTACCGCTGCCGCTGCTGTCATCTCCCGTGAAGTACAGATCGACCTGTGTGACCGCCCCGCGGCCGCCCATGTTTATCACCGTGGTAGACGAATGGATCTCGTTGTTCCCGTCCTTCCACTTCACGAACTCGCTGCCGTCAGCGGCCACTGCTCTGATCGTTACCGAAGTGTTCTCCGAGAGTGTCAATGCCATTGTGTACTTCGTGAACGTAGTTCCGTTGAGGCTGTATTCGGCATATCCCCTCCCTTCGGCAACGTTGATCTTTAACGTCATTGCAGTCTTGGGTTCCCTGCTGAACACCTGTATCGTATGATTGGATTTCACATCGTAGAATGTGTAGTATCCTCTGTCTATCACAGATTGAGGTTGATCGACCCCGTCCACGACGACAGATCCGATGAAGTATCCCGCGGCCGCCGAGAAGGTGAACTTAGCGTTCGTTCCGCCCGGTACCGTCATTTTGCCGGCCGGGGAGATGGAAGCATTGCCGAAGGTCGTTGCGGTTATGGTGTAGTCCCTGTAGGGAAGCGGCGCCTTTACCGCGATCAGATTGTTGCCGTCCACTTTCAGGTCCATCTTGATCCCTCCGACCATGACAGAGCCGTTGCTCGGTTTGCCGTTCAGCACATTTGCTGTGATGAGGACAAGCGTCTCCCCTGCGAAGCCTGCGGGGGCCTGGATGCTTTTAACTTCAGCTTTGCCTATGTTGGCTGTTCCCGTTACTGTTGCGAACTGCAAAGTGGCCGCATCTCCGGAGAACACTAGCATGGATGCCGGGTTCGAGCCGATGGAGAAGTTCCCGTCGATATAGCTTCCGACCGCTAACTCCACAAAGTTGACAACCGCCGCATTATCAACGAGTATTACATCCCCTGTAATGAGTGCCTTGTTCCAAAGGGAGGTCGGCCCGGATGATACTTCTATTCCGCCCGATATCTCGCCATCAAGGTTGTAGACCCTGCTGATCGCATTGCCCTGAAGCTTCACGCCGGTTCCGCCTGATACTGTTCCGTAATTCTCGATGCTTCCGTAGAACTCTGTCCCGATTCCCACCGAAGTAACGCTGATGGTGCCGTAGTTCACAACATACGCATCGTCACAGCTGCCTCCGACCCATATACCGTTCCCTCCGGAGATCTCGCCTGCAGCGAAATTGGTGATCCAGACTGTTTCGGCAGTGTCGGATACATTTGCAAGTATTCCGGTGACCGAGTTTTTGATCTCTCCTGTGTTCTCTATGACGATCATTGTGCCGGCGTGAGCGTATATTCCATAGACGGATGCGTTTATCTCGCCGTTGTTCACGATAATGACCGCGTCACCGTTATTAACGAGAATACCGTCGCGGGATGTGCTTCCTACATATCCCGAGTTTATGATGTAATAGTCATTTGCCATATCCAGCCATGTGACTGCGATACCTCCTGCTCCTGAGATCCGGCCACCGTCATTTGCGACATAGGCCTTGCCGTCGACGTGGACTCCCCATTCCCGCGTACCGATGATCGCCGCCACTGTCAATCCGCTTCCATCGTCTTGGTTGTTGACCACGCAATCCCCTACTGAATAAACTCCATAATTGTCGCCGGTGATGACGCCGCCGATGTTGCGCACCTCTCCCCCATTCAGAAGATAAATGCCTGAGTCTGCTCCTGCTATCGAGCCTTCGGGAGCAGTTCCTGTATTGACAACTTTGCATGCTACGTTCGCCCATATCCCGAAGTTGCCGGTTATTTTGCCGCCGTCGTTCGTTATTAAAATATCGGTTCCGCCGTCAAAGTTCACTCCGGGGCCCCCGGCCCCTTGGATCCACCCCTTGTTGGTGAATTCATCGGTCACGCCGGAGAATCCGCCCATGTACACTCCAATGTTTCCTTTTATGAGACCGGTGCCGACACTGTTGCCTTTATTGATGATAGTGGTGGAATAACTAACATATATTCCTGCGCCTCCGCCTTCGATCGTACCGGTCACGCCGTTCGTTATAGAACCGCCTCCCGGCGTGTACACGCCGGAGTATCCTCCTGCCATGATCGTTGCGGTATTGATAAGGTGGCTGTTTGCCCTGAGATTGATGCAGTCCGTTGTTGCCGATGTAACTCTGCCCGTGTTAGCAAACGGTTGCGAATACAGCCCGAGCCTCTTCCCCGAGGCAACATTGACATGGCCGTCCGTATCAGAGCCAGATGTACCTGTAACAGCCAAAGTGCAGCCGTCCTTGATGATGATGCCGACATCGCCTGTTACGACAAGTTCTGACAACGAAATGTTTTCTGTCACGTAGTACCAAGTGCCGTCGGTGCCTGTCAAGCCCGGATAGTCGTTCAGCACGCCTGCCGCTCCCGCAGCACCGAAGTAAGCCTGATCGATGTTGACTGCGTTATGGGTCATCGTGAACCCTTCCTCATCCGTATACTGAACCGAGGAGACCGTTGCCGCGACCAGCGCCTTACTCGTTGCCTTTATCGTGAAAGTGAGCGCGGGCACCGTTGTGGTGTAAGTGGTGTTCGAAGGCACTCCTGCGACCGATCCTGTGTCTGCGTCTATCAGGATGAGGACCCCGCCCGTATACGCCGCCGGCAACCCTTGTATCTCCACTTGGGACAGATTGATGCTGGCTATGCCGCCGACGGTAGCGTATTTCAGCGGGCTGCCTGTCGGAGTGCCGGTGAAGGTGATTGTTGAACCAATATAGCAGAAAAAGTCTCCAGTGATCGAACTGCCTGCGCCGAAAGTGACCTCGCCGGGAATAGAACCCAGCATTGCTCTTCCGTTGACAGTGCCCAAGTTGACAAAGATGACCTTACCGCAAGAGATACTGAACCCGCCGCTTACTCCGGTGATCGTTCCGATATTGAGGCCATTGATGCCGTTGGTGATCGAAATGCTCGTTCCCAGATTGACGACGATACCGTCCCCCACCGTGCCTTGGATCAGTCCGTAGTTAACTATCTCGTCGGTCGTAGCCATATTATCGATCTGCACACCGGCGGGGCCTTTTATCACCCCGGTCGTTACTCCGTCACCGTCGTTGAGGATGGTGGCCGAAGCATATGCAACAATGCCTGCCAAGCCGGGGGCACCGCTTCCTGTAGCAGTGCTTTCGATCCATCCGTAGTTTTCGATCATGCCTGTTACTGTTGCTGAACCAAGAGAAATGCCGCGCGATGCACCGGTTATTATTCCGTCTGCGGAATTGACTATCAGGATGTCTGTCCCGTTTCCGATCTGGACACCGTTCAGGCCTGTTCCTATGATCGACCCTTTGTTTTCGAATATGTCCCCGGCTGCAGATATGCCCGAGAAGTCCAAAATAGCCACGCCCGTTGTGCCTCCTATGATTGTTCCTTCGTTATAAACGGTAGCAGATCTTGCAGCGTAGATGCCGTAAGTACCGCCTTCTATCCAGCCCTGGTTCCAGACCTTGCCGTTCACTGAAAGACTGATCCCGTACGCACTCCCGTAGCCGGCCGAAAAGCCGGTGATCTTGCCTGTCTTGGCGCCGCTGATTATGTTTGAGATGGTGATGTTGTTCCCATTGAGGATTTGTACGCCTTCCCCCGAATTGCCTTTTATCAGACCGCAATTGGTGAAGTGGTCTCCTGCGCTGCCGTTGAAGTTGTTGATGCGCACACCGACTGCACCTTCTATGATCCCTGTGTCGACACCGTCTCCCTCATTGACTATCGTTGCTGAATGCTTTGCATCGATACCGTATGCGCTGCCTCGGATCAACCCGTAGTTTCTGATCTCGCCTGTTAATACCCCGGTGGGAGCAGGAATATCGCCGCCGCTGAATGAGATGCCCCATCCGTTATTATCGGCAATGATCTTTCCCTCTTCATGATTGGTAACTAAGATATCGGTCCCGCTCTGGAAACTGATGGCTGCTGCGCTGCCGCTGACGCCTCTTATCACTCCTTTATTGGAGATGGTATCTCCAGCTCCTCCTGCTCCCGAGAATTCCCCGAACCAGATACCGCTGAGTCCGCCTTCGATCAGCCCGCCGGTGACTCCGTCACCTTCATTCTCTATTGTAGCGGATTTGGCCGCAAGTACAGCCCTATTGTTGCCAGCCTTGATGATGCCGAAATTGTAGAGGGCTCCACCGTCCCTGAAGTCGACACCGCCGTCGATTGTGGCCATTATCGTCCCGCCGAGCATGTTGTTCATGACCGCGGGTGTTGTTGAGAAAGAGACACCTACTGGGCCTGTGATCTCCCCATAGTTGTTGACAGTGCCGCCTCCTTCTAATTTCATCCCGCTACTGCCGCCGGTGATCTTGCCTGTGACGCCGTTGTTGAATGTTAATCCGGACGGTGCAGTAACGCCGATCCCACTCACTTCAATGGTGGCTGTGTTGTTGGTTGTGCCTCCCGCGAAATAAGTGATACCGTTTCCACCTGTTGAGACAAATTTGCCGTATGGAATGGTAGATGCTCCCGGTTTCTCAGTGTAGAGATTGAGGACCGATCCCGAGTTTACTCCGAATCCGGTTCCGGTGGTCAGAGTGCAGCCGGCACCGATGATGAGATTCACCGTACCTGAAGGGATCAAAATGGCGCTTCCTGAGCCAAGATCGATGTTGTTCTTTACTATGAACCATGAGCTGGTGCGATCGTCGAGTATATACGTCGGAGAGGCCCCATAGAAACTTCCGGCCCCTGTGAGTTCGATCACATTCGTTACCCCTATAACGTCGGTGTTCACCGGATCTCCGTTTACATCCAGAAATATTATGCTTGTTGCCGCTTCGGTATCCGTCGCCGGATGCATCATCGCAGCGGCGGCGAGCGCCACTACTACTGCAATGATCAGTGCCGGCAGGAGCCTGCGGGATATTCTTACATTTGATAACTTCTCTATTTGCATTGTTAAACCCCCCTTTTTGCGCAAGATCTTTCTTTTCAGAAGAAGTGTTTGCGTCTTATTTTATAAAAATATCATATAGCGGTATATAAAAAATCGGAAAGGCCAGCATCCGTTAGTACAATAAACTGAATCTGAAGCTTGTTTTTTTGACAGAGCATCGACATTTGACGATTTTTTGCATTGAACGATGCAAAGCTTTTATACAAGTTAGCAGTAGCAGATTCCGCAGCGAGGTGGGGTAGCCAGGATATCCCGTCGGGCTCATAACCCGGAGATCGGTCGTTCAAATCGACCCCTCGCTACCATGCCTTTTATTATCTTTCGATGCTGGGTATTTGGTTATAAGAGACTTTTTGCCTCTTCCGGCGACAGCTCCAAAGCTTTGAGCATGTATTGCAGAGCTTTCTTCGCATACGGCGCCCTTGCCTTCGGATCTTCCATTATTTCACCATATGTGGCCATGACGTTGTTGAAATATTCTATGGCGAACTCCGAGTATAACGTCGATTCCATGGATTCGTCTATCTGAGCGGCTTCGTTGTATGCCTTTTCTGCTTCGTCGTATTTGTTCACCGATATGCAGAACAGACCGTACGATTGATAATATTCGACCTTGTCCCCGCCCAGCTCTATCGCTTTTTTGTAAGCTTCCATTATCTCTTCTACAGCGACCTTCGCGCCGAACATCCCTGACGCATAATTACCGCATTCCGCTTTGTAATACCATGCCTCTGCGTTCTTGGGTTGTTCTTCCGCGAGTTTCTTGAATAAAGAATAAGCTTTCTTGAAATCCCCTTCGTCCATCGCTTTCATTCCGGCAGCGATCTGTTTGTCCGGTGCGCCTTCCGCCATTGTTATCAAATGTGGTAGGGGGGAGATACATTTTAATGTCTTTCCCTAAATGTCATTTGAATTACAACAATGGTTGTTGGTATTGTGTTGTTCCGTTCATTCCAATGCAGGGGGGCCTTCTTAACAGAATGGTTCCGGTCCCGACTTGTTCTGTGGCTTTCTATTATTTACACTATGTGAAAAAATGACCAAGCTTCGGCCGAGGTCATATTTTTATTGTAATATGGGGATGAAGGGCCATGATAGAGGATCTGTGGGATAAGATATCGAAAGACCCTGCGGCGGAAGGATACGTGTTCAAAAAGATAGACCCGCCGGCCCCCGATCCGGAGAGCATGAAGAAATGCAGAGAGCTGTGCGAACAGAACCTCTGCGGCGAATACGGTGTGACCTGGGGGTGTCCTCCCGGCATCGGCACCGAAGAAGAATGCCTGCGCAAAGTGACCGGTTTCTCTGATGCTGTTGTGATAATAAAAAAATTCGAGAACATTGATCTTAAAAACAATATTCTTGTAAAGGATCTGGCCGCCGATTATCAGGACATGTGCAGAAGGTTCAGCAGCCTTATGAAAAAAGAAGGATACAAGGTACTTCCTTTATCGGACGGCGGGTGCAGTTACTGCGGCGAGTGTTCATATCCGGACCCGTGTAGGTTCCCCGACCAGTTGGTGCCGTCGATCTCCGCCTTCGGCATACCGATGGAAGAATACATGAGATCCCAGGGCATCGAGTTCGAGTTCGCCGACAACGAAATGACGCTCTACGGAATAATACTGTACAATGAGCATTGATTAGAAATGTTTATACAGAAAGTGAATATCATTAGAATAATAAGCCGTGGGCCATATGGACGAAGAGACGTTTAAGAGGATCGCAAAGGCAGCACACCTGGCGTTCAGCGATGAAGAATCGAAAAGATACCTAGCCGAACTCAACGAAATTCTTGCTCTTGTGAATGAACTCGATGATGCTCCGGGGGAGGATGGATTCGGGGTGATCCCGATAGATGTCGCTGATGTCCTGAGAGACGATATACCGGATCTGTCGTATGATCCATACGAACTTCTGAAGGACATGAAAACATACGAGAACTATGTCAGGGGGCCGAGACTCTTATGAAAATGCCCACTCTCTCGGAACTCAATGAAAGATACCAACTGTTCAGTTGTATCGCTGACGAAGTAGGATCAGGAAAGTTCCTCTTCTCAGCGGCAGACAGCCTGACGTCTAAAGACATGATCGCAAGAAGCGGCTCCGAGATACTCGACGGATACCGCCCGGTATTCGATGCCGCTGCAATAGAAAAATTAAGGGAGGCAGGAGGGAAGCTGATCGGAAAGACCAACCTTGACGAGTTCGGATTCGGTTCGTTCTGCACCAGCTCTGCATTCGGCATTCCGAAGAATCCTTTCGATCCCGAAAGGTCATGCGGCGGTTCTGCGGGAGGTTCGGCGTGCGCCGCATCATTGCTCGAAGACCACGTCTCATTGGGAGTTTCCACCGTCGGATCGATATGCTGCCCCGCAAGCTTCTGCGGAGTTTATGGTTTGGTGCCGACATACGGCAGAGTATCAAGACACGGAGTGATCGACAGCGCAGGTTCGATCGATTCAGTCGGAATGCTTTCCTCCGACCCGAAAAAATTCGCCGATCTCCTTCCTATCATTTCTGGAAAGGACCCTAGAGATCCCACGTCGTGCGCACAGCCCGCCCTCGAACTGAAAGGTACGAAAATAAGATCCGTGGCTGTCCCCGAAGGATGCACCGAGGGTTTGAGCAGCGATGTCCTGAAAGCATTCGAATCGTCTCTGGGTATATTGAAAAGCATGGGTATCGAAGTTAAAAAAATTAAGATGCCTTCTCTGAAATATGCTCTGCCCGCTCTGCATATGCTGTCGGCTGCCGAGGCCTCGACATTCCTTGCGAGCTTCGTAGGAATGAGGTACGGCCAACAAGAAGGGGACCTTGCATTGAAGTTCGACGATTACTTCACATCCTTCAGGACGAAATATTTCGGCGATGAAGTAAAGAGAACGATACTCCTCGGTACATATGCAAGAATGGCGGTGCAGAGGGACCGCTATTATTACAAGTCTCTGAAAGTAAGAAACCATATTATCTCGATCTACAAAAAGGCCTTCGCCGACTGCGATGCCGTGCTGACCCCGACAATGCCTTTTGTTGCGCCGAAGTTTTCCGACATAACGAAAATGACACCCGCCGAAACCTTCAAAGCGGGGTATCTCACCGCTCCCCCAAGCCTTGCAGGCATGCCAAGAATGTCGGTCCCCTGCGGATACGACGGGAACGGAATGCCTATCGGGATGCAGCTTGTGACCGATCATTGGAATGAGGACCTCCTTGTGACATTTGCTATCGAGTGGAGCAAAGCTTTCAAGATAAGAAGGCCGGAGGTGTCGCCATGATGATCGGACTGGAGATACATGTGCAGCTTCCCACTGCGACAAAGATGTTCTGTTCGTGTCCGACGACAGATGCGGAAGCACCGAACACTCACGTCTGCCCCGGTTGTCTGGGTATGCCCGGAACCAGACCGGTATTGAACAAAAAATGCGTGGAATATGGAATTAAGTTGGCAAAGATGCTCAACTGCGAGATCCCCGAAGTAATGTGGTTCTCCAGGAAGACCTATTTCTATCCGGATATGAGCAAAGGTGTCCAGATCACTCAATTCGATCAAACCATAGGAAAGAAAGGGTGGGTCGTTCTGGGAAAGAAAAGGATCGGTATAACAAAGATACAACTTGAAGAAGACCCCGGAAAGACCAAAAGATTCGGAGATCAGTCATCTCTGGTAGATTATAACAGGGCCGGGACCCCGTTGGTCGAGATAGTCACCGACCCCGATTTCACATCCCCTGCCGAAGCCAGGGAATTCCTTAAACAGCTTATCGCCGACATCCGCCACACCATAGACCTTCCCGGTGACGGCGAGAGAAGCATCCGCTGCGACTGCAACATCTCCATCGGAAAAGAGAGAGTGGAAGTAAAGAACGTCAGCGGCCTGAGGAATGTGGAAAGAGCATTGACATTCGAAGCGGTCAGACAAACAAAGATACTGAAAGCCGGAGGGAAGATCGATAGGGAGACCCGCAGCTTCGATGAGGAACGCGGAGTTACTTTTTCTGTTAGAAAGAAAGAGTACGAAGGCGACTACGGATACATAGACGAGCCGGATCTGGGAGTGTTCAACCTGAAGGAATATGCGTCCTCGGTATCTATCAAAGAGAGCCCGGCTGTGATGGCCGTTAGATTAAGCAAAGAATACGGGATCGATTCAAAGACCGCGGAACAATTCGTTTCAACATCGGTGAATCTTGCGAAAGCGTTCGAGATGATAGTAAAAGAAGCAGGTTCTGTTCAGACCGCCGTTTCATGGACCAAGGGTACGGTCAGCGCAAACTGGAAAGTGTTCGAAGCGTCAGGCAAAGATCCGAAAGGGATCGCTTACATTATAGCAAAATATGCAAAAGGCGGGATGACCGACATTGAGGCGGACATGGAACTGAAGGCCTACATGACGGGAAAAAGCACTGAAGCGATCAAAGGCCAAGATGCGGATCTGGGTAAGATAATCGACGATTACCTTGATTCTCATCCGGAGATCATCGCCGAGATAAAAAAGAACGAGAGATCCATAAACAGAGTCATCGGCCACGTGATGAAAGAAACGGGAGGGAAATATTCCTCTTCCGACATCGTAGCCGCGGCAAAGAGCGCACTGGGTTCAAGGCTTTGAGAAGAGCTGAATTGAGATTTTTCCACTTTCGGACACCCCCCTGGAGAGTTTATATAATGCCTACGCCGTACTATTTTTGGCATAAAGCCAGCAAGTATCGCGGGTTCCAGGAAAGCTGACGTATATCAAAAAGTAAGAGAATTTTGAACTCAGCCGGAACCGGGGAAACCACAGGGTGTTCCTCATTTCAGTAGTCTTACAGAAAGGAGGGATACACAATGGAATCGGAAACTGAAGAATGGAAAGAATCATGGCGTAACGATTGGCTCAGATCGATCGCCGCGTTCGCCAGCCAGGCTGGCGGCACATTGATCATCGGTAAAAAAGATAAGACCGGCGAAGTCGTCGGTGTTAATAACCCCAATAAACTCCTCGAAGAGATCCCCAGCACTATTTGGAATAAATTAGGGATCACCCCCACTGTCGAGGCGATGTCTGAAGGTGGCAGGACCTGCATCGTAATTAGGGTCAAGGAAGAAGGCCGCCCTGTCGCCCTGGACGGTGTTTTCTACAAAAGAGTTGGGAGTACGACACGGGTGGTTGCAGGCAATGAACTGCAGACATGGATCCTTTCCAGCAGAGGTATGTCATGGACTGATATCCCTGCGAGAGATACGAGGCTCGGCAGTCTGTCACAGGAAGCAATCGATTTCTTTGTAAGGAAAGGAACGGCGTCAAGACGGATGAGCCTGAAAGCAGTTGAAAGTGATAACGAGTCTATTTTGAGAAATTACAAGATGATCAACGAGGAGGGGCAGTTGTTGAACTCCGGTGCGATCGCCTTTTTGGAAGAGCCTGGGATGAAATTTTGGTCAGCAAATACAAAGATCGGGGCCTTCAGCACAGATGACCGCCTTCTGAGGCACGACCAGATCGATTGCGCCATCGTGATGCAGCCCGATAAAGTAATGGATCTTCTCCTTAACAAATACATACTGGGGACCGACGAGATCGAGGGATTGATGATGGTCACAAAGTATCCTTATCCTGAAAAGGCGCTCAGAGAGGCCATAATGAATGCTACGATACACCGCGATTATTCAAAAAACGTGAGCACTTACATCAGAGTGTATCCGGATCATGTCAGCATTTCAAACCCTGGTTCTCTGCCGGAGGGATGGACCGAAGATCATCTTTTCAATAAACATGAGTCAAAACCTACCAACCCTGCGATTGCAAAAGTGTTTTTCGATATGGGATATATTGAAGCATGGGGCAGCGGAATAGAATTGATCCGGAAAGAATGCGAGTTAATGGGTCTCCCAATGCCGGAATATGTTGCCGATTCGAACCGCGTAGAGATAACATTCAAGCTTCCGGAGAAGAAAGGAGAAGGTCAATCGGGAAAGGCCCTCATCGACATATCTGAGCTGTCCGAAAGAGAAGCAGCTATATTCATGTTAATTTGCAAAGGGGACATCTCCACGTTTGCTGAAATTTCTGATTCAACCGGTTTGTCCAAAAAGGCCGTGAGGATTGCTGTCAACAAGCTTGCGGAAAGAGGGTTTGTGAAGAAATTAGGAGGAAAGAGATATGGAAAATGGGTTCCATATTCCAAATCCGAGTGATGCATATTGTCAGACCTATGGCTTTTGGAGGGCTTTTGGAGGGCTTTTGGAGGGCTTTTGGACACCCCCTGGAGAGTTTATATAATGCCTACGCCGTACTATTTTTGGCATAATGCCAGCAAGTATCGCGGGTTCCAGGAAAGCTGACGTTTATCAAAAAGTAAGAATTTTGAACTCAGCCGGAACCGGGGAAACCACAGGGTGTTCCTCATTTCAGTAGTCTTACAGAAAGGAGGGATACAAAATGGAAGATCAATCAAATGTCGAGGACATCGGCAGAATCGTCGCTGCGGGCGAGGGGTATACAGTAGATTTCAAAAAGGCTCCCAACAAGGACATCGCAAAAGATGCCTGCGCCTTTGCAAATGCGAGCGGCGGAAGGATATTCATTGGAATAACAGATGATGGCCGGATAGTTGGGACGGACACCAGTAACAGGGCGCGCTCAAAGATACTCGACGCGATAAACAACATAGACCCGCGTCCAAAAGTATCAATTGACGTTTTTGACAATCTGATCGTGGTCAATGTACCGGAGGGAAAGGACAAGCCGTATATGTGCGCTAACGGCTTTTATCTTCGCATCGGTCCTAACTCACAAAAGCTTGACCGCGAAGGCATCTATGAGTTCATGATTGATGAGGGGCTCATAATATATGACACAATGATCAGAGACGGATATTTCGTCAAAGACAACTTCGATGAGAAAGCATACAAAAAGTTCATTCGGAAAGCGATGATCAACAGCGACTTGCCTCATGAACAAGTATTGCAAACAATAAAATGTGCCGTGTTGAACAAAGATGGAGAACTCATCTATACTAACGCAGGGGCGTTATTCTTCCGAGATAACAACAAAGATAACCATTTCTGTCACGCAGATGTCGTTTGTGTTCTTTTCAAGGGATTGGATAAGTATAAAGCACTCGATGTGAAGAGATTCAACGGAGGCATGTTGGATAACATCGACGATGCCATGACCTTCCTCCAGAAGCATTTGAATTTGAGATATGAGTTCGGAGGAGGAGCCCAGCGCAAAGAGATACTGGAGCTGCCGGAAGATGCGCTGAGGGAGGCGATTATCAATTCCATTTGTCATCGAGACTATTTTAAGCAGGGGGCAAATGTCATGATAGAGATCTATGATGACCGCGTGGTCATTCGTAATCCCGGAGGCCTTCCGAAGGGCGTAACTCTCGACGATTTGGGAAATATCAGCGTTATTCGAAACAAGGTAATTGCCGATCTTTTGGTCAGGGCAGACTATATCGAAAAACTCGGCTCGGGAGTAAGAAAGATGCGGGGGGAAATGGCAAAAGTTGGATTGGAACCTCCTGTGTTCGAGTCGGACTATTTCTTTACGGCGACATTCAAACGCCCGCCTAAGTACACACCAGCCGATATAGTCTCTGGGGAGGCATCATTGAAACTTCCTTCCGGACTCAGTGAGAACGAGATCAAGGTATGCGAACTAATACACAAGAACAATGGCATTACCTTATCAGAGATGGCTGAACAGCTGGGTTGCGGGAAGACCCAAGCTCATAGGGTTACAGAATCCCTCATCGAAAAGGGAATAATGGTGCGGGCAGGTCCGCAGAAGGGGGGCTCGTGGAAATTTAAATGAGGCGTACCCTACTGCGACAGCTCCCTCTTTCTGCCTCAGTGACTGAGGGATTGGAACAGAAATGGAACAGAAATGGAACAGAAATGGAACAGAAATGGAACAGAAATTAGGAGGACATATCCTATGCTTCAATTACTCAGTGATTTTCTATTTCAATCCTGCATGACAAACAGCCTGAACAGCCGGTCGATTTCATCTGCCTATAGGTAGCGGATGTGCCTTTTTCCGCTCATTCCTCGTCGGTATTTCCCATGCTCTCGAAATCGATATCGTCTACGGCCAAGGACATTATCTGCAGTTCTTCCAGCTTCTTTTCATCCACTTTTGCCGGCGACTTGTCAAGCAGGGAAACTGCCTTCTTGTTCTTCGGGAATGCGATGACATCCCTGATAGTCTCCTTACCCAGGAGTATCGCAACGAACCTGTCCACGCCTAATGCTATGCCCCCGTGGGGCGGTGCGCCGTACCCCAGAGCTTCTAAGAAGAATCCGAACTCCGCTTCGATGTCCTCGTCGCTCTTTCCGATCTTTCTGAACACTTCTCTCTGCAGCTCAGGGTCATGTATCCTGATCGACCCCGATCCCAATTCGTTGCCGTTGAGGCAGAGGTCGAAACACGCTCCTCCAACATATGGAGAGTTCAGATCGTTCTCCGGGAGAACGAACGGGTGGTGGAATGCGTCATGTTTTCCTGATACGGGATCAATCTCGAACATCGGACAATCCACCAGCCACAAGAACTGCATCTCATCCTTCGGAACGAGATCCAGATCCTCGGCGAGCTTCTTCCTCAGCGCTCCGCCTCCCTCGTATGTGGACTTCCACGGTCCGGCGATCAGGAACAAAAGATCTCCTTCTTCCGCCCCCATCTTTTGTTTTATTGCTTCCAATATCTCCGGTGTGAAGTACTTCACGATGTTGCTGTCAAGCTTCCCGTCCTTGCATCTCATCCATGTGAGTCCGCCGAGGCCGAACTTCTTCGCTTGGTTGATGTAACGATCGACATCATTCCTTCCGATGCGGTCTCCTGCAATTCCTGCTTTTAGGTTTATGCCTGCAACGATCCCTCCGGCTTTGATTATCCTTTGAAAAATATCATACGGAGCGTTCTTGACCGTCTCCGTAAGCGAAACGAACTCTAGACCATATCTAAGATCCGGTTTATCCGAACCGTATTTTTCCATCGCCTCTTTGAATCCTATTCTTCTGAATGGAGTTTTGAGGTTCTTTCCGTAGAGGCCTTTCCAAACATATGCGACCAACCCTTCCACCATATCTTGGATGTCTTTTACCTCAACGAAGGACATCTCCAGATCGATCTGAGTGAACTCGGGCTGGCGGTCCTTTCTGGAGTCCTCGTCCCTGAAGCATCTTGCTATTTGGAAATAGCGATCCATGCTGCCCACCATCAGCATCTGTTTGAACAGCTGCGGGGATTGAGGGAGAGCATAGAATGTTCCCGGGTGCACTCTCGAAGGTACAAGATAATCCCTTGCGCCTTCCGGTGTGGAGCGTGCAAGTATCGGGGTCTCAATTTCAAGGAATCCGTTCTCGTTCATGTACTGCCTTACCAAATGGACGAATCTGCTCCTGGTCTCAATTGCATGGATCATTTCCGTCCTTCTTAGGTCAAGGTACCTGAACCTCATCCTTGTGTCCTCATTGGGAAGCACACCTTCCTTTTGATCTCCGAGTTCAAACGGCGGCGATCTTGATCTGTTCAGCAATTCTGCTTTTGTGATGAGCACTTCCACTTCTCCGGTGGGATTCCTGCTGTCCTCCGTGCCTTCTACCCTCTTTCTGACAATGCCGTCTATCGATACCACCGACTCGCGGGTGAATCCCTTCATGGCATTCGACAGCGAATTCACATCCGTCCCGGCAGGAACATCCTCCGGGTCAAAGACTATCTGCGTAATTCCGTATCTGTCTGCTAGGTCGATGAAGGCTACTCCTCCGTGGTCTCTGGAGAACCTTACCCAGCCCTGTAGACAGACCTTCTTCCCTATGTCTTTGGACCTGAGTTCTCCGCATGTGTTGGTTCTTCTCATCAGTGTACCTCTTAGGTTGACGGATTCCTCTAAGAAAAGGGCCTATAAAGATATTTGTTCTGTTTTTCTGTCGCACATTTATTACATGGGATTTTCATATCCCCCGTATGACAGACGAGGTCTTCAGGCGGGACGGGTATGCCTTTGAGTTCGAAGCTTTGGTCCTATCGTCTGAGAAGGACGAGGTGGAGCTTGACATCACTGCTTTCTACCCCGGCGGCGGAGGGCAGGTCTGCGACACCGGTTCGATAAGAGATCGAAGAGTGGAAGAGGTCTATTACAAAGGCAGCCGTATCATCCACAAAGTTCCGGGGAACGATCTGAAGGTGGGCGAAAGGGTCTGGTGCAGCGTCGACTGGGACAGAAGATACGAATTGATGATGGGGCACACCGGCGAACATTTGCTTTTCTGCTCCCTGAGGAGACAGGTCCCCGAGCTTACGATCAACAAGATATTCATTTCCCCTGAGAGCAAGTATGTAATTGTTGACAGGGACATCAGCTGGGATGATATCGGGAAAGCGATGGAATTCGCCAACACTGCAATTAGAGAGAATCTTCCGGTGACAAAGACGACCATGGACCGTGATGACCCGGAGTTAGAGGAGGTAAGAATGAAAAAAGAAAGGATCCCCGATGGAGAGGATGTTTCGGTCGTTTCCATCGGGGACATCGACCTTTCTGCATGCACCGGCCTCCATGTTATGGAAACAAGCGAATTGGAAATGATATTCGTTGACCGCAAGGTATCGGCGGGAAAGGACGGCGTCGCTATACATTTCAAAGTGGGCAACGATGCTAAGGACTCTGCGATGAGATTGGCGAACGCCTGTCTTCGCGTCTCGGACGCGGCGGAAAGCAAGCCGGAAGATATTGTTAGAGCAGTGTCTAACTTGAAATCGGAACATGATATGCTCAGAAGGACGGCGGGGTCCTTCGTGAAGAAACAGATCAGATCCTTGAATTCGATCGAAAGGATCGGGGAGACAGAAGTGTTCGGCGGAGTCTTCCCGCCTGTGGACAGGTCGGTCCTGTCAGAAGCAGCCGAGATGTATAAAGACGGTGGAAACATATGCGTTTTTGTTACCGCAGGAGAAACAGCATCGATCATCGTTTCCTCGGGAACAGCGAAGATCGACTGCCGGGATGTCCTTTCAAAGGTCCTGACCAAATTCGGCGGGAAGGGAGGCGGCAAGCCCGACTTCGCTCAGGGCGGGGTAGCTGATCCGACGCGGTCTGAAGAAGTGTTCAACGATATTGTAAAAGAGATCGTACAACGGCTACAATTAATAAAGTGAAGCGTTATTGAGGTGTATATGGCAGGAATGAGAGGTGTGAACCCTCGTCAGATGCAGCAAGCGATGAAACAGATGGGCATCAAACAGACCCAAATGGATGATGCTGTCGAAGTAATTATTCGTACACGCGACAAAGAGATAGTGATCACCAATCCCGATGTGGTGGTGGTCGAAATGAAAGGCGAGCGTAACTACCAGATATCCGGGGACGAAGAGATACGAAAGCTCGGAACTACTGGTACTCCGGCCGCAGCGGCATCGTTCCCGGCAGGGGATATCGAACTTGTGATGTCCCAGACGGGATGCGACAGAGAAAAAGCCATCAAAGCGCTGGAAAAGGCGAACGGACAGCCGGCGGAGGCCATACTCTCAATAATGACGAGCTGATCACATGTGCCTCGCGGTGCCGGGAAAGATCATCAAAATTGAAGGTGACACTGGAGAGATCGACTTCGGCGGCGTGATCAGGAAAGCTAACATCACGATGGTGGAAGCGAAAGTAGGAGATTGGGCGGTAGTTCATGCCGGGTTTGCGATAGAGATCATGGATGAAGAAGAGGCTCAAGATACACTCAGATTATGGAACGAGGTCTTGGACAGCGACCGCTCTGCGGCAAGATGAACCCGATCATCATTTAATTAGGGAATAAGAAAAAGTTCAGGGGGAGAACCCCCTTTGATAAGAAGTTTCAGGTTCTGTTCACACTAACGGGATCTCGAGCTCTTCTCTCCTGTGCTCCATGGCCACGGTTATCGGGAGATTGGCTGCGATCTTCCCGTCCTTGGTCGCCATTGTCACGGTGACGATGGAACCTTTCTTCACAGGTATCCTTAGCTTGCCTCTCGAGTTAGTTGTCTCTACGCCGTCCTTGGTACCGCCGCCCGGGTAGTCAATCTTGTATGTTATCGTGACGCCGGGCTGGTGTTCATTGCCTGCCACCACTATGACATACAGGCCGCGTCTTCTCCACAGCAGGAACAGCAGGAAGAATAATGCCGCTGCCGCCAACAGTACGAGCAACCAGGGGAATTCATTGCCAGGTCCGGCCGAGTCGTCTATGTCCCTTCCGTCACCGCCGTCCCCATCGTCCCCTCCGCCACCTTGGCCGGTTATTGTCCTTACTTCGATGGTATGATTGGCCCTAACATCAAAGAAAGTGTATTGTCCCTTAGCAATCTCTGACTTTGTAAGCAGGCGCCCGTCTACCCTCACTTCAGATATACTGAAGCCAGCATTCGCTGTGAAGACGAAGGTTTGGTTCGTGTCCTTCAGCACCATGACCACTCCGCTCGGATTTATTGTGGAACCTCCATCTGCCGTTGCTGTTATGTAGTAATAGTTGAACGGTGCGAATATCGAGACAGTTTCTGCGTCAACGTCCAAAGTGTGGTTGATCGGACTGTTCGAGCCGTAGGCAGAAAGATCCAGATCCCATTTGACAAATGTCTGCTTCACAGCCGGTACTGCGCTCAGCTTGACCACAGTTCCTGTTGTGAAGGTATAGACGAATGGTTCCCCTATTCTCTGAAGAGGCACGTCGTTCACCGCAGTGGTCCCGCCCACTCCGCCGGTGATCGTGAGGGTCACATAGTCTCCCGTCGAGTTGTCTACGAACACGGATTCGGTCTCACTGCTCACTTGCACCACATAATAGACCGGTGACACCGCTCCGTAAGAGAGCAGGTCATTCAGCCATCCTGTGAATGCGTATCCTGCGTCCGCCGCCGCGGTGAGTTTGAACTCTGTTCCGGCGGTTGTTGTGAACGTGTACGTAACTCCCGTCACCGGCAGATCGTATCCGTTCACTCCTGTCGTTCCGTCGTGTCCGGCAGTGACCTTGAACGTAACTCGAGTTCCGCTGGTATTGTCGCTGAAGGATGTTGCGGTCAAGGTATCCATATCGATTATGAAGAAGAGCGGCGAGACCGTCCCGTATGATGAGAGATCATTCGCCCACCCGTCAAACGCAAACGTAGCATCCGCCTCTGCGGTAAGTTCGACCCTGTTGCCTCCTGTATAGGTTATCTTATACTGTACACCTGCGACCAGTTCCACTCCGTCAACTGTGGTCGTACCGTTCGCTCCTCCTGTTATGGTAAGTATGAAATAATCATCATCTCCGTCGCCGTCCTCATCCTTGAGAACGAAGACCGAAGCGGTCTCCCAGTCCTGGTCCATAAACAGATAGTAGGGGGTCATCGCAGGCATGGATGCCAGGTCGATATCCCATATCTTAAGCACATAGCTAGTGTTCGCTGTGGCTGTCAGAATGACCTGTGTTTCGGCCTCATATGTGAAAGTGTATTCCACTCCGACCACCAGAACACGTCCGTCCACTGCAGTTGCTCCATTGGCACCGCCTGTTATTACGAGGATGAAGTAATCGTCATCTCCGTCGCCGTCCTCATCCTTGAGAACGAAAAGCGATGCTGTCTCCCAGTCTTGATCCATAATGAGGTAATAGGGGGACATCCATGGTTCAGCCGCTAGATCGATCTGCCATCCCTTGAAAGCATACAGAGCATTAGCGACCGCAGTTAACTCCACCTGTGTTCCGGCCTCATATGTGAAAGTGTATTCCACTCCGACCACCAGAACGCGTCCGTCCACTGCAGTTGTACCATTGGCACCGCCTGTTATTATGAGAATGAAGTAATCATCCTCTCCGTCTCCGTCATCATCCTTGAGAACGAAAAGCGATGCTGTTTCCCAGTCCTGATCCATCGTTAGGAAGTATGGGGACATCCATGGTTCAGCCGCTAGATCGATCTGCCATCCCTTGAATGCGTACAGAGTATTAGCGACCGCGGTGAGTTCCACCTCTGTTCCGGCATCGTACGTGAAAGTATATTCCACTCCGACGACCAGCGTGCGGCCGTCGACCGCTGTAGTTCCGTTCGCTCCTCCTGTTATGGTAAGTGTGAAGTAATCGTCATCTCCGTCGCCGTCCTCATCCTTGAGGACAAAGAGCGATGCGGTCTCCCAGTCCTGGTCCATGACAAGGTAATATGGAGACATCCAAGGCTCTGCTGCGAGGTCGATCTGCCATCCCTTGAATGCATACAAGGTGTCAGCGACAGCTGTGAGCTCCACCTGTGTTCCGGCATCGTACGTGAAAGTATATTCCACTCCGATGACCAGAACAAATCCATCCACTGCGGTCTCACCGTTCGCTCCTCCTGTTATGGTAAGTGTGAAGTAATCGTCATCTCCGTCTCCGTCCTCATCCTTGAGAACGAAGAGCGATGCTGTCTCCCAGTCCTGATCCATCGTCAGGAAGTAGGGGGACATCCATGGCTCTGACGCTAGATCGATCTGCCATCCCTTGAATGCATATAGGGTATTTGCGACCGCGGTGAGTTCCACTTCTGTTTCAGCCTCGTACGTGAAAATATATTCCACTCCGACGACCAGAACGAGTCCGTCCACTGCAGTTGCTCCATTGGCACCGCCTGTTATTATGAGAATGAAGTAATCGTCATCTCCGTCGCCGTCCTCATCCTTGAGAACGAAGAGCGATGCAGTCTCCCAGTCCTGATCCATTGTTAGGAAGTATGGGGACATCCATGGTTCAGCCGCTAGATCGATCTGCCATCCCTTGAATGCGTACAGAGCATTAGCGACCGCAGTTAACTCCACCTGTGTTCCGGGCTCGTATGTGAAAGTATATTCTACTCCGACGACCAGAACAAGTCCGTCCACTGCGGTTTTACCGTTCGCTCCTCCGGTTATGGTAAGTGTGAAGTAGTCGTCCTCTCCGTCTCCGTCATCATCCTTGAGAACGAAGAGCGATGCAGTCTCCCAGTCCTGGTCCATGACAAGGTAATAGGGGGACACCCAAGGCTCTGCTGCGAGGTCGATCTGCCATCCCTTGAATACGTACAGAGCATTAGCGACTGCGGTGAGTTCGACTTCTGTTCCGTCTATGTAAGTGATGGTGTATTCCACTCCGATCACCAGAACGAGTCCGTCCACTGCGGTTTTACCGTTCGCTCCTCCGGTTATGGTAAGTATGAAGTAATCATCATCTCCGTCGCCGTCCTCATCCTTGAGAACGAAGACCGAAGCGGTCTCCCAGTCCTGGTCCATTAACAGATAGTACGGGGTCATCGCAGGCATGGATGCCAGGTCGATGTCCCACATCTTAAGCACATAGTCAGTGTCCGGTATGGCTGTCAGAATGACCTCTGTTTCGGCGTCATACGTGAAAGTATATTCCACTCCGATGACCAGTTCAAGTCCATCCACTGCGGTTGTACCATTCGCTCCTCCTGTTATGGTAAGTGTGAAGTAGTCGTCATCTCCGTCTCCGTCATCATCCTTGAGAACGAAGAGCGATGCTGTCTCCCAGTCTTGATCCATAATGAGGTAATAGGGGGACATCCAAGGCTCTGCCGCAAGGTCGATCTGCCATCCCTTGAATGCATAGAGAGTTTCCGCCTCTGCGGTCAGGGTCACCTGCGTGTCGGCATCGTATGTGAAAGTGTATTCCACTCCCGGCACCAGAACGGTCCCGTCCACTGCGGTCTCACCGTTCGCTCCTCCTGTTATTGTTAGTATGAAGTAATTATTTACTTTAAGAGCGAATATCGATGCTGTAGTATAGGTTTGATCCATTAACAGATAGTACGGCGACATCGCCTGCTTCGTGGCAAGATCGTGATCCCATTTCGTTAACACATAGTTGGCGTTCCCTACACCCGTAAGAATAGCCTCTGAATCCTTCTCGACCGAAATCGTATACGGGACCAGCGACGGCACCAGGTTCAACGGAGTTGTCATATCTGTTGTTTGAACGGTGGTCGCCCCGTTGAATCCCGCAGTGATGTTCAGGTGGACGTATCCTCCGGTCGTCTCATGCGTGAATTTTGCTACTAAATCCATGTCGCCTGCGGTCACTTTTGTGGGCGTTACGTAGCTGTGGGTCGCCGAGCCTCCATAAGGAGTGATAACAAATTCTCTGAAGATGAATCCTCCCTCGCCTGCTGCGGTCAAAGTGAGAGTGTTCACAGCCACCGGCACCTGTATCACTGCATCACCGTAGAACGGACCGTAAGTAGAGCCGTCATCGCCCACCATGTATACTATCCCTTTATCGTCAGGGTCTATATCCAGTTTGATCGTGTGATGAGTATTCTCGATTATCACTACCCTGGTGTTGCTCCCTCTCTGATCGTCCGTGTCTGGAGTAGTCACATAAGTGAACACATATGTTCCTTCCACCAAATTACTGATTCCGTTCACGGGGAACGTGTTGAATGTCCAATTCTGCACTGGTCCCCCACCCAGAGGAGTGAACGTAACAGTTGATGCTGCCTTATCCAACGAGACCGCGAAGGTGGGATCTGTGGGGTTCATGGTCATCAGGTCGTCCTGCACCAAGCACCATTCCCAGTTGTAGTTGGTATTTCCGCCGATCTGATCTATGGTCCTGGGCGAGACGTACATTCCGTTAGCCGGAGCTCCGGGTGCGGTTTGAGGGAACGTTACCGTCGGCGGATCGCTCTTCACGATCGTCAGCGCAGCGGTCCTTCCCTCAGTGATCTCTAATCCGCCGAACAAAGCATAACCGGTCTTGCCAATGGAACTGTCTCCGTAACTGTATGAGCCTCCTCCTCCTACCGGCGGCAGATCAAAGGTGAAAGTCGCTGTGTACGAAGAATTCTCCGGCATGTCAGCGATCACGAACTTCATCACGCTGACGTTGGAGGGAAGGTTGCCACCTGTGTATAGTACCCATGTGATACTTGTGTCCGGATTACTCGGATCACGGTTGACCCATGCATCTACATCCGAAGCGTCAAATGCGGTGCCGTATACAGCTGTACTGTAGTAAGCGGTAACGTCGGCTCCGCCGAACCATGTTTCCGAGAGCGGACCGGAGATCACCGGGGTAACGCCGCCCTGCGGGAGAACGAAGTATCCTACCGCCCCTGAGGCAGGATTAGGTGTGTTGTTGCGGATGAGCACCTTATATTTGCCGCTGTACCCGGCCATCATTTCCGGATATCCTGATCCGGAGAGAGGGTTGTAGTACTCAAAGCTGTCCACACCATCCTTTGCATTTGTGTCAATTCCGACGATCATCTCGGCTATTTCCGCCGGTGCGATCTGGATGTTGCGGGTTGTTGTGTCCATGTTGTATCTGATAAGGTTCGCAACTCCGCTTGCATTTACAGTGAGGTCGCTGTATCCGCTATGCAATACGGTGTTTGCAGCAAGAGCTGTTGATGAAAATCCGCTGCCGAATCCATACGTGGTGAGATCGGCTGTTCCCAGCAGCACTGTACTTTGCGGGAGGTTAATTACCTGCGCCCCGCCTGCGTAGTCATCGGAAAGAGTAAGCTTTAGTGATACCGATGTAATAGCGAATGTTGGTGCTCCTACCGCTCTCAGCGTCATTCCGGGGAAGGATACTTTTATCACATAGTGGTCCTCGAAGCCCGCATCCTTTCTCACCTTTCCGAGGTTCTCTATTACTGCGTTATTGAAATTATAGCCCGAGGCGGGACTGAATACGGCTGCCAAGTCGCTTCTTTCGATAACAGCTGAACCGCTGACCCCCCCTACGAATATGTCGGGTATCGAGAAATACAGAACCGGGTTGCGCAGATCGGTGTACATACTGGTGTATGGGTAGTTGGGCCCTGTCACTCCGACCCTGACCTGGAAGACATCTCCTGGTTTGATCGCAGAGGTCAGTGTGGCGCCGGAATTGTTCAGAATTGTGAATGCGCCCAGGCCTGCGTCCACAGTCACCTTGCTTGCCAACGTGATGGTCGCGGTATTATTGGCTGCGTTGGAATCGGTCATTTGCGTGTTGACCCCGCCTATATCAGCGTATATCATGTCCGTGGGCATCGTTACTGTTGCTGTGGTGCCCGGGATGGATAAAGTTCCGGTGAAACGTAATCCGTATCCGCGAGCATATGTTGATTGCGAGTTGTAAAATATCTGCTGACCTGAGTCCAGTTGGGTAATGGTGACCGTGAATGTCGTTCCGAGTACCCCGCCGTCGATCGCATCTACCAGCGTCGTAACGCTGTTGTATGACGTGATTATTGTTTCATTACCATATTGAGGCTTGATGATCACCGGCCCGCCGTAGTTCGTGACGGTACCATCCGATCCCGTTTGTAACAGCGACGGAACGAAGACCTTTGTGATCACCATCCCCGCCGGCACTGTTACCGTGAATGTGAGATCTTTAGCATCGAACGGACCATTACGCATGAGTATCTTGAACAGTTCCTTTTCTAATCCGTCGTTGGCTAATACGTTGCCGCCGCCTCCCAACGCATGGAACATCAGGTCCATCGACATCGACGGTACCGCAAGGGTGTGACTTCCGGTCGGACCGGTGATATATGTCCAAGATGTCGTTGTTTTAGACACCTCTGCCAGGGGGTCGACGATACCGTTCTGATATGCGATATAAGTTGACATCGAATTATTGAATGATATAACGGAGCCGACCGGGACATTAAAGGTCACATAGTAAGGAACGGCAGTTGCATAAGTGATGCCGCCACTCAACGTATAGCTGATCACTCCGCCGCTGTAACTGAAAGTGTTATTATAACCGCTGTAACTGCTGTTGGTCCTTGCCACATTCACGTTCACAACATCTTCTATCGATTGTCCGGTCGAAGTGCAATAAGCGGCCATTGTCATTGCAGATCCTCCGGAAGGAGTGATCTGCAACAAATTCATATCGTAGGTCGCCTGGAAGTTCTTGACAGCGAAGCTTGTGCCGTTCATGTACAAGAATAGGTCTGTATCTGTGTTGTAGTTAAACCTCATGCCCATCTGCATCTCGATGTTGCTGTAGACGGTGGTCGGGGTCATTGCTACTGACGTGATGGTCAAGTTAAAGGGAGCTCCACCCCTCTGCAGAGGAGCGAAGTGTATTTTGTTCACTCCGGCGACTACTGTGCCAGCATTATCAAAGTTGGTCGCCAATGAATTGACCGTTATAGTCTGCCCTGCGAATATTTTAGTGATATCTGCCCTAATGCTTATATTGAGGCTGAGAATACCGGAGGTAGCTGTTTTAAAGTTTATCACAAGAGTTGTATTTCCTGAACTGTCAGTCGATGTATTGTATGACAATATGGCATCAGCGATGTCCGGATCCGTTTGAATATAGGAGGCAAAAATGATCCCGTTCGGTATCGTTACCGAGAGGGTCTTTGCTTCCAACGTTGCCTGCATCGAAAGACTGAACTTTAAGGTCTCGCTGACAAAGTTCAGCCTTGCATTATTGATATCTACTGCGTCGGATGATACCCATTTAGCCAGATCTCCAGGGACCGGGTCTGCTCTTGAGTTCCGGTCATCCGATTCCACAGTGAATGCTATTGCTAGTATTGCGACCGCCGCTATTGCTGTAAGAACTGCGATCATTCTATTTCGTCTCATATATGATTCCTCTCCAATTGTAAAGACCAAGACTTCTCAGAAACAATAACACAGACGGTAGCGCTGCTCATTAACAACTGCATCGCTTCGGCGCAAAAACTCTTTGACGCGGTCTGCATCCCCATATTTCTCATCCTGATACGGTGGAAACAATATATTTACAATCTTCTTTATAGTTTTCGAAACAATTATATAAATAAAGTATAGATTTCCGATGTGCCACAGGAAACGTTCCTTCTATTGGGGCAGAATGCGGATCTTTTCGGAAAGAGATCCCGCACCTAAGTTAAATTAATATACTTTGTTGTAATGGCACGAATTGGTCTGACGGCCATAGCGGCGGGGAAACACCCGGTCCCATCTCGAACCCGGCAGTAAAGTCCGCCCGCGTATCTCTCTGTACTGTACTGCGCAAGCGTACGGAAACACTGACA
>Ga0209737_10000518_pt1 | contig 31131 bp, 25 predicted proteins | sample TergutCu122P3_FD_187284 | JGI IMG/M metagenome (GOLD analysis project Ga0209737, IMG submission 187284) | Cubitermes ugandensis P3 segment gut microbial communities from Kakamega Forest, Kenya - Cu122 P3 (SPAdes) (version 2) | ecosystem: Host-associated > Arthropoda: Insects > Digestive system... | reverse complement strand
TACCGATAAGATTACTATATGAATAATCTTTGGTAGACGATCTTTTACCAAGCTGTTTATCAATAAGTTTACCTAACCCTGAACGATTAAATTGTTCATTTACGTAAAAAACTCCTGCAAATGGAGTGATGTTTTTTGAAATTTTTTGTATTTTTGCCATACCTATCTAAAATTCACTGTTTTATTGTTTAACACCACAAAAATAAGTGAAATTTTTTAAATAGCAAAAGCGTTGCAAATATTTTATTTACAACGCTTTGTTAATTATTCTAAAAAAATAGTTGCGGATTTAAGGGTAAAATTAAAGTTTTGTACGTTTTGTTTTACAGCGCCTCATCGGGCAAAATCGTTATAAGTAATTAAAAATCAATTAAAAAATCGGGCAAAATAGAGGGTACTGCTTTGTATGTTTTGTTTTATGCCCCTTAGGGGGATGGAAACTTGATTCACTTCAACATTGCCACACTTTTCCAAAAAAAATAAATTTCTCAAAAAACCCACATTTTCCCCATTGACACCATTGACACATTGACAAAAATTGTAAATTATTGATTATTAGTGTTATTAAAAGTACTATTTATGTCAATGGCTGTCAATGGTGTCAATGCACCTTTCCGGATTTTCTATTTTGTCAGTGCGTGTCAGTGTCATGTCAGTGTGGTTTTCGCTTTTAACGTATTGATTTTCTGCGTTGTCAGTGTTGTCAATGGGAAAAATCGGCTCTAAGTCAGAAAAATATTTTTTTTACAAATAATTGTTCTATATTTGCGGCAGTAAATGCAGCATTTATTGCACACAAATACAAAACATAACTATCAGGGGCAAAGATAGTTAAAAAATATTAGCAGTTGTTTTTAAGGCTGAAATCGCAACAATAATGCAACAAAAAACAAAAAAAACGAACAAATACAAAACATATAAATGATTATTAACCAGAGATGTATAGAAAAAGTTATGGGCAAATTTGGGAATGGGTCAAATCACGGGTTCGACTCCCGTACGCTTCACAAGGCCTGAAAATCAGGAGCTTGTACACAGGTTTTTTTAAAAAAAAGTGTGTACAAATTGGGACAGAAACGATACAAATAATAATAAATAGCAATATGCTAAAATAAGTTATAGGTTAATGGATTAATTGGTGTTCCGTTGTACCATAATTCGAAATATAAGTAGGGTTTCTTTTGTTTGTTTTTTTCGTTCCCCATTATGGCTATGGGGTCGCCTGATTTCACTTTTGCGCCTTTCTTTTTGAATGGCATTCCTACATTATTATATATAGATACTACATTTCCACTGTGCTGAATAATAATAGAATAATTCCCGTTATCAGATGTCTCAGCGCTAATTACTATTCCATCTGCAATGGCAGTAATTAAGGTTCCTCTTTCATTTTCAATAACAATACCGAAGCGGCGCTCTTCAATTGAAAACGGCTGTGTTACAACTCCCAGCGCAGGCATAGTAAAGGCAAAGGTGGGTGTGGAAACTTGTTGGTAGGTTAGTGGAAGAAAACTCTTGGCGCTTCTGTCAGCAATTTCTACCCATAACATTTCAGCCGTTTCAGCTACTTGATTGATTGCTTCTTCCGCCTTAGATTTATCTTTGATTCTTTTTTCCGTAGTGTTTTGTTCCGGAGTGCTCATCTCTTCTGAAATTATCAGATCACTCAACACGCTAAAAAAGTTGTCTAAATAGATTTTTTGTGTGGCGTTTATTCTTTCAATAGAATCAACACGCGTAAGCATTTTTCTATAGAGCTGGTGTTCAACGGGATTTGTGTATCCCGGTACGTAAACGCGCAAAGAAGTAAAAGCAATAAGTACAGCAGTAAGGATGATAATAAGCAAAAAGGCTGTTGTACCCAATACAAAAACTCTTCTTGGTGAAAGTTTTAGAGTGAATACAATAGAAAGGTTGTTTTCATTTCGTATAATAATTAAAAACCGGTTAGCCCACTGTTTTCTTAATTTATTCCAGAAAGATTTGATATTTAGAAGCTTCATTGCAAGATAATAAAATTAAGGCGATAATGACTGGTTCACAATTTTTGAAGATTCTAAAATGGAGTTATACTCTTCCGGTGTGATATTGTTTACAAAATAGTGTACAGGATTTACGGGCACTCCATTTTTCCATACTTCATAATGGAGGTGTGAGCCAATTGAGAAACCGGTATTTCCTACATAGCCAATTAATTGTCCTCGTTTTACTCGTTGTCCGGGTTTTACGGTACTTCTTTGCAAATGTGCATAAAGGGTTTCGTAGGAGTAGCCGTGGTCAATAACTACCGTGATTCCATATCCTGAGTAGGTTGGTTTCCGCGACACTACTCCATCGCCGGTTGCATACACGGCAGTTCCGCGTGGGGCGGTAATATCCACGCCCGTGTGCCGGCGTAGTACTTTAAGGATAGGATGAATACGCATTCCAAATCCCGAAGTTACGTTGTACATGTTTTTTATAGGACGAATGGCGGGTATGGAAGCCAGCATCTCACTTTTGTTTTCCACTAATTGTAATAGAGTATCCAGCGACTTTCGCTCTTCGTGCAACTTTACCAACAGTTGGTTCGTTTTATTATCAAGCATCAGCAATAGTTTCATCGTTTCACTTGGAGATATTGAATCGTATCTTGTTTTTAAGTCAAACCAAGGGTTTCTTTTTTCTAAGGGGATGGGCTCCGCTTCTAAAATCATTCTATATACATGGTCGTCGCGGTCTTGAATATCTTCAAGCACAATATCCATTACTTCCAATTTTTTGTTGATCATTGATATTTGCTCTTTAAGTTCGTTGTTCTCCCGTTGCAACATTTTTTCGCGTGGGGAGTCGAAAATATAAAAAGCAATCCAAAGGGTTAATACTGCAAATGATACGGCAGTGGCTATAAGCCATAAAACTCTTTTAACTACACCCCAAAATGTGAGTTTCGCTTTTTCAAACGACATTGTATCTGGGTTGAAGAAATAGAAATTTTGTGCCATTATAAGAAATTATCTTATAAAAACAGATTTATTCCGATTTTATTTTATCTCCAAACAATTGCATAGCAATAGTATCTTGCCGAGCCAAGTCGAAGCGCTCAATTAAGCTGATAAGCCGTTCGGCATACTGCGGGTTTGTTGCGTATCCTGCAGCTTTAAGTTCGTGCGACCATGCTTTGTAGTCCATAATGTCAAGTTTAAACAAATTGGCATACCTCTGGCGGGTAGTAAGAAAGAGCGAGTGGTCATTATACGATTCTTCCGTTGCCTTGTATTTGCGAAAACATTCTTGAAGTGCATCGTCATCGTGTTTAATAGTATCGCCGGTCCATTCTTTGTGGCATTTAATTCCGAAATGGTTATTGGCTTCTCTTGCTAACCTGCTTGTTCCGGCTGCGCTTTCATAAATGCCTTGTCCCAACGTAATACTTGCCGGAATTTTATATTCTACCATTTTTTTTATAGCCATCTCTTTGTGCATTTCAATATATTTATGAATGTCTGCTTCTGTATATTGGGCTACTAATAGTAAAGGAAAAACGAAAAAAGTAAAAAGGATAATACACGTTTTTTTCATGGCATAACGAGGTTTTATATGAAGGGACAAATATAAATTTTTTTCTGATTAAAAACAATTTTAGCCCCAACTAATCATAAAAACTATATTTTCGCCGTTCGTTGCCATGGTGGCGGAATTGGTAGACGCGCCGGTCTCAAAAACCGGTGAGGTAACACTCGTGCCGGTTCGATCCCGGCCCGTGGTACAAGCGAAAGCCCTGAAAAACTAATCGTTTCGGGGCTTTTTGCTAAAAGCAATACTCTTCCTGAAAAACAGTTCCTATATCTTGAACGGATAAAGAGTAGTTTGCTCCAAATTTCAAAGTCAAATTTATGTCGTCGTGGCCGGCAGGAAAATTAAAAGCTACCGGAAAACTGTATGTGGCGCAATGTTCTCTAATAATTTGTTCAACTGTGCTTCCAAAGGCAATCTCATGATCTTTAATTTTTGTAAAACTGCCCACTAACAAACCTGCTAAATCTCTTAACTTTCCGGCACGCTTCAAATGTAGCATCATTCTGTCGATATGATATAAATACTCATCGGTGTCTTCTATAAAAAGAATTTTGTTAGTAGTATTTATATCTGATACTGAATTCGATAGCGCATATAAAAGCGATAGATTTCCGCCAATAAGTTCGCCTTTACAGTAGCCTGTCCTGTTTAACAAATGGGGTTCGCAAGTGTAAACAAGCGCTTCGCCTGTTAAAGTGTTATAAAGAGTTTCAAGGTTTTGCAATCTATTCTCTTGCATGGAGATGGGCATTGCAGCATGAATAGTGGCTACTTTATAAATGGTATTGATGTGAGAATGGAGCGCCGTAATATCGCTGAATCCACAAATCCATTTTGGTTGTAAAACAAAATTTGTAAAATTAAGAGAATCAATAATTCGCATCGTTCCATATCCTCCTCGTGCGCAGAAAATTGCATTTATATCGCTGTTGTTCATCATGTTTTGCAAATCTTCTGTACGCTCTCTGTCTGTACCGGCATATTGATTATTTTCTGAAAATAGGTGTTCCCCCAACACAATCCGAAAACCTTTTTCTTCCCACCAGCGAATTGCAAAACTTAACTCTTCCCTGCAAACCTTGCGAGCGGGAGCCACTATGCCAATGGTATCACCGGCTTTTAAATAGGGCGAAAAAATCATAGTGAAATATTTTTTTCTGTTAATAATTCTTGTGTCAGTTGCTTTAGCAAAATCTCTTCGTTCTCTTTCAACACACGACCTAATATGGGAATTTGTTTTTCATTTTTAAAGTAGCCACCGGAAATATTGTTTATTTCTTGATTTAATGCTAAAAACACAGCTGTTTTTGCCCCTTTTTCAGGTGATTTCATAAAAGGACGTGCAAAAATATCACAAACTTTATCAAAAAAGCGATGGTTCATGGCGATAATTTTTGTACCTACTATCCCCGGGTCGCTACAATTTACAATGATATTTTTCTCTGCAAGTTTTTGCGCCAAATCTAAAGAAAAATAGAGCAACGCCAACTTCGAGTTTGAATAGTTCTTCACTTGCTGCACCCAAGAATGTCGGCCTCCTTCAAAAAAATCGGGTTTAATAGTGCCGAATCTATAAGTTAAAGAAACCACATTCACTATTCTTGCTCCCACAGCAAGCAGTGGTAATAGCTTGAAAGTGAGCAAATAATGTCCAAAATAATTGACCATGGTGGTGTAATCCCATCTATTATCTAAATCTTTTTGTTTCGGGTTTAATGTGCCGGCATTATTGATAAGAAGGTTGATGGTAGGATAGCTCTTCTTTACTACTTCTATAAGACTTAGTATTGATTCGGTTGAAGCCAAGTCAAGAGGTAGAAAAACTACATCCGCATTTGTTTCTTGTTTTATTAATGCGTATGCTTTTTGAGCTTTTTCACTTGGCCTGCAAGCCATAATAGTAGTGTAACCAGCTCTTGCAATTGCTTTCGTAATTTCTCTGCCCATATCTCCGTTTGCACCGGTAATGATGGCTGTTTTTTTCATAAGATTAGTATTATGTTTTTAGGGTAAGAGGTAAGGGTTAGATATTAGATTCTGAGGAGCATACAACCATCATAAAAGGGTCGATTACCATGGGCGTTAAGTTAACAGACAAGTGGTTGCAAATAACGCCTTTATTATTATTCACAAATAAATCTGAAATAAAATCCACATTTTTTTTGGCAAACCATTTGTACATGGCTTCTTTGGCGCACCAGATATAGTAGAGTTCGGATAAGTTATTTATATTGCACATCTCAATCTCTTTTTCGCTCATAAAACGGGGGTATAGCGACAAAATGCGGGGTTTCATTTCTTCAATATCTATCCCTACCGGAATTTTTGCACAAGCCACTGCTACCGTTTTTTCAGTGTGTGAGAATGAGATGGAATGGTTTTCTATTTGCGGTTGTCCTGTTTTTAAATAGGTTATGTTAATTTCCTTCGTTCCGAGCAACTCAGCAAGGGCGGCACGACAGGCTAATTTTTGCAGCCTCACTTTTTGCATTTTGCAATGGCGGATACGTTCGGTATCCTCGCAACTTAACCGTAAAGAACTATAAAAAAACTCCTCTGTTTCTGTTATTTGCCAAACGGCTATCGAAACGGTATTAGAAATAGGTTTTGTAAGTAGAGTGGGCATGATTAAAATTTGAAAATTAAATTTTATTCTTGCAAGACATGTCATTAAGTAAAGTTTCCGCTGCTTTAAAAGCAGCTTCGCCGGTTTGGTCGCCTGCCATCATTTTAGCAATTTCAAAAACTCTTTCCTGCTTTTCAATTCTTTTTATTTTCGTTACCGCTTTTTCATTCTCAATGTCTTTGTAAACAAGATAATGCACATTTGCTTGTGCGGCAATTTGCGGCAAGTGTGTAACTGTGAGCAGTTGCCGTTGCAGCGAAACCTCAAACATCACTTCGGCAACCTTGCTTGCCATGGAGCCGGAAACGCCCGTATCAATTTCATCAAAAATAACAGTGGGCATAAAAGAAGCGGCCGATATTATTGATTTAATAGCCAGCATAATACGCGATAACTCTCCCCCAGAAGCCGTTTTTTCAACGGGTGCCAAAGAAACTCCTTTGTTTGCAGAAAACAAAAACTGAACAGCATCTGTGCCGGTAGAGGTAAAAGTGGGCAACGGACTAACCTCAACGTTAAAAGCTACTTCGGGCATACCGAGAAGGGCCAACTTCCTTTCCAACTCCTTCGCAAATAAAAGGGCATACTCTTTTCTTGAATCAGAAAGTTTTGCGGATAGAAAGGCGGTTTCTTCCGATAGATGTTCATACTCTTTTTGGAGTGCCTCAATATGTGTTTCCAAATCAGAAAAACCGGTTAGTTTTTCATCAATATCGTGCAATTTCTGTTGCAACTCCGCAATATTCTTTACATGATGTTTTTGCTGCAGGGTAAGTAATAGGTCTAATCGATTTTCGTGATGCTCTAATTCATTAGAATTTACAACAATAGCTTCTTCCTTTGCAGCCAGCTCAAAGGCAATCTCCTTTATGTCAACTAAAGTTGTCTCAAGTCGAGAGGCAAAATCGTTAATTTTTTCGTCATATTTTGCAATAGAACGGCAGTAATTCTTCGCTTCGTTCAGTTGTCGAATACAGTTATTCTCTTGTTCAGATAAGATTTGAAGAGCGTTATAAAGCTGCAATTTAATCTCTTCTACATTTTTTAAAAAAGATATTTGTTGTTCCAATTCTTCCTGTTCGCCGGAATGCAACTTAGCTTCATGCAACTCGTTGCTTTGGTAGGTTAAGAATTCCTGCTCTTGTTGTTCTTGGTTTGCCTTTTCTTTCGATTCATGTAGCTCCTTTTCAATTTTTTTATATTGATAGAAAACATGCTGATATAAATGCAGTGTTTCCTGCAGCAGGGCGTATTCATCAATCGTTTGCAGTCTAAATTCCGATTTATTTAATAATAAATGGTGGTGTTGTGAATGAATGTCCACCAATTTTTCTGCAAGTTCTTTAAGGGTATTAAGCGTAACGGGGGTATCGTTTACAAACGCTCTTGACTTTCCGTTTTCTAAAATTTCTCTCCTCAAAATCAGGCATTTATCGTAATCTAAATCATTTTCTTTGAAAAATTCTTCCAAGTTGAGGTTTTGAATATCAAATACCCCTTCCACAAAGCATTTTTTTTCGGTATTATGCAGTACTGTTGAATCTGCACGGGCACCCAAAATAAGCGAGAGGGCACCAACAAGTATAGACTTTCCCGCTCCTGTTTCCCCTGTTATCGCAGTAAATCCTTTATCAAGAGACAAATCAAGGGTGTCAATGAGCGCATAGTTTTCAATGTGCAGCGAGCGTAACATGCTATTTTGGTTGATTTATCGCTTCATATTTTGAAGCATTAGAGGGGTCAATCTGCTTCATAATTTGGATAGCTCTTTGTCTTTCTGAGGGAGAGCCTTCTTTAAAAACCTCAATAATTTCTTGTTGTTTTGTTTGCACAATAATTGTCATCAAATATAGGGCTGTTCTTTGCTGGTTTACTTGTTGTAAAAGTTGAAGCGCTTCTAAGATGGCGGCTCGTCCCACATCGGGCGAGTCGGCCATAACATCTAAGCCCAAACGGTGGTATTGGTAGAAGAAGTCGTGAAATCTGCTATACGAGCTGTTTGTAAAATTTTCCATTAACCAATAGCGGTTGTTTTGCCCCGACTCGAAAGATTTCCACCCCGGTTCTGTGGCAGTTTGGTTAAGGTTGACAATATTTTCGCATTTAGCAAAGTAGGGTGCGCCACCGTTTAAGGAAAATGTATTAAAATCTACGGCCAAAAAAAGATTGAGATAGAAAGCTATTAACGAAGTAAGTTGCGACAAATTGCTGCCATCCGCATACTCAAGTGGGTCACCATCAACATAGGTAAACTGAACAGCCTTGTCTTGAAAATTAAGCACGGTTGTTTTGTAACTTGATTTGAAAACCGGGCGTTGCAGTTGAAGTGTCATAGATGCTTTATATACATCTCCGGTTTGGCTCTCTAAATTAATCAAAATGGAACACTCAATGCGTTCGTCAATTTTCAACGTATATTGGCACCATTTCCTGTCGTTTACAAATTTGTACAGTTCTTGTTGCAGGGAGTTGAATTTTTCGATATTTGTACCTGCAATTCTTTGAGAATTAATAGATAACGCACACCGGAAGTCTTGAGCAGAGAGTGGTAAAACCGCAACTGAAAAGAATAACAAAAAGATAAATTTTCTCATTACTGAATATTATTTTTTACAAACGTTTTCAGTGAGGTTTTATTTTGTGGGGTTGCTTTTTGATAGAATACCAACGTGAATTATATTTCACGTCAATTGAATTTATGTCATTTTTTATATTTTTGGCATGAAAAATAAATCACGATGGTATTATTTTATTAACAATCAAATGTTTATACTAATTTTAAGGAGCGACTACTTAATAGTGCTGAAAAACAATATATTGTCAAAAACTGTCATTGTAAGCAAAGCGAGGGATATCTAACTATCGCTGTATTACCATTTTTTGCGAGAGCATAGTACCATCTTTGAGCATAGCCACCACAAAATGGAGTCCCGAAGTGGAGTTTTGCAACTGAATGGTATTTGAGAACAGGTTTTGGGTTTCGTAAACAGTGGCGCCCAAAGAGTTGATAATTTTAAAATGGGCAATTTCTGATAAAGAGAAATTGGTTTCTACTTGAAATGCGCCGGTGTTGGGGTTGGGGATAACGGAAAGAACCGGATATCCCACGCCATCTTGTATTTGCAGATTACCAGAGCTCGGAAAGTGAGAGGGAGCTAAGTTTTCGGGCTCATCAGGTTCTTCGGTTGAGGATTTATTAGAAGGATAGTTAACATAAAAATGATGCGTACCACTATAGGATGAGTTATTACAATAGAATATATTATACCAGACGTAGTACCATACTCGACCTGTAGGGTTTGTTGTGCCACTTAGACAATTCCATAAATAAAATTTCCCATTTCTTGTTATATCAAGTGAATTTTCATAAATTTTCACCCCCCCCGACTCAAAATCCATAATTTCATATTCTATTTCTACAGCGTTAAATAAATTGTATATACGTAGAAAATCAGAGCCCATGGTTACTGAGTGATGATGTGAAAGATGTTCTATTCTGCAAATTGCTCCGCAAATTCTTGAAGAGCCGGAAAGGTCTTTCCTTTGCGTAGTAAAAGAAGAACCTCTTTCAGCATGAAAACCTGGGAGTAAAACAATTTTCCCCTCTTCTTCCGTAATAAAACTTATTGTTTGCCCTGATTTTACAGACGTGGCATCTTTTGCCGTTATTTTATTAAAAGCCATAATATTAGGACGCATCGGACCAGGACTATAAGTATTATTGTTTGTATAAAGTTGAGCCGTACTTGTTAAAATGATTTCGTCAAGCACATCATAACAAGACCCACAGGAGCCACCGCAATCCATCATTAATTCGTCGGGGTCTTTCTTGCAGTTGGCACATGGAGGCAGGTCTTCACAGCGTTGTGGGCACGGGCCGCCGCAATCAACACCTTCTTCGCCGGTGTCTGCATCATGTTTACGGTTCATGCAAAGCCAAGGGTTTGTAGTTGTGCATTTTGGACACGAACCACCGCAATCAATACCTGTTTCGTCTTCATCATTATAGCCGTTATAGCAATGACAAGGATAATCCCCTCCACGTCCCGAAGAACAATCCGTAAGAGAAAGAGTAGTTCCCCACCAGCGTTTTGCATCATTATTATTATTATTACTATTATCATAGAAATCATTCCAGGATAAAGAATCTAAACCGCCTCCACCAGCCCAGAAAGACTGAGGTGCAGGATCCATATAATAAACAGTACTCGTCATGACATTTACTCCACGAATAACCACAGCGTGCGCTTCCGAAGCCCCAAAGGGAGGATTATAGTAATTCCATTGAGCAAACATGAGGAGGTTTTTAGTAAGATTCTGTTCAATATTATAAGTATTTTGAGCGGTATTAAATCCTATACAAGGAAAATTGCCAAAATTCCACAAAATACTCTTTACGCTGCCCCGTTCATCGAAAACCCCAAAAGGTACACCCTTATTGCAAGGGTGCTCCCAACCCGGTGTCGGTGGGTCAGGAGTACAACAACCCCAAGTGCCATAACCGCTGCTGTTTGTCCGAACATATTCCATTATAGCACATTGACTTATGGGTTTACCATTCTTATCTTTTATACCATAAATAATCCAATACGCATTTTGCTGCGGCAGCAGAACACCAATTGGTTTTTTCCTGTGTAACATAAGATACATTTTTTATTATCTGAGCATGTAAACTCCCGGTAAGCCCCAAAAAAAGTAACAAAATATAGTTTTTCATACCATCACTTTTTTAAATGGTTAATAATCTCACTTAAACTATATTCGGTCTTATAATATTCGCCCGTTTTCCAATCATACTCTTTTACAAAAATATCTTTATTATCTCTCCGAAAAATAAGAAAACCATTTCTTGATATATGTAAAAATCCAATGAGCAAATCTTTATATTCATAATTCTGGATAAATGCTGCAAATTCGGCAGAGGAGCCACTACCCGCCCATCTGTATTGTCCGTCATCCTCAAGCTGAACAGATGTCCTAAAAAGGTGCTCACCGTCAGACATCACAAGAATATGCCATTTACCTGTGAATATCAAGTTTTCATTGTAAATGTCAACAGTATATTGGGGAATAGGTTTTCCCAAATGCAAATTTTCCAACTGCGCTCTGTTTTTTATGCCGTAACCGACGAACTTTTCGTCAGGAGTATAGCTTTGAGTAATTAGCATTTCTGTTATTTCGGGGGTCAATATTAATTCACTTTTATCTGCAACAAAATCATAATATCTACTTTGTTTTGCTCTTTGCTTTGCTTTTCTATGCAAGTCTAATTCTTTTATAGGGTTCATAATCTCACTAAAACTATATTCATTCTTAAAATATTCGCCTGTGGCTTCGTCATATACCTGTACAAAAAGAATTGTATTTTCTTTATTAATAATCAGAAAATCCATTCCTCTACTTGAAGGGTTTACGCCTAAAGACCCAATTACCGAATCTTTATGTTCGTAATTATGGAAATGCTCTATTGTATTTTCAATCCCGCGGTCTATATATTGGTCTCCTCTAAAATCTGAAAATCTAACTTGTCCAAATAATAGAGGCGTACTATCACTCATTATAGGCACATTCCAAACATTTGTGAATCTTAATGAAAAAGGCTTCCCATCAGCCATACGAGACACATTAAAAGTGTACACGATTTCGAACTCTTCATTTACAATATCATACCAGGGAATGGGTTTGCCAAGTTGTAAATTGTCTAACTGTTCTTTATTTTTTATGCCATAGTATGAATAGGCACTTTCGGGTAGGCTTTTAATCTTCGCAACCACTATTTCTTCCATTTCCGGTGTTATTTTTAATTCATTTTTTTGTATAGTAGCTGAATCTAAAATGCGGGCTTTATCCGTTTGGGCGTTTGCTATTATGCAGAAAGCAGAAAGCAGAACCGACGAAAGAAGCGAGAGCAGAGACCGCTTGCGGGCTATGCCGAGCAAGGAGGAGGAAGCCCGAAGGGCAACGCAGAAAGCAATTTTTGTAACTTGTAACTTGTATTTTGTTATTTTTTTCATAATTTAGTATCCTTTCTTAATATTTTTAGGGTTAAAATTTATTAGCGGCTACAAAGATGGGAAAAATTATTACTTTTTAAGTTCATCAATTTGTTTTTGCAAATCAATAATATAGAGCGTAAGTTCTTCTACTTTTTGCAGGAGTATGGCGTTCATTTCACCTATATTTACTCCATGGGTGATTACTTCTGCTTCGGAAGGAACGTTGGGAAGGTGTTTGTTTTGGGTAATAAATTGCTTCACTTCGCTCAAGGGCATCAGTTCGTAATCTTCATCAAACACAAAGTCAGACCATCCGGATAGAGTTACATTCACTTCTTTTGTGCGAATTAAACCGTCGAAATTTGCATTTTTTCCGTTTACAGTACCTTTAATAGTTACTGCACCACTAATAGTTGCACTTTCTGCACTCAATGCACCAGTTAGGCTTGCGCTTTGCGCATTTAACGCCTTTGCTTCTAAAGTATTCGTAATTTTTGCGCTTTCTGCTTTAATATTTCCTACCGTTAGATTTCCGGTTATAGTTGCGCTTTGCGCTCTCAATGAGCCGTTTACATCTAACTTTGCTTGTGGCACACCTATCCCCACTCCAATATCTCCATTGGGCGCAATGGTTAAACCACCGCTGGGGCCATGGATAAATAAATTGGCAATTTCTTCCTGTTTAAGAGCAATAGCCCCATTAGGCGGGTACGAAACAATTCTAAATCCTTTATTCATCCCAGTACCTTGCATCTTTACTAATGATAATGATGGGTCTTCCAAAGGAAATCCTTTTGGGTTTAAATATTGATACTGTATATGTAGCGATGCCTGAGGAGTTGGGGTTCCTATTCCCAAAAAGGATTGATCGCTTAACAACCTCATCCGCTCAACATTGTTCGTCTTAAAAATAAGAGGCTGCTTATCAGTAGTGCCAATAAAGTGGGCAGTATCTATTTGTTCGTTTCCGGTAAGATTCCAGTGGGCGCTTGGTGTTTGTGCAACTACCCCCAAGCAGATAACGCCAAAAAATAAAAGTAAAATCGGTTTTTTCATACTCAAAATTTTGTTAATAATTCAATGCAGCGATTAAATTGCTTTTTAAGATACAAATCATAAAATGGGCGATATTTTTCGTAGCCGGTCATATTTACTACGCAAGTTGTCGAATTTGAAGCGCAACCTGAAACCACTTTACGCAAAACAGATTAGAACTGAAAGTTATTTTCGATGCATTTCGGTAGTTTTTTCAAATTTTATCCGCCTGGGGGGTATAGGAAAATAATTATCCTACGGTTGTTACCCAAGCCACAAAAGATTTTAGCCTCAGTTTTGCCACAATAAAGGTATCTTTTTTTAGTTTCACAACTCTTTTCTCAATTCTTACATCCATCTCTGTAATATAATTTCCGTTGATAATAACATTATTACGAATGCGGAAGAAACCCAAAGGTATGAGTTCTTTTTCAAACTCACGGAGTGTTTTAATGTCGTGAATGGTTGTGCCGTTATTTAAAAAAATGGTTGCCAAATGGTCTTCGCATTGTATGTACAAAATATTTTTCACACAAATAAATTTCCTTCTGTGCCCCTTTGTGGCAATCTTTTTTCCAGTTTGGCGGCTGTAGTCTATAGGCATAATGGCAAGGGGTTTAGTTTTTTTGGAAATAAAAAAAAGCGTGATACTTAACATATCCGCTGATTGAGGTGTTTGACGTAACCCGATTACACAAATAAGCCAAGTTCACGCCTGTCACACGTAAACTAACCTTATGTAATCTTCTAATCATAAATCGTCAAACTTTCAATCAGAAAGACATATTTTTACGTTGATTATTTGCTTTTTTTACTCCATAATATCATTATTTTGGTTAAAATTGGTGGCAAAAGTAGCAAAAATGCCGGCAGTGAAAACCGAAATGAAAGATTGGGAACCTGAATTACTGAAAAAAATCTGTTTGAGATTCCTCATTTCATTTCGTTCCATTACCAATGACATTTTATAATATATTGTTTTTCAGCACTAAAAAAAAAGATTTAGCCCTTTCAAAAGTTTGAAGTTAATGAGTTGGAAATATTGTGTTAATTCGCCCCAAATAAAAAAACATGGCGAAAAATAAATATTATGTAGTTTGGCATGGGCGTATTTGTGGCGTTTTTGAGAACTGGAACGACTGCAAAGTTCAGATTGACGGTTTTGAGAATGCAAAATACAAGTCGTTTGAAACCAAGCTGGAAGCCGAAAAAGCTTTTACCGGCGGTTACGATCATTATAAAAAGACCAATCTAAATATAACTACGTTGTTTTCAAGTGAGTGTGCTTTGCCTGTTTTAAACAGTTTATGCGTAGATGCCTCATGCAATATGGTTACCGGACAGATGGAATACCAAGGCGTACACACAGGAACGAAAGAGTTGTGGTTTAAGAAAGGTCCTTTCCCAAAAGCAAGCAACAATATCGGTGAGTTTTTGGCATTAGTGCACGGATTGGCGCTGCTAAAGCAAAAAAACTTAAATATCCCCATCTATACCGATAGCATCACAGCTATTGCATGGGTGCGCCATAAAAAGCACAAATCTATTGTGCTGCCCACCGAGGAGAATGAGGTAATTTTCGATTTGTTAACACGTGCGGAGTTGTGGCTGCAAAACAATTCCTATCAAACGCCTATTATTAAGTGGAATACAAAAAACTGGGGCGAAAACCCCGCAGATTATGGAAGAAAATGAAAGGAGTGATTACTAAATCAACGGGGTTATGGTACGATGTGCGTACTGAAAATGGAAATACAGTGCCATGTCGCTTACGTGGAAAATTTAGAATTGATGGCAGCAAAAATACAAACCCGGCAGTGGTTGGTGACCATGTTCTGTTTGATATAGAAAAAGATAATACAGGTACAATTACACAGATTGAAAAAAGGAAAAACTACATAGATAGAAAATCAACCAACCTCTCTAAAATCAATCATCTAATTGCCGCTAATATTGACCAGGCTTTTTTGGTTGTAACCTTAAAAGAGCCACGCACTTCTCTTGGTTTCATTGATAGGTTTTTAGTTGCTTGCGAAGGTTTCAGAATTCCCGTTTGTATCGTTTTCAACAAGATGGATATTTATTCGTTAAAAGAAAAAAACAAAATTAATGAACTTTTTCAACTCTACAAATCCATTGGATATGAAGTAATTCTGACCTCTGTTCTCAACAACGAAGGGTTAGACTTTATCAAACAAATGATGAAAAACAGGGTTTCTCTTTTCAGTGGACATTCGGGAGTAGGAAAATCGGCCATTATTAATGCTACTGACCCCACGCTGAATCTTAAAGTGGGAGAAATTTCAAAATTTCACAATAAAGGAAAACATACCACTACTTTTGCGCAGATGTTTCCCCTCTCCGAAGGCGGTTATATTATTGATACACCTGGTATTAAGGAGTTTGGACTCATTCAGTATTCAAAAGAAGAGATTCGAGATTATTTCCCCGAAATTAGAGAGTATAATAATCAGTGCCGATTTAATGATTGCAGACACAAAAACGAACCTGGCTGTGCCGTTAAAAAAGCGTATGAAAATGGCGATATCCCCACCTCTCGGTACTTGAATTACCTTGCTATATTAGAAGCAGATGATATGAAATTAGCTGATTGGCAACTATTGTGAAAGGTCTCCTTTGCAATTAAGAGAAAAGAGTCTATTCTCCGGGTCGTTAGTAATAATGTCAATGGTTGCATTTTGAGGGCCACGCCTGTTTCTTGAATTAAGGGTAATAGTTAGTGTTGCAAATTCGCCTTTTTTGATTTCGTTTTTATTAGAAGCAATAGAAAAAACAGTACTCGAAGACTTTAGCTGTCTGATATGTAATGAATTTTTTCCATTGTTGTAGAGTTTTACTTCTAACGTAGGGTTTGTGTTTTTTTCAACTTTTCCAAAATCTATGGAGGGTGTTTCTAAATGCGCTTTTGGGGCATCTTGTAATTGTTTTGCGGTTAGTTTTGAAAAATCCTCTTTAATAGTAGCATCAATGAAAAGTGTAAGATTTGGGTCAGCAGGGTCTTGCGTATGAATAGTAATAATATCTTTGTACGAACCTATCTCTCCTCTTTTTAGCGCATCATATTTGAAGTTAATTTCTATTTCTTGGCCGGGGTTAATAGTTTTTACCACATCCATAGTGATAAAGTTTGGTAAATTTTTTGGTTCAAAGGTAGCTATATTATTTTCTGAAAAATTCATAACCTGAATGGCAAAAGTTTTAGTTTCAGTACTAAGCAATTCAATATTCACAGAATTATTTTTAATCCTAACATCTCCATTGCCGCTTTTGTAGCCCGCTAATTCATGTTTTGAAGGGGCTCTTTTTTCTACACTACCTTTTATATATATTTGATATGCAGGTGCATTCTCATCTTCCATAAATTTGGGTTCATTGGTAGATACTCTAATATTTTTATTAAAAGGACCCGGTCGGTTGTGTGGGTTATAAGCAGCATCAATAAAACCTCTTTGTCCGGGCGGCACGGGTGTTTTGGTATATTCAGTAGCCGTACAGCCGCAGCTTGCTTTTACGCTGCTAATTAATAAGTCTTGGTCTCCGGTATTAGTAAATTCAAACCTTCCGATTACTTTCCCCCCCTCTTCTTTAATGGTACCAAAGTCGAAAGTTGTATTTTCAAATTGAATAGCAGGTTGGGAATAAAGAGCTAATGCGCTCAAAAACATTACAATACAGAGTAATAGCTTTTTCATAATGGATATTTTTGATTTGTTTATGTGTTATAAATTTTTAGTAACGGAATAAAGACAATAAAATTATGGATAAGTTTAAAAAGACCGTTGTTGCAGTAAATATTGTTCCCACTTCCAAGCCGATTCCACCATTTCCTGAAGTCCGTATTTGCAATACCAGTGCAACATTTTTTCGGCTCTCGAACTGTCGCTGTAAATGGTAGGAATATCCCCGGCACGTCTTTCCCCTAAAATATAGTTGAGTTTTACACCGGTAATCTTTTCAAAAGCGTGAATCATTTCCAAGACAGAAACGCCGCTTCCTGAGCCGAGGTTAAACACTTCACAATTTACAGTATTTCTTTTTTCTTGTAAAAATTCCAATGCTTTAATATGGGCATCCGCAATATCGCACACATGTACATAGTCGCGAATGCAAGAGCCATCACGGGTATGGTAGTCGGTACCGAAAACTGTCATTTGTTTCATTTTTCCAATGCCCACTCGCGTAATTACCGGCATTAAGTTGTTGGGCTTGTCAGGAGATAGCTCTCCATTGCGCCCGCTTTTGTGCGCACCTACCGGGTTGAAATAGCGCAATATAACCGCATTAAATTGTGGATTTATTTGAGAAAAGAAGCGAATCATTTCTTCGCCAATCTGCTTTGTATGGGCGTACGGACAAAAAGGGGCACCCATCGGAGTGTCTTCGTTAACAGGCAATTTTTCTACTGCTCCATAAATGGAACATGAGGAGGAAAAAATTAAATGAGGAATATTGTATTTCAGACATGCTTCCAGCACATTTTCAAGCGATTGCATATTGTTCCGATAGTACTCCAACGGCTTTTCTACCGATTCGGGAACAGATTTATAGGCTGCAAAGTGAATGATACCGATAATATCTTTGTGGTCTTCAAAAATTTTAAAAAACAACTCCTTATCACAAATATTTAGTTTGTAAAACGGTATGCGGATGCCGGTAATATCTTCTATTCTATCAATTGTTTCCGGCGTGGAACGTTCACAACTGTCCACACAGATGGGTATAAATTTCCCTGATTCAATCATTTCAATACTGGTGTGCGAGCCGATATAGCCGGTACCGCCGGTAATTAAGACTTTCATAGAATGATGCTTTTTTTACTTGTGGCGAATTAACATGAAATTTTTTAATTACACACAGACGAATAAAAGACCGGTTAAAAAGGGTTTGAAATTCACTTAAATAGTTTTCGGCAAATTCTTTATCTTTGCGCCTTGTATTTTAAGAAATATGGCCAACGACATTATAGCCCAAATCACCGATTCAGAGTACCCATACGGTTTTGTTTCCGCCATTGATGTGGAGGAGTTTCCGAAAGGATTAAATGAAGATATTATTCGATTAATTTCTAAGCGTAAGAATGAACCGGAGTGGTTGTTGGAGTTCAGGCTAAAAGCTTTTGCCAAGTGGCTAACCATGAAAGAACCCGATTGGGCACACCTCACTTACGAAAACCCAAATTACCAAGAGATTACTTACTTGGCCATTCCAAAAAGTAAACATCTTGATACAAAAAATGGGGAGATTGATGCGTCATTGGTGGACACTTTTGGCAAATTGGGAATTTCATTAGACGAAGCGCACCTTTCTCAAGTGGCGGTTGATGCGGTAATTGACTCTGTTTCTGTAAAAACCACTTTTTCTGAGCAATTAGAAAAAGAAGGAATCATTTTTTGCTCTTTTGGAGAAGCCGTGCACAAATGTCCGGAATTAGTGAAAGAGTATTTGGGGACGGTAGTTCCTATCGGCGATAATTTCTTTGCTGCGCTTAATTCGGCAGTTTTCAGTGAAGGTTCATTTTGTTACATCCCCAAGGGCGTACGTTGCCCAATGGAACTATCTACCTACTTTAGAATCAATGCCGCAGGAACCGGGCAGTTTGAGCGCACATTACTCATTGCCGACGAAGGCGCTTATGTTAGCTATATGGAAGGGTGTACTGCCCCGCAACGCGATGAAAATCAATTGCACGCAGCGGTAGTAGAAATTGTAGCGCTTAAAGATGCTGAAGTAAAATATTCTACTGTGCAAAATTGGTACCCGGGCGACAAAAACGGGAACGGTGGAATCTATAATTTCGTTACTAAACGCGGACTTTGTAAAGGGGATAACTCTAAAATATCATGGACACAAGTGGAAACCGGCTCTGCTGTAACATGGAAATACCCGAGCTGTGTGCTGCAAGGCGATAATTCTGTTGGGGAGTTTTATTCGGTAGCGCTTACCAACAACTACCAACAAGCCGATACCGGCACTAAAATGATTCACTTAGGAAAAAACACGCGCAGTTTAATCGTTTCCAAAGGAATTTCTGCCGGTAAAAGCCAAAACAGCTACCGCGGATTAGTACGTGTTACCAAAAATGCTGAAAATGCGCGCAACTTTTCACAGTGCGACTCGCTACTCATGGGCGACAAATGTGGCGCACACACATGGCCCTATATAGATTGCCACAACAAAAGCGCAATATTAGAACACGAAGCCACAACTTCTAAAATTTCAGACGAACAACTCTTCTACTGCCAACAACGAGGCATTGATAAAGAATCGGCTATTAGTTTAATTGTAAACGGATATGCCAAAGATGTGCTCAACAAACTCCCTATGGAATTTGCAGCAGAAGCACAAAAGCTATTAGAAGTAAGTTTGGAAGGGAGTGTAGGGTAAGGTTGAAACACTATTACATAAAATGGCAATACTTTATCCATTCAACTCACACATCCTCGCCAGTTTTTCCATTACCCATATTCTATCCTCCTGATAGGTTACCCCAAACCATTCCGCATCACAATCAATCATTTTGATTGTTGCTAAATTATTTGTAATGAAATAATTGATGGCTGAAGGGATAGGGAACTCCGACTTGGGATTATGGTTATTTTCTTTTAAAAATTCTATGAAAAGGTCGGTTAAAAAGGAAAAAAAGTAGGGAGTAAATCCCCAAAAATTCATAGAAACCGGCTCATTGCCTGTAAGGATTACAGCACCATTTTCATCTATATTTTGAATCCTGCCCTCAATTTGTTGAATTTTCGTCATCTCTGTAATTGAGATGAGTTCTCTGTTCTCATTGGCATTGCACACCCCGCGCGCTACCGTTCCATGTTCCGAAAGCGTGTTTTTCAATTGATAGCCAATCATGGCAAAAACAGGTTTTTCGTTATAGGTGGGTTGTCGTAAAAAATCAGCCATAGCAACAAAGGCTTTGCGGCTGTAAAAATCATCGGCATTGATTACGGCAAATGGCTCTTTTATAGCATTTTTTGCCACAAGAATGGCGTGTGCTGTTCCGTAGGGTTTTTCACGTTCCGGGTTAGGTGAAAACTTCTTCGGCAGGGCATCCAACTCTTGAAATACACATTCACAGCTAATTTTATTCTTATATTTCGATACTATTTGAGCCTCAAAAGCCTCTTGCATATTTTTTCTAATTACGAAAACTACTTTGGTAAAACCTGCCGCAAGAGCATCGTCAACAGAGTAATCCATAATGGTTTCGCCTTTTGGGCCTAATTCGGCCAACTGTTTCATTCCGCCGTAGCGGCTTCCCATGCCTGCGGCCAAAATTAAAAGGGTTATATCTTTCATATCCTATCTAATACTTTCGTAATTAATTGTTCCATTTCTTTGTTGTAGTCCTTTAAAAAATGGTGGGTAACGCGGTTTGCAATAGCTAAGCAAACCGTTAGTGCTTTATGTCCAAGCAAATCTCCTAATCCGTATATAGCCGAACACTCCATCTCTAAATTTGTGATTTTATTACCTTTATATTCAAATGCTTCAATCTTTTCGTTCAATTGAGGGAATGCTAAAGGTGCTCTTACAGCCCTCCCCTGTGGACCAAAAAATCCGGGGGCGCTTGCTGTAATGCCTTGCACCATATCAAAGGCAATAGTTTCTAAAAGAGCCGAATCTGCCGGAAAACAATAAGGATAGGGCAAGCGCTTTCCCCAGCCGGTATAATCTATAAAGTGAGCAACCAATTCTTCATAATCTGTGGAATTGTGCTTATAAAATTGCAACAGTCCATCAAAACCAAACCCATGTTTTGCAGCAATAAACGAACCCACAGGAATGTCGCCTTGAATGGCACCACATGTGCCGATGCGTACCATTGTAAGAATCTTACGCGCAGGTTTGTATTCCATTTTTTGCAAGTCTATATTTGCCAATGCATCTAATTCTGTGAGCACAATATCTATATTATCTGTGCCCATTCCGGTGGAAATTACGGAAATATTTTTCTTTTTATACCAACCTGTGTGTGTGGTTAACTCTCTGTGCGAATGAGTAAATTCAACGGAGTCAAATTTAGAAGAGATGCTCCCTACGCGTCCCGGGTCGCCTACTAAAATAATCTTATCTGCTAAATTTTCAGGGTGAATGCCAAGATGATAGATGGCACCGTTGGGTTGTAGCGGTAACTCTGACGATGGGATTTTCATATTAAAATTTTTTGCAAAGATAATACGAATTCTCACATATAATCATTACTACAACTTCTATCCTCAACTTTTAAGAACGAAGCTAAAATTAGTACAGTAACTCCTACAATTAAAATCATTAGTGTTTGTGCGCTCCAGCCAATCCAGCCGGCGGCTAAACCTTGCGCATAATCAACCCCGTACAGCGCTAATATTCCGGCAACAAAGAGAGGGTAGGCGCCTAAGCCACCCTGCGCTATCATGAAACCGATAGAACCAACCGACATAACGACAAAGGCAGGCATAGGGCCGAAATGTATTAGAAAATCGAAAGCAAAAAAACACATATAGACTCCCAAAAAATAAAACACCCAAATTGCAACTGTATATAAAAGAAACAAATAAGGATGTTTTAAATCCTTAATGGAAATGAGCCCTTGCCATAATCCTACCAAAATATTTTTTACCTTAATAAAAACTTTTGATGACTTTTTAATGGCTCTACCCTTCATTAGTTTTTTAATAATGAAAATGATAATGAACAGCATAAGCAGAGCGCCTACCAAAAGATATTTCATTGCCCATAATGTTTCCCATTTTTGCACAATTGACGCGCTCAACGTGATCCCTTGCTCTTCATCAACCATTACATTTGATAACAAATCTGCGTTTAGAAAGAAAACCACTACAAGTAGTAGGGCAAAAATAAATAAGTCGAAGGTTCGGTCTATAACTACAGTTCCAAAAGATTTTTGGAAGGGCACCTGGTCGTAGCGTTGTAAAAAAGTACATCGGAGCACTTCTCCCAGACGTGGAAAAGCTAAATTGCCGAGATAGCAGGTCATAATTGAATAAAAAGCGGTACTTTTTCTTACTTTATACCCAAGAGGGTCAATAAGTAGAATGTTTCTCAGCGCACGAAAAAAGTGCGCAACAACTCCACAAGCCATAGATAGAAAAACGAAAAATAGGCTTTTAAAATTTAGCACTCCTGCTGCACTACTCTTTATTTCTTCAAATTGGTCATGCGTTAAATCTTTCACAGACAACCAAACAAAGAATACTCCAAGCCCAAGAAAAACAACAAGTTGTATTATTTTTTTTGCCATAATATGCTATTCAACAGAAACAGATTTTGCTAAATTTCTTGGTTTATCCACATCGCAGCCTCTTAGCAGGGCTACGTGGTATGCTAAAAGCTGTAGTGGCACAGAAGCAACCAGAGGGGATAGCAGTTCTTCTGTTTTCGGTATTTCTATGCAAAAATCAGACATACTTTTTACTACTTCGTCGCCTTCCGAAACAATAGAGATGATTTTTCCTCTTCTTGTTTTCACTTCTTGAATATTACTTACCACTTTTTCGTAAGTTTCTTGTTCCGTAGCGACCACCACAACGGGCATTTCTTCGTCGATGAGTGCAATGGGGCCATGTTTCATTTCAGCGGCGGGGTATCCTTCGGCATGGATATAGGAAATTTCTTTAAGTTTTAAGGCGCCTTCAAGAGCCACAGGGAAATTTACTCCGCGTCCTAAATAGATGGCATTTTGCTTATCAATAAAATAGTGCGCTAACTCATTTATTGCATCATTTTTTGCAAGAATAGTTTCAATTTTTTCAGGGATAGCTCCCAGTCCGCTCACTAATTGGTAATAATAGGAAAGGGGAATAGTTCCTTTTTTTCTTGCTAAGCTCAGTGCCATAAGTGTAAGTACAGTAACTTGAGCAGTAAATGCTTTGGTTGAAGCCACACCTATTTCAGGGCCTGCGTGCGTGTAGGAGCCTGCGTGTGTACTTCGGGCGATACTTGAGCCTACTACGTTGCATATCCCTATTACCGTTGCGCCTCTACTTTTTGCCAACTCAATGGCAGCCAATGTGTCGGCAGTTTCTCCCGACTGAGAAATAGCAATAAGCACATCGTCTTCGTTAATAACAGGATTTCTATATCTGAATTCGGAGGCATATTCAACTTCTACCGGAATGCGTATTAAACTTTCGAAAATGTGTTCGCCCACGAGTCCTGCGTGCCATGAAGTACCGCAAGCAGCGATAATAAACCGTTTGGCATTGAGCATCTTTTTTTCATATTGAATAATGCCTCCGAGAGAAACCACATCGCTTTTTGTATTTATTCTTCCCCGCATACTATCCACAATTGCTTTGGGCTGCTCAAAAATTTCTTTAAGCATAAAATGTTCAAAGCCTCCTTTTTCTATTTGTTCTAACTTTAATTCCAACTTTTGAATAGAGGGACGTTGTTTCTCGTTGCGAATATTAGTAATTTTCAGCTCTTTATCGGGGTGAAGTACGGCCACTTCTTCATCATTTAAATAGACTACTTTTTGTGTAAACTCAACAATTGGGGCGCCATCCGAGCCTACGAAAAATTCGTTTTTCCCCAGCCCGATGAGCAAAGGACTACCCTTTTTGGCAACTATAATTTGTTGAGGATATTCTGAGGACAATATTGCTAAAGCGTAAGTACCCACAATGACCGATAAAGCCATTTGCACAGCTTCCACCAAATCAACGCCCTCTGTTTTTCGAATATCTTGAATGAGATGAACCAATACTTCGGTATCAGTATTGCTATTAAAAATATATCCACGTTCAATAAGTTCATTTTTTAAACTCAGATAATTTTCAACAATACCATTATGTATTAGAGCTAATGTACTATCTTCCGACAGGTGCGGGTGCGCGTTTTCATCGTTAGGTTCGCCATGTGTTGCCCAGCGTGTATGCGCAATTCCGGTACTTGAATTTACATTTTTTGATAGGCAGAATTTCTCAAGGTCGGCTACTTTTCCTTGTTTTTTATAAAGACTAATAGAGTCTTTATTGAGCAGCGCAACACCGGCACTGTCGTATCCTCTGTATTCTAACCTTTTAAGTCCATTAATTAGAAATGGATATGCTTGTTTATTCCCTGTATAAGCTACAATTCCGCACATAGTTAAATATTTTTTGTGTTCTAAAGAATATTAATATTCCGTGTAGTAAATTTCTAATCTAAGTCGGGATGATTTGTCCATCAGGTTTTGAGGCTCGTGGCCATATAAAACAACTCTATTGGCAAAAGCTGCTGCTCCGGAAGCAACTAAGTAAAGATAGGGTTCATAGTTGTTTCTTAAAATCATATCTTGAACATATCTTGTAATTCTGAACCTATACTCTTTCTTGTCGGAATTATAATTTCCTCCGAAATAACCTCCTCCCCATAACTCATCAGGTACAAATACTAAGTCTCCTTTCATATTTTTTGCCTGTAAGCCTAAATTAGAAGGTGGAGGATATAAGGTTAGCTCTTCTGTTTTATCCACTGAAAGTACTAATTCTGCTTTATTAATTACGATTCTTTTATCTTTTAGGGACTTCAAATGAGGAAATGTGATTTTTGTTTTAACTCCCCCCATTGCTTGTACAAAAATTTTCTCACTTCCTCCCGAAGTAACATTGTTAATGACTTGTTCCACAAAGTCGTGTCGTCCTAATTCGTATTCGTGTTTATATTCGCTAAACCTAACAGTTTCGGAACCTCCTTTGATAACGAAAGAGAATTTTTTTGTTTCCCCTTTGTTTTTGTAGTAAAGTTGAATGCCCGATAACCCTGCATTTTGCAGCGTAAAATTTACTAACGAGCCGTTACTTCTCAGTTGTTCCGAACAGATATATAATCCTTTAAAAAAACTTATGAAAGAACTTGCCGTTGCAAGCTCTTCTTCATTTCTAAGGAAACGGTATCCTAGTTCATCACTAAGTCTGATACGGATATGGGGCTCATACACAGTATCTAACTTTACTTTTGTTTTAGGAGTAGGATATAGACTGAAAGGAGCATAGTCGGAATGTATAAGGTCAATTCCATTATGGGGCACTGAACTAAATGAATAGAAAGTATCTTTTACCGACATTTCTTCTTCTAATTCATAAATTTTGATAAGGAATGGATTGAGAGTGTCTCCATAAAAACCTCCGGTATATCTCAGTGTCAACACTATTGAATCAAGTTCAGGGGAGTCGCCAAAAGAAATATTATTTCCAGAGGGGACAAATTGTGTATAAATACTTGCAGTTGTAGTGCCAAAAACATTATCATTTAAAAACCCCAAAAAATTAAATACAAGGCTTGCTGTTTTCAAAGAATCATGTAAAATAGAATAGGCAGTAACAGTTGCGGTATCTGTAAAAGATGCATACAAAATATCTTCGTTCAGGTTAAGACCAATAGTATTCATCTCCTTTTTGCATCCCACTGATGTAGAGAGTAGGGCGAGTGTAAAAAGGTAAATTACAAGGTTTTTGGGGCGCAGATTAAAACTCACGCGGAGAAAGTTCCAAAAGTTCTTCATAAAAATGGTTATATTCATCAACAAATTCTAAATAATCTTCTGTTTCCGGATGGACTAAGATTGGGTAATCATATTTTTTTAGATATTTTTTTAACGACGGTGTAATACTTGGGTGCCCAATTACTACAGCATCCGAGAAGTCGATAGCAGTTTTTGCAATCGTATCATATCCTGCAGCGCCTTTAAAATGCTTTAAATGTTCTCTTGGGATTCCGGTAGTTTTTAGTTTTTTTAAAAAGCCGGGCGAGAATTTATTAGAAAAACCATCATTATAGAGCGAGGTAACAATTCTAACATCCTGAAAGAGAGGGTTGTCTTTATAGGCAGTTCGAATAAAAATGGGTATCAACGAACTTGTCCAACCATGACAGTGGATAATATCGGGGTTCCACCCTAATTTGCGAACAGTTTCAATGACTCCTTTGGCATAAAACAGGATACGAGAGTCATTATCTTCAAAAAAGTGTTCATTTTCATCAACAAAAAGAGCTTTTCTCCTAAAAAATTCGTCGCTATCAATAAAATACACTTGCATTCTAACCGCTTGCAACGAGGCTACTTTAATAATAAGCGGATAATCATCTTCTTCAAGAATGATATTTTGCCCTGACAGCCGAATCACCTCGTGTAGCATATTCTTTCTCTCATTTATTAAGCCATACTTGGGCATAAATGTTCTAATCTCATTCTCTCTTTCTTGTATTCCTTGTGGCAAGAACCTGCAGATGGAGGAGATATAACTCTCCGGTAAATAAGGAAAAATAGAAGGGGTAACGTACAAGATTCTTTTCTTTGACATAATTTTATAAAATCAGTGTGCAAAAATATATAAAAAAAACGGAACAATCAGAATTTTTTTTAAAAAAAAGGATTTATATGTGATACATATTTCAAAAAAATAATTATTATTGCGGCGCAGTTTAACTAAATAAAAATATTATGAAACCCGTAACATGCTTTGCGTTTGTACAAAACGCAACCCTTGAAAAAAAGGTAATTGACTGTTTGTCAAAATTTAAATCTATCCATTTTTATGGATTTGTAAGCCAACGTGTGGAATTTTTGGAGCGAATGAACCTTATCCATCCGGAAATTCTTATTCTTGACCTCACCCATTGTAAAACAGGAGAAAATGAAATCTTGGAAATGATACACAAACCACCCTTCATTTTGGGCATTATCTCTTCAAAAGAAAACCCGCATTTTTGGCTGGATAAAGGTATTTTTGATGTTATCCCTATTCACTTTAATAATGATTTGCTGATTCGCAAAGTTTACAAAATTATTCGTGTTATTTCCGATGTAAGCAACCTTTATCAGCCTGAACTTATGGTGGCGGAGAGCCCAATGGTGTATAAATCCGCAAAATCTTTACCTAATAAAGAAAACGAGGCCTTTTTTGTTCGTTATCAGAAAATTACTACAAAGATTAAATTTAGCACAATGATAACCATTATTAAAAATAAAAAATTGTTAGCTATTGAAACAGCAACAGGACAAGTGTATTTCCATGAATCCACGATTAAGGATACGGCTTCTAAACTCCCTTCAGAATATCTTGTTCGTATCAATAATGCAACTATCATCAATATTAACTATATTGATAAAATTCAAAAAAACCTCGTTTATATGGGAGATAAAGTTTTCACTGTTTCGCGGTCTTATTTCTTTCAGTTCAAAAATTCGACAAACGTTCTTATGAAAAAGGAGTAATTGGGGTGGCTCTATTATTTTATTATTTTTGTCGGGTTATTAATGTTTTTGTAGTGAAAATATGTCCTTAATGAAATCAGGGATTCTTTATTTAATCCCCTCCCCTTTGGCGGAATGTGAGTTTGCAAAACTTTTTCCTCCGTTTAATGCTGAAATTATTCAGAATGTTGAACATTTTATTGTAGAAGATTTACGCACCGGCCGACGTTTTGTAAAAAAATTAGGTATGAAAAAACAGATGGACTGTTTGCAGTTTTCCACATTAAACGAACATACAAAAGGCACTGAAACAGAAAGTTTGCTTCAACCATTACTTGAAGGTAAGAATGTAGGGCTTATTTCTGATGCCGGTACCCCATGTATCGCCGACCCCGGAAATATTATTGTTTCTCGTGCGCAACAGCTCGGCATTACAGTTGTTCCGCTTATCGGTCCTAATTCACTATTGTTGGCATTGATGGCATCGGGGCTCAATGGTCAAACGTTTGCCTTTAACGGTTATTTGCCACGCGAACAGCCGGATAGGGAGCGACAGTTACTTTTTTTGGAATCGTTAGTAAAAAAGAGCAACCAAACACAGATATTCATGGAAACTCCATATCGCAACAACCATGTTTTCAAATCTATATTGGCAGTATGCGACCCCGCTTTGCGACTTTGTTTGGGAGTAAATATTACCGCTGAGAGTGAAATGATAAAAACGATGACGGTAAAGAAATGGAAAACTCAAAAGTTGGATTTACATAAACAGCCTACAGTATTTTTATTAGGACGCTAATAATTTGCCACACATCTCACACTAAGTCCGTTGCCCTTGAAATTGACATTTTTCTGAGTATCTTTACAGAAATAATTTAATGAGTAACTTTGCGCAGTTTGTCCCATAGAGCCATCTCTCGCCCACCAGTCGGTATAGCCGTACAAGTCTTCAAATCTGCATGTAGTACTATTGTACCATCCTGAGGGTAGCGCACTAAATCCGTATTTGTCGCTCCCCGGTAGTAGCCAGTATTCTTTACTCTTTAAGTCATCTGCAAAGAAGGCATCTAAACGTTCCCACTCTTCTACTGATGGAACGTGCCAGCCTTCCGGACAGATACCCTGTACAACAGATGCGTGTCCTGCAACTTCGCCTACCGCTGAATGCCAATCGTACAATAGTCCGAACACTTCAAAATGGTAGTTGGTATCAGGATAGAGAGTACTATAATAAGGTTTGGCAAAAGGAATAGAACCTTTGCCCAAGTTTACTGCATATTTCGTTGCCTTCAAATTCTCTGTCCAACATAAACCGGCTAATTTGGTTACTTTATACTCATTGCCTTCATCATCGAAGATAGTAGGCAGACACGTACGATTTACTGTTACGTTAAATCTACAGGTATCCTCCAAGTGCATATATTTAGCAATAACCATTACCTTCGAAACCCCCGTCGCAAATTCTGCACCATTGAGCGAAGAGCCTACCCCGCTACTGAACAGAGTTCCGTTAATATAGTAACTGATTTCATCAACGAGACCGAGAGAAGAAAATATGGCATCCCAGGCAGTTCCAAAGTGAGTATATACTTTCGCTAAATAATCATCTTCTTCTGCAAACCTGTCAGGCATTGCATCGCAATTCAGCAAATCGCAAATTTCTACCGTTACAGTTACTGGTTGACGGTCATCAGTTTTATTTTCGCAGAGATTGCTTCCTGAAACAGATACAAAGTAGGTAGTAGTTGCAATAGGTGTAGGCGAGTAGGATGCCCCAATATGAATAGGAGTAGGTGCAATTTGTGATGCGTACCAGCGGAATATTGGAGAAGTTACACCGGATGCCGTTGCAGTAAGTGTAGCGGTTTCTCCCTGACAAATAGTCTCGTTATTCACAGTGATATTGGCTGTTGTTGCGTATTCGTTAACTCTTACTGTAATTGTTTTCACGTCGGCGCACTGGTCGGGGTCTGGGGTAAAGGTATAGGGGGTGGGACCGCCCACAGTCATTTCTATGGGGCTCACATCCCATGTTCCGGTTATGCCGTTTGTAGAAGTTAGAGGTAACGTATGCGGTGTGGCATCAGAACAATAGGTTATATTGTCCGGAAAATCGAATGCAGGTATTGTTTTGGCTGTTACCGTATGCTTCGCCGATACACCGCTTCTACTCTCATCGCAACCAGCTCTTGTTATTACTGCATAATAGTAGTAATCTCCCGGTGCTAAACCAGTATAAGGAGGGTCGTAAAAATTTGTGCATACCGCACAAACAATATCACCGCCTATATTGGCATTGGTTGTATTTCTGTACCAAACGTAATTATAACCTACATCAGCGTAAGCGGTAAGGACTAAACGAGGGAAGTATCCTTTCTCGCCTTCGCAAACAGACTGAGATGTATGAGCATTAAAGGTAAGGTGATTCTGAATTAACCTATGAAGACCTGACACATTACTTCTTGTTTCGCCGCAATCGTTTGTTACTACTACATAATAAAAGTAGGAGATGCCTGCCGTTAAATCGGTGGTTGAGGGTGTATGGCTTATGCCTGTGCCTACAGAAGTACCGCCGTCTGCGGGGTCTCCGGTGGTGTTTCTAAACCACTCATAACTTAAATTGTGTCCGGTAGCGGTAACGCTCAAAGTTGGGAAAGATGCCGTGCCGTTGCAAACCTGTTGAGGGTCTGCGGAAGGTTGAAAGGTAAAAGTAGGCGCTGTACCGCTAATGGTTATCAAAGCCGGTGTTGTAGTATGTGTGCCACAAAATTCCCCTGTGGCTACTCTTCGATAGTACATCTGGGAAGTAAGTGTGGAGGTAGTATAGTTTTGTTGATTGTTTGGTGCATCGGCAGGGTTCCAGGTACCATCAGCGCCGGTGGCGCTTTGCTGCCACTGGTAAGTAATGGTTCCCTCGCCGCCGGTTGCCGCTCCTAAAGTAAATGTTTTGGTAGCGCCGGAACAGATAGCATCGTTGGCAGGGTTAGGTTGGGTAATGGTATTGCTACCTACCCTATGCGCCCCTGACACTTCACTGGTTACTTGCCCGCAAACTCCATATACCACTACATAATAGTAATAGTCAACGCCTACGGTTAAATCTGCGGTTAAAGGTGTATGGCTATAGGCAGCCATGCCAAATCCAACAAGTTCTCCACCTGAGGCATCTCCGGTGGTGTTTCTATACCACTCAATCATAGCGGGAGTTCCTACTCCGGTAGCCGTTATGTTCAACGTTGGGAAACTGCTTGTTCCCTCGCAAACAACTTGCGGGTCTTTAGAGGGCTCAACAGTTATAACAGGAGTAGTAAGTACCGTTAGCGTTATTTCTTCGCAGTCAGAAAAACAGCCATTGTGTTCTGCCTGTGCATAATAAGTGTAGGTGCCTGTGGTTAAGACTTCGCTGGTATTGCCTAACGGTGTTCCGCTACAATCGTTAGTTGCATAATAATTAATGGTTCCAACATTAGGTTTTGCATAAGTTTCGTGGTTGACAACATAACCCACACACGGAAAACTGATAATACTCGTTATTACAGCAGGTGTCGCTTTTACCGTATGTGCTCCCGATACGCCGCTGGTTACCTCTCCGCAAGTGCCTGTTACTACTACATAATAATAGTATTCAACACCCACCGTTAAAGCGGTGGTTGAAGGTGTATGGCTTGTGCCTGTGCCTACAGAAGTACCGCCGTCTGCGGGGGGGG
>Ga0209737_10000517_pt1 | contig 31193 bp, 18 predicted proteins | sample TergutCu122P3_FD_187284 | JGI IMG/M metagenome (GOLD analysis project Ga0209737, IMG submission 187284) | Cubitermes ugandensis P3 segment gut microbial communities from Kakamega Forest, Kenya - Cu122 P3 (SPAdes) (version 2) | ecosystem: Host-associated > Arthropoda: Insects > Digestive system... | reverse complement strand
ACTTTGTGGTAATGGTGTTGAAGGATGGAACGGTGTTAACGCAAAAGATGATGGTGCAACGGTAAAAATCAATAATTTTCAAAACACAAATGGGCTCTCTTTACCTTAAAGGCAGCCCATTTTTTTTGATGCTCACAAAAAATTTTTTTATTTTTCCCAAATTGCACCCTCTTTGGTGTCTTTAACAGTAATTCCCAGCGCAGCAAGTTGGTTGCGAATAGTGTCTGCCACAGCCCAATTCTTATTGAGTTTTGCTTCCGCGCGAATTTCAATAATCAAATTCATCAATCCATCGGTAATTTCACTGTTTCCTTCATTGTTGTCATCGGGAAGCAAACCAAGAATTTCAAAAAAGAAGAGTCTGAAATTGGTTTTCAGAAGTTCAATATCCTCTTTTGTTAATGCCAGATGATTATCTTTCACGCTGTTAATGATACGAACAGCATCAAAGAGTTCAGCGATAAGTCTGGGCGTGTTCATATCATCGTTCATAGCGTCGTAGCAACGCTTAGTCCAATCAGAAATATTTTCGTCAGATTTTTCTTTGGTTTGTAGTTTATTCAACAGTTTTTCGGCGGCGTACAGTTTTTGTAACCCTTTTTCAGCCGCGAGCAGTGCTTCGTTTGAAAAATCCACGGTGCCGCGGTAGTGTGCCTGCAGGATAAAATAGCGGATAGTCATCGGCGCGTAGGCGCGTTCCAACAAGGGATGATCGCCTGAAAAAAACTGGTTAAGCGTGATAAAATTGCCCAACGATTTTCCCATTTTTTGTCCGTTAATGGTAATCATATTGTTGTGCATCCAGTATTTCACGGATTCTTTTCCGTTAACCACTGTGGATTGGCACACTTCCGATTCGTGGTGGGGGAAAAGGAGGTCCATACCGCCACCGTGAATATCAAAATGTTCGCCTAAATATTTCGTACTCATTGCTGTACACTCGATATGCCAGCCGGGGAATCCATCGCTCCAGGGGGAACGCCACCGCATAATATGCTCGGGGGCGGCTTTTTTCCAAAGGGCAAAATCGGCAGGGTTTTGTTTCTCGTCCTGTCCGTCTAAGGCTCGGGTATTGGAAAGCATCTCTTCCAACACTCTGCCCGACAGTTTGCCGTACCCAAAATCTGTATGATATTTCGGCACATCAAAATAAACAGAGCCGTTAGAAACGTATGCGTAACCTTTTTCCAATATCTTCTCAATCATTTCAATTTGTTCTATAATATGTCCTGACGCGCGGGGCTCGATAGAGGGGCGCAGCACATTCAGTTTGTCCATCGCCCGATGATAACTGTCGATATAAAACTGTGCAACTTCCATAGGCTCAAGTTGTTCCACGCGGGCTTTTTTGGCAATTTTATCTTCGCCCTCGTCGGCATCATTTTCTAAATGCCCAACATCGGTAATGTTTCTCACATATCTCACTTTATAACCAATGTGCATTAAATATCGAAACAAAATATCGAAAGTAATGGCAGGTCTTGCGTGTCCCAGATGGGGCTCGCCATATACAGTGGGTCCGCAAACATACAGCCCCACTTTGCCGGAGACAACAGGTTCAAGAAGTTCTTTTTGCTTGGAAAGAGTGTTGTAAATATGCATAATGCCGGTTTAATAGTTCAATAGTTAAATAGTTAAAATTTTAATTCATTGAGACCTTAATTTATTTAAGTTCCCTTAGTAGCTACATTTTGAAGATTCTAACATCAATTCCTTCTTTTTTTAGTACCGATAAACCGGAAAGGTCGGTTTCGCTGTAGTGGATAGGATATAAGATTTTAGGTTTAATGATTTTTGCAGCGGTAATGGATTGTTCAACAGTCATTGTATAAGGCTGATTAATAGGCAGAAAAGCCACATCAATACCGGTAAGTTCTTTCATTTCCGGCATTACTTCGCAGTCGCCCGGGATATAGATTTTACTGCCTCCGAAAGAGATAACATATCCATTGTCTCTCTCTTTGGGATGGTAAATATCTCGACCATCTGTGGTATTATAAGCAGGCACGGCTTCAATATCGATGTATTTATATTCATTGTTGTTTACTTTTTTGAAAGTAACTCGTTCGCCGTTTTTCATTTTAACGCCTGCTTTTAATGCTTCGTGTACAGTTCCATTACAATATATTTGCATATCCGGTTTTGAGATCTCGTCAATGGCTTTTGCATCAAGATGATCGTAATGGTCGTGGGTAATTAAAATCAAATCTGCTTTTGGAAGCGTAGAATAATCTACACGGTCATACTTCACGGGGTCCACATAAATGGTAATGTCATCAAAAGTAAAATAGAAACTGGAGTGTTGAATAAAGTGAACGGTAACTGTTTTACCGTTTTTAGCCGAAAAGGAATCGGATTCAATGGGGTTTGTAAATGTTTGGTTCATAATAAATAAACTTAAAAAAATGGAAAAAAAGGCACGGGTTTTCATAATAATATTGTTTTAATGTGCAAATAAACACAAAATTCTCAAAATTGTAACCGGAAAATAAAATGAAAAACTATAAAGCGGTTATTTTTTTTGTTTTTTTGCAAAAAAAAATATGGCAAAAATTTATCCTAAGACTTTACATTTTTTATCCGAGTTAAAGAAGAACAATAGCCGCGAATGGTTTCAAGCGCATAAGCAGGAGTATGAAAGAATTAGAAAGAATTTTGAGGATTTTTCCACTGTTTTGTTAGAAAATCTGCAATCTTTTGATGAAACTTTGCGTAGCCTTGAGATCAAGCAGTGCCTTTTTAGGATTTACCGCGATGTGCGTTTTTCGCCCAATAAAGAGCCGTACAAAACACATTTAGGTGTTTATTTTGCCAAAAACGGCGGAAGAAATTCCCATTTTGCAGGGTATTATTTCCATTTAGACCCTGAGGAAAGTTTTTTCGGAGGTGGTATTTATATGCCTCTACCAGAGTATCTTAAAGCAATAAGAAAAGAGATTTACTACCAAATTGATGAATTTAAAGCCATTCTTGATGCGCCCGACTTCAGAAAATATTATGATGGTATTGAGGAGATTGAAAAACTGAAAAAAGCACCTGCCGATTTGCCAAAAGATTTCCCCGATATTGAGTTGTTGAAGAACAAACACTTTTTCTCATCACATTTCTTCAACCCGCAAGATGCAGTGAAAGAAGATTTTATAAATTTCGTTACCCACGGATTGAAAGTAGTAAAACCGTTGGTAGATTTTGTGAATTTTACGGTGGAAGGAATTAAAGACTGAGATATAAGTATCCCTAAAAATCCAACCCAATAGAAAACATCAGCATTCCATTTTTTTTGTAGATTTTATAATCTTCCAGTCCCCAGGCGTAATCCAATCGAAGAAAATATCCGAACAGTGAGCCGCGCAACCCCATCCCGAAACCTTGCACCCAGGGGTCAACGTGGCGGTTGATTTTGATGAGAAAACTGCCGTTATCTATCCATCTGGTATATAGACAATTATCGGGTGAATAGGGTGTTCTGCCCGTCCAGGCAGTACCCACTTCGCCGAAAACTAAAAATTGTAATGAATTCAGGAATCTGTTGCTTACCTGTCGTCCGGCAATTAACTGAATAAAAGGCACCCGCAGTTCTGAAGTCAACAGCAAAAATGAGGTGCCGTTCCGGATATTTTGCGGAAAACCACGCATATTGGTGGCTAAAGTCTGATAGGCATAATTTTTAGATTGGTCTGTCCAGTTATCTCTGTCAAACTTAGCCCAAATCCAGTTGTCCACGCCACCCATATAATACACCAACCGTGCCGAACCCACGTTGGTACTCCCCGCCAATCGGGTAGCCCAAGTCATATTTTTATACACTTTTACCGATTTCCGTATGTCGAATCCAAACACAAACAGATTCGCATCTCCATATTCTAATTTTTCAAAAAGGGTTGCCAAACACTCATTGTATTCCGCCCAGACTTTTATTTTCGTACCGCGCCACAAATTGGTATATAATTCTTTACTCGAATCATAAATGTAGGAGGCTTTAATCCCTGCCCAAACGTTGTGCTGATTAGGCGTTTTAAGAGTCGCATCACTCATCGAACCCAAAATTAAACTTTCTAATCTGCCTGTAAAAGTAAAATGCAGCGTATTATACCTGTCTAAAGGATATTTTAATATGTAGAAAATGCTGTTGGAGTTTTGTTTTACAACTCCCCAACCTACATCTTTCTTTATAGCCTGGCGATAAAAAATGACCTGTTGGTCTAACCGGCGTTTCAAATTCTCATAACTCAGCATCACTTCGTTTCCCGATAAATCCAAAGATATTCTAAAACCGCCGGTAATTCTGTAATTTTCAAAGAGGTCGTTTACCCCCACCATCATTAAGGCATTCATTCCCGTATTCAAATAGATAGGGGATTTTCCCCCTGTAAATTGCTGATAGGAAGTATTTAAGAAACTGAAGTCGGCTTGGGTTACTACCTGGTTTACCATAAATTGCACATAATAGTTCCGTCCTATCTGTTGTTTAAAGGCAATCCCATCCGATAAAGTATTGGGTTGCCAGCCCTGTGCATTGTATTGGGAGGCAGGATATTCCCCTGAATTATCTGTAATTTTTGGAAGCAAATCACTGCGATACACCTGGCGCAACCCTCTTTTTTTTGATAGGGAAACATTATCAGTTTCGCCATCTTTCTGCAATTTTAAAGCGGGCGATTTTTGCTTCATATAAGAGGGCGAAAGTGGCGAAAGTGGAGTGTTTTTTTCAAAAGGAAACTTATATAACTGCGTAGTACCGTTGCGAAACAAAACCTCAGCCATAGTGTTGCTTTCGGGTTTGTAATCCTGTTCAAAAATAGAGTAAACATAGTTGGTAAGCGGAGCAGTTTTGGCAAAATGGGCATAATGAACAATCGTATCAATTTTAGTAATGGTGCTGTCTAATTTCGCTATGTAACGATTGGTGATACCGTTTTCGTCGGATAAATAGATAATCTCGCCTGTTTCCAGCACACGGGGATGGGTGGCACTGGCGTTGGAATGAGCAGTAACACGAAATAGTGGATTATCTGTTTTGTTAGGATTGTAAATAAACAGATTGTAACTGTTTTGCGACTCGTTTTCATAGAATCTTTTTCCGGTTAATGACGCATCGGGGCGGTTTGAAGAGAAAACGATAGATTTTCCATCGTTTAGCAGACACGGATAGAGGTCGTCATACACATCATTGGTAATATTTTCCAAAACCATCGCCTGAAAATGATACAGAAAAATATCCGATTGTCCGTTTTTCACCCCCGACATCAGCAACGAACTACTTTCCGGCACATAACTCCAATCGGTAATTTTATCTAATTCCACTAAGATACGGGGTTGCAGTTTTTTTGTACTCACGATAACCGGATAATAGTAAGACATCACGGTTTTAATTTTTTTGGTACGCCCTTTATCTTCAGTGGTAAATCCCAAAATCTCGCCGTCTGGGTGCCACGCTAATTTGGGAAAAGAAAGGTCGGGGTTATCTTCTGTTTTCGCGTATTTTCGGAATACGGCTTTGGGTTTTTTATCGTTGGGCGTTTTAACCCACACTTTAATTTGACCGGCTTCGTTGGTAACAAACGCATAACTTTCCCCATCGGGCGATAGCGTTAACTCTTTGTACAGGCGTGTTTTTTTAGGTTTGTTAACCAACGGGTCGCTGTCGGGTTTGTCTCGGTTTTTGTCTTTACTGAAAGCCACCACATAATAGCGGTACCACTCTTCTATTAAATCTTTGAAGCGGCTTCCGGTGGCGTATGCAAACCCACTCTCTACATTTCTTCTGGCGCGGCAGGCGTGCAAAATGGTAGAAATAGCATCCTCGCCATATCTATCCGTGATAAAACGCCAAAAAGCGTGTCCTGCGAGCGTTGCCTCCATCGGCGACAGGTCATCCAGCGATTTATACCTTTTGGATAACATCCCCTCCCTTATCTGCGCTTCCAAACTGCTGTTCCAGTTGTCTGCCATATAAGAAGATAGTCCGCTTATAAACCAGTTGGGTTCCTCCATTGTATATTCCGACACCATATTGGCGCGCACCGTTTGCCCCTGCACAATGCCGCGGGCATACACCGAAGCAATGCCGCCACGTATCATTTTATTCAAATGCGAATGATTTCCGTCAAAAAAAAGATACACTTTCGAACCATAAATATTGGTAACGCCCCCCTGATTGTAAAAATCATCATTATCGTAGTTAAAATTCGATTCCTTAAAATCGGAATTGGTTCGATACACAATAAACTGCAACTTTTTTTCGGAGGTAAAGTTAAATTTGGCTTCAATCTCTTTAATGATTTCAGGAGTGATGGCATACACATAATCGGCAACCGCACGTGAATTGGGATAAAAATAGACATCAAACTGCGGATTTCGGTAATACTGCCAGTTAAAATCCTGATATTGCACGCGGCTTTTCCCAAAAGTGAGTTGCGAGCCGTTGTAAAACTGCCCGAATAGAGAAGTTAAGATGGCAAAAAAGAGGAAGAAAAGGGCAGAATGTTTTACAGTGTGCATTATTTTCACGCTACTTTTTTTAGATAAAGATGCTCCTGAAACTCAATAAATAATCGGCTGATGTTTGCGGCATCGCCCAGAATTTCCTTGGCATCTTCTAATGATTGATACTTGTTTGTCAGCAGGAACGGTAGTTTTTCTTGCTCTAATTCGTCCACGCCAATTTCAACGTACTTGCTCAACACAAACGAGATAAATTCTTTTTGTTGGTCGTTGAGCAGTGCAAAAATAGTCGCTTCTGCGGCTTTGGCTCTCGCTTCACGTGTCATTGCGATATAGTCGCCGTTGAAAACGTATTCCAACACATCGTACAAATCGCTTTTTTCCATATCCACCAATTTTTGCAATGTCAGCAAGTCGGATTTTGGGAAACCTGCTTCGTCTAATTTTTCTAACAGTATTTTTCGAGTTTGCGGATTGCTCCAAAGTTTTCGTAGTTCTTCTTCATCTCTGAAAAGTTTGGGTAACTCGCCAAAAAGGTTCTTCAAAAATTCTTCTGCCGAAATCGGTTTGCCGTCTGCGCTCCAAAAAGAGGTGGAAACGATATGTTGAATCTCCCGTTCTTTTCCGTCTCGAAGTTTAACTTTGATTTTTGGACGGTTAGTGAGCGAAGTCGAACTATTGGGCTTTGCATTATAAGGTATTGGAGGCTCGCACACTAAATTGTTGCTTTCTTCTTCAGATATTTCATATTCCTTGGCAATCGGTTCACCGTCCCATTCGGGGTCATTGAAATGCTTGTAAGCATCCACAAAATCGTAAATGGTAAAAAACTCTTTGCCGTCAAACAGTCGTGTGCCTCTACCGACAATTTGCTTAAACTTAATCATCGAATTGACTGGGCGAAGCAAAACAATGTTGCGAATATTCCGCGCATCTACTCCTGTTGAGAGTTTTTGCGATGTGGTTAAAATCGTTGGGATTATTTTTTCGTTGTCTTGAAATTCACGCAGTTGCCTTTCGCCTTTTTCGCCATCGTTGGCGGTAACACGCACACAATAGAATGGATTTTTATCGTTGGCGTTCTGATTAACTAAATCCCTGATTAGTGCAGCGTGTTCTTGTGTGGCGCAAAAGATTATCGCTTTTTCGTTTTGATTGGCATCGTCCAAAAATAGTTGAACCCGCTTCGTTTCCCGTTCTACAATTTCAATACTGCGGTTAAAATCTTTTTCTTCGTAGAGTTTTCCCTCCTCAATTTCACCCTCTACTACTGTATCGTCCGAAGTATAACGGTAATCATCAAGTGTGGTTTTAATACGTTTCACTTTGAAAGGAGTTAAAAAACCATCGTTGATGCCCTCTTTGAGCGAATAAATGTAAACAGGGTCGCCAAAATACCGGTAAGTATCTACGTTGTCTTCGCGTTTGGGTGTGGCGGTTAAGCCGAGTTGTACGGCAGGACTGAAATATTCTAAAATGCCGCGCCAGTTGCTCTCGTCATTGGCACCGCCGCGGTGGCACTCGTCAATGATAATGAAATCAAAGTAATCCGCAGGATATTCACCAAAATAGGGAGCAGGTTTTCCCTCTGAATCTGTGCCGCTCATAAATGTTTGAAAGATGGTAAAGAAAATGCTGCCATTTGTTGGCACTTTACCTTTTTTCTTAACCTCATCGGGTTTTATACGCACCAACGCATCGTCGGGGAATGCCGAAAAATTATTGAATGCCTGATTTGCCAAGATATTACGGTCTGCCAAAAACAAAATGCGAGGGCGGCGGTTTCCGTCACGTTTCAAGTTCCAGCGAGTTTGATATAACTTCCACGCAATTTGAAAAGCGACTTCGCCCACAGAGAGTTCGTTGCTTTTTGCTTCCACCACAGCAAGTTTGATGCCTTTGTACGCCAACACATAATCGGCAATGTCGCGTTTACCTCTGCCACCAACTTGTATTTTCCCTGCACTGATAGGATATTCACGGTGGATTTTTGAACCCTCCACCACGCCCCAACCTGCTGCTCGTAATGCAGGGTCAATCAATTCTGCTCTGGTTTCTGCTTCGTTCATAATGATCTTTTTACAATGATTCGACATTCAAATCGTACGGATTTTCCTTAAAAAGTTCAATCCATTGGGCTAATTTGTAGAAGTCTGAATTTTGATTTTGTTTAATAGATTTAAATAAACGTTTTAAATCAGGGGAATTTTTTACTGTAATAGTTTTTGTATGCTTCAACAAGTCAGACAATTTATCAGGTAAATTATAGTCAGCCATAGTTATACCACATTTTTGAGCGTTTTTCAAAATAAAATCTTCTGCCGCTTTACTTATTTTTACAATATAATGTGGTTTTTCAGCGTGTTTATAAATTGCCAAATTATCATTATGCTTTTTAAATAATTGATAAGAGTTGAATAATGCCGGAACACATTTATCATCATCAATAATACCCAATACAGCATTATTAGATTTTTTATCCATTTTCAAAAGCACTTTGTTGCAGCCTTTTATATGTTTGTATCCTCTTTTAGAAAAAGAAAGAGTCTCTGCCAAAGTTGTGTCAATAAAACATTCGGGAAATATTAGTAAGTCAGAATCCATCTATAATAAATTTTCTATATTAAAAAATATATCATCGCCATATTCATACGCTAATTCCATTTCTTCGTCAGAAAGTCGTTTTGCAGTGGTTTGGTCGTTTTTATAATCAAACACGTAGATAGATGTTTCTTGGCGAAGCTTTTCATATTCTAAGAACGCATTTACAACAAGTGGACTATGCGTAACAATAAAAAATTGATTGCTTTCGGCATCAATTATATCTTGCATAATTGTTTGAATATAAGGCGGAAAAGCGTGTGCTTCAGGTTCTTCAAACAATAAAACAGAATTTTTATTGGAAGCAATAGCTGTTTTGTAAAAAATAACGCGCTGTAATGTGTCGGCAATGGAAGAATAAGGTAGTTGTTTTATTTTGTTTTCACTTAACCTTTGTTGTATTTTTATTGTATTGCTAATTATATCTAATACATACTCTAAATTATTCTTTGCAAATTCTCTTTCTATCCATTCATTTACTTCAGAAATACCATTTTTATTGTTGGATAATATATCTACGATATTTTCTCCAAAAGGAGGATTAAATACATTATATTCTGCTGATTTCCATTTATTTTTAGTTTGAAAAATATAACGCATAATATCGCCACTATCGGCGCAATATTCATTCTGTCCACAGTCAAAACATTCAATATTTCTTTCCAACAAGTTTAATTCTTTTGAGAAAGAATAATCTATTTTGCCATTATTAACCTTACGAAAGATTTTTAATAAAGAAGATACTGAAATTTTTATCTTTTCAAGGTTAGTTTCAACTTCGCAAGAGGTATTTGATAAGTCATAAAGCAGTTCATTTTTATTTTCTACTCTTACCAATTTATTTAAATTATCACCCTCTTCTAAAAATGGTGCGGAAAATAATCCCAATGCCTCAATTACATTTGATTTTCCCACATTCGGATAACCGATAAAGAGATTAATCCTGCGACAATCTTCCAATTTCAATTCGTTTATCGACTTGAAATTATTGATTTTTACATATTTAATAAAATTTTCCATATCCAATTATTTTTTTACAAATTTACAAATATTATTCATTATAATTTAATTCCCCTCTAAACGCCTTCCCCAAAATACTCTTTTTTAACTCCGCAAAATTATCAATTTTCTTTTGATATATTGTCTCTAATTTTTGCGTTTCGGCGTGAAGGGCATCTAATTGGCGGACGAGGAGTTGTTGCTCGGCTTTGGATTTGGGGAAGGAAAAATCCAATTCGCTTAATTTTGTTGCATTAAAACCACCTTGTGCAGAACCAGAGATGCCTTCATTAATTTTTTCCCAATAAGATTTTGTTTGAAAAAAATATGCTACAAATTCAGGTATAAAATCTTCTTTTTTGTTAATTTTTAATCTTATCAAATATGAAGCAAAAACAGCATTTGGTGGATTTTTCAATAAATAACTTTTTCCTGTCGTTGCGCCTGTTCGTGCAAAAACAATATCACCCGTTTCTAATTTGTACTTTTGTACATCTGTGTCGCTACATTTGCAATATGGTACAGTTGCCCAATCAACACCATTTTCCTGAATGTCAGTTATCCGTAAAAATTTAGGACCAATATTTTCAAAAAATGCTTTTTCGGTATAACCATAATTGATTTTTGATATTTCCCCCAACTTCCTCACTTCCCATTCACTTTTTATAACCATTTCGTTTTCGTTGGTTTTCAAGGACTTCAGGGACTCAGGGGACTCGTTTTGACCGAATTGCCCGTCGTTACTGTCATTTTCGTCCTTTGAAATAAGCCCTTTTGCTGAGCCTGCCGAAGCAAACACCCCCTGCAAATAACTCTCAAAAACTTCTTTTACATTTTTCAGGTTCTGCTCTGCGTTGGCTTTTGCTTTGTCAATAGCCGAAAAGCATTGGTCTAAAATGGAAACGATGCGGTGTTGTTCGGGGAGGGGGGGGAGGGGAATTGGAATACTCCGCATTCTTTCTTGATTTAACTTTGGAACAGTCATTCCCGAAATAAAAGGAGTTAAATCCGAAAAATTCAAAAAATAAATAAGCCATTCATCTAATAGCGTTTTTCTATTGGGTCTTACAACGTGAGCGTGATTATTAACCCAATATTTTCCATCTGCAATGAAAGCAGTTTTGTCGCCCGAATCCCACTTTGCTCCATCTTCTCCAATCAAAACCAACTTCTCATCAAAAATAAAGTTATCTACATAACTAAGAATCCCTGTAGCACCGTAATATGGATATTTTCCCTCTATCCTGTCTCTTTTTGTGATAGGTTTTCTCAAGTTATCTAACACTTCGCACACTTCCCCCAATTTCTTTCTTTCCCAGCCTTTATTCATATTTTTTTCGTTTTTTCAGTTTTTCAAGGACTTCAATGACAAAGGGGACTCTTTTCAGGAGTCTTTATTGTCATTTTCGTCCTTTGAATTTTCTTTATTCTTTGCATTTTTTCTAATATTTAACCTTGCCCTCGTCATTCTTTCGCGCAAGCCACCCTCTTTTAAAAAAGTTTGCTCCAAAGATTTTATTTGTTTATCAAGCAAGTAAGAGGTTACTCTTATAAGCCCAATCATAGTATTGGCGCAAATTTCAGGGCTCTCATTTTCTATTGCCTTTCTAAATGTTTCATAAGTGGCATCGGGGATTTTGTTTAATTCTCGCAACCTTAAGGAAAGTTTATGTTCCTTATCCCACAGTGGCAGTTTATTTGTTCTTAAAAAATCTTTATAATCAATCAATAGTTCTTCCAAAGAGGCGCGTGCTACATTGGTTAATTTTAATTCCATCTCTTTAGAGGTGCCGGAAGCCATACTTCCTTCCACAATATTTTGTTTACCGCTTCGTGCTGCTTGCACCATTTGGCCAATAGTGCGGTCATATTTCTTAAAAAATCTGTTGGTAAAATAAACAGTGCCATCATAAACTATCTCTGCTTTCTGGTAAGATTTTAGGTTTTCATAACCTCCGTGTTTTGGGATAAAACCTTCGTTAGTTTGTTCGTTAGTTTTCATATTAATTCCTCAATTGTTTTTAAGATTCCCGCATTTTCTTCATCCAATGCCCTTATTTCATCCAAAATTTCCTGCGGCGAACGCAAAGTAACCTCTTCTTTTTTATTCGGGTTTTTCACACTCAAATCAAAGGTGTTTTGGTCAATATCTTTTACATTTACCGTCCACGAGTTTTCGCTGTCGGCAAAAGATTTTTGTTTTTCTGTAAAATCGACTAAATCGCTTTCATTGAGCGGGTTGGTTTTACCCAAATTTCGGTCAAGGTTCAACTGATAAAACCAAGTTTTTTGTGTGGGTCTTCCTTTTTCAAAAAACAGGACTACCGTTTTTACGCCTGCACCGGTAAACGTACCGCCAGGCAAATCCAATACGGTGTGCAGGTTGCAACTTTCCAACAACTGTTTGCGAATGGCAACGGTAGCGTTGTCGGTATTGCTCAAAAAGGTGTTTTTAATCACCACGCCTGCTTTTCCGCCTGCTTTCAAAATTTTGATAAAGTGCTGCAAAAAGAGCGAGGCGGTTTCGCCTGTTTTTACGGGAAAGTTTTGCTGTACTTCAGCGCGTTCCTTGCCGCAAAACGGCGGATTGGCAAGTACTACATCATAGCGGTCTTTTTCCTGTATGTCGGCAAGATTTTCGGCAAGTGTGTTGGTGTGTATGATGTTAGGGGCTTCAATACCGTGCAAAATCATATTCATAATGCCGATGATGTAGGCAAGCGATTTTTTTTCCTTTCCGTAAAAAGACTGCTTTTGCAGTATCTCTGTTTCTTTGGCTGAAAGTGATTTGCTTGTTTTAAGATAGTTAAACGCTTCACACAAGAAACCCGCAGAACCGCAGGCTCCATCATAGATTTTTTCACCGATTTTGGGAGCAACCACTTTCACAATCGTGGTAATGAGCGGACGGGGCGTATAGTATTCGCCGCCGTTTCGCCCTGCGTTGCCCATATTTTTAATTTTTGCTTCGTAGAGGTGGCTCATTTCGTGCTTTTCGGCGTGGGTGCGAAACCGCAAAGAATCAATGAGCGTAATCACTTCACGCAGGTTGTAACCGCTTTGCAAGCGATTTTTCAGTTCGCTAAAAATTTCGCCGATTTTGTACTCAATAGTGTCGGCACTTTCGGCATTTGTTTTGAACTTTTTGAGATATGGAAAGAGTTTATTGTTCACAAAGTCAGTTAGGTCATCGCCTGTCATTGCTTTGTGGTGGTCGAGTTTTCCGTCCGCTCCTTTGGGCATTGCCCAAACTGTCCATTGATATTCTTTGTCAATGATTGGCGTGTAGGGTTTGCCCGTGAGTTCTGCGACTGTGGCGCGGTCTTTTTCCAAGTCGTCCAAATACTTGAGGAACAATATCCAACTGGTCTGTTCCACATAATCGAGTTCGCTTCCGCAACCTGCGTCTTTGTGCAGAATGTCGTCTATATTCTTAAAAGTCTGTTCAAATATCATATTCAATTAATTAGTTGGCAAAGATAGTATTCTTTTGTCAATTTTTTTGTTTTTTTTCGCTCGATGCTAATGACCAGCTACTAGGATGCGTCTGTCTTTCCCGCCAACTGCCCGCACGCAGCCGCAATATCTTTCCCACGACTTTGCCGCACGTTTACTATCAAGTTTTTGGATTCCAAATAATTCGTAAATGCCGCCTTTCTCTCAGGAGTTGAGGGTTTATAAACCGAAACGGTATCGTTATATTCTATGATATTGATTTTTACCGGAAATGCTTTACAAAAACGACACAATTTGTCGGCACCTTCCAAACTATCGTTTACGTTTTGCAGCAACACATACTCAATGGTAATCCGTTGGTTTGTTTTTTCTACGTAGTAACGCAATGCATCCTGCAATTCCTGAACTGTATTAGATTGGTTTACAGGAATTAACACCGAGCGTTTAAGATTATCTGCACAATGGAGCGAAACAGCCAAATTTGCCTTAAAACCGTCGTCTGCCAATCTTCTGATTCCGGCGGTAATTCCCACCGTAGAAAGCGTTATTCGAGAGGGCGATAAAGCGTTTCCGTTTGGCGAAGTAAGTATCTCAACGGCTTTGAACACATTGTCGTAGTTCAGCAGCGGCTCTCCCATCCCCATTAATACAATGTTGGATATGGGAATACCGAAAACTTCTAACGCGCGCCGATTCATCAGTACAAACTGGTCAATAATTTCCCAAAAGTAAAGATTTCTGATAAAGCCGAGTTTTCCGGTGGCGCAAAAAACACATTTCAGTGGGCAGCCTGCCTGGGTTGAGAGGCAAGCCGTTACCCTTCCCTGAGAGGGAATAAGTACCCCCTCTATTTTCACATCATCAAAGAGACTAAACAGAAACTTGAGCGTTTTATCGGAACTTACCACCTCTTTATCAATTAGGGTTAGTTTGAAAGTGAAGTGGTTTTTTAACTTTTCCTGCAGTGTTTTGGGAAGATTTATCATTTCATCAAACGAGGATACATTTTTCTTCCACAACCAATCGTGCAATTGCTTAGCCCGAAATGGTTTTTCGTTGTTTTGCTGCAAAAACTCCAAAAGTTGTCCGGAAGAGGTTTCTCGAATATCCATTTTGATTAAGAACAGGATTTATTTTCAGCTTTTTAGTGCTTCCGCACCGCTCACAATTTCGTTCAGTTCGTTGGTAATGGCAGCCTGTCGGGCGTTGTTGTATTTAAGTTTCAACTCTCTCAAAATCTCAATGGCGTTATCGGTGGCTTTTGCCATAGAGGTCATTCGCGCACCGTGCTCAGAGGCTATTGAATCCAACAGCGCTTTGTAGAATTTGAGTTTCAACGATTTCAGAATCAACTCCTCCATCAATACTTGTTGAGAAGGTTCAAAAATATAATTATCTGTTACTGTGTTTGTTATTTTATTATCATTCAAAGAAACAATCGGCAAAAAATTCTCTGTTACTATTTTTTGTGTGGCGGGGTTTACAAATCGGTTGTAAATAATAGAAACTCTATCAATTTTTTTATCGCAAAAATCTTGCATTAAATCTTCGGCGATTTGTGCTACTTCGGTAAAAATGGGGGAATCAAGCAAAGATTCGTTTGCATACCGGATATTATGGTTTTTCTGAAGCTGTTCAATTCCTTTTTTCCCTATGCAAACCAACTTCAGTTTCCCCTCCCTAAATTGTTTATTATATTCCTCGTTAACAACACGATGCACTTCTTTGATTACATTTGAGTTAAAAGCACCGCACAATCCTCTGTTAGATGTAATAGCCACAATTACCACATTTTCCGTGTCACGCTTCGCAAAAAGCGGATGGTCGGTACTAACTCCTGTGGAAGAAAGATTTTGGAGAATTTGGTTAAGTTTGTCGGAATAGGGTCTAAAATTAATGATTGCATTTTGCGCGTGGCGTAATTTTGATGCAGAGACCAACTTCATCGCAGAGGTTATTTTCTGTGTGGACTGCACGGAGGTTATTCGTGTTCTGATTTCTTTTAGGCTTGCCATTGATTTGATTTAAGATTTAAAATTTAAAAATTTAATACATTGAACCCTTATTTTATAAGGCTCCCTTAGTAGGGGATATTTTTGGGGGGCAAAGGTATGTTTTTTAAAATAACAAAGCAGGACTATTCGAATAATCCTGCTCATTTTGTTTATCTTGAAAAACAAGGTTTAATAAATCGCCACCATTTTCTTTCAAGTTCAATAGTTTAATAGTTCAATGGTTTAATTTTTTACTACTTTCTTCATCACTTCCCCTGCCTCGGTTTTTATTTTCACAAAATAGATGCCGACAGGGAAGACCGTAAGATCGTAAGACCGTAAGACCGTAAGATTTTCTTTTTCTTCGAAGATTTTTTTGCCGTAAATGTCAAATATTTCTACACTTTCAATTGTCAATTGTCCACTGTTAATAGTTAATTGTCCTGTGGTGGGGTTTGGGATGAGGGTTATGTTTGCTAATACTTTTTTGAACTCTGATAACTCTGATTGGGCAGATGAACTCTGATTAATTACCACGTCATTTTTTTCTTCCATCTCATTTTCGTAATTCGTAATTCGTAATTCGTAATTATCTCTGCAAATGTTGTACAGTCCGCACAAAATATTGTTGGCGAAAACTACCCCGCGACCGCTGTGGGTTTCAACGTAATTTACCAAATATTCTATCTCATTTTCGGGTAGTTTGTAAATGGTTTCGCCTTTTTCTTCCAATTGTTGCAGCCAACGGATGAAAATTTGCAAACTTATCAACTCGCTCACTTGTTCTTCGGAAAGTTTAAATTTCTCAAATATGGCGGACAAAGTTGACTGCGCTTCTCTGAAGTTACTCTGTGCCAGATAAGTTTCTGCAATAGAGAGGTTATCGGTGTAGTGATTGCGGTAGGCAAACAAAAATCTTAAATCTTCATACAAACTTTCTTTACCAATCTCTTCCTTTTCCTCAAGCCACGCGCCAAGCCGTGCGGAAATGATAGAGTTAAAGTAATTGTCTTTCAATGCACTGTAATAAGAAACATTGTCCAATATATAGTAATATTCTTCGCTGCCTTCAGGGGTTACTTTGAGCAGAGTGAGCCAATATTCAAATGCGGCGTTCCATTCGTCGTATTGGGATAAGGAAGAAACAACCACTTTCATAACGTTGGTATCAGGAATAGCCTCCGGAGGTCCATTTCGCTCAGGACAATTTCTATTTTTGAGGGTTGGACTTATAAAAGTATTATTGTATTTTAACGGTTGTTCTTTGAGAAGAGTACCATAATAGTAGTTGACTCTATAATTACTATTGGTATTGTTGATATTCATTTGCGGAATATTATCAAACAGATTTCCTGCCGGAGTTCTTAGACCACCCTGATTATCTCTTATAGAACTTTGAATGGGCGGATTAAAAAAGAACGGATAAGTTCCTACATGAATGTCATCTTTGCTATTTTCATTAAATTCATTGCACAAAGTTTGCAGTCCTGTGCTCAACAACGCACCTCCTGGAGCATTACCATTAACACTTGAGTTTTTTCCTTCAAATTTTTGAGCCACAGAAAAACGTTTAAAATAGTTTTTATATACCTCATTTTCAGGGATACCGCTATTGCTAATGTGCAAACCTATGCTAAGTCCGCTTTGAGAAATAGTGTCAACAAAGCGGTTTTCTTCAATTTTATATCCGGTGGCATTAGCAACATACAGTCCGGTAGAAAATATTGAAGATCCTACAGAATCGTTGTTTACAATAAACTCATTTCTAATCACACTATTGCCATTTATTCCATCTATAATGACCCCGTTGTCATTATTCCTAAATTCGCTGTATCGTATTCTTACGGCTGGCGAACTACCTGTATTTATAGCATAAGCTGCAATATTGAAACCTGAAAACTTGTTGGCAGGTTTTATGCCATAAGGGCAATTTGGTAACGAAGAGCATTTCGCACCCATATCAATATCTGTGTTTGAAGCAAAAATTCCATAGTTATAATTGCAAAATTCACGGGGGGCACTGCTTAAAAAAGTGCATCCAATAATAGATATTTTCCCACTGCTTTCTGCTTTGATGTGAGTTTCAAAATCTTCTATATTACCCCAATAGTTGTTGTTTATTGTAAATATCGCATCCTTAATTATGCCGGAGGTGCCGCTTTGTCCCTGAGCAAGCGGCAAAAACTTAATAGCATGGGTGTTGTTGATAAAATGTGCACCGAAGAGAGTCTCAACCCTACCGCCGCCGTGCACTGTTATTCCACAAACTGCATTTTCTATTTTGCCGTTGTTTTTAATGTCCAAATATCCTTGATAAATTTTGTTCATAGGTTTGGTTGGGTCTCCCAGAACGGTTATGCCTTTCCACAATAGGTTGGAAACATCATTGGTAAAAGTTCCTCCGTCAACAAAAAGGTTAGCACCCGGATGAACGGTAATGGTGGTATAAGCACTACTGCTCACAATACCCGTATTGGTCAATGTAGCTCCCGATAGTAATGTAACCGGAATTGCCCCCAACTCATTGTTACCTGCCCAAGTGGTTGCAGCGTTCTCAACAGTAATTCCATTAAAGGTATTTGAAGAAACAGCACCTGAAAAGGTACAATCGTTAATTTTTACCTCGCCGCAGTTATTCATTTTAAGATGTCCGGCAAAGTTGTTTATATTGCCTATGTATTTGAAATTTATCTCGAAGTTTGTGTTGGTAAATATACCGGGGATACCTTTGTTTGTTGCCGATAAGGAGAGAAATTCTACGCCGGTTTGGTTGTTAATAATTTGGGCATTGTTGGTTTCCACCATCCCTCCTCCCTGAACTTGAATGCCACAAACAGAATTTTCTATTTTACCATTGTTGAGAATTTGAAGAAAACCTTGATTGGCTTGTGTTACCGGCAAGGCAGGATTTCCTTGCACCACAACCCCTTTCCACATTTGGTTGGATACGGCATTAGTAAAAGTTCCTCCGTCAATGCAAAGTTTCCCCTTTGGCTCAATAAGAATTGTTGTTTTATCATTACTTTTTATCGTACCCATATTAATTAAAGTAGCTCCTTCTTGTATGGTAACGGGAATTGAAGTCAACAGATTGGTGCCTGACCATTTCGTTGTAGTATTTAGGGCTACAATTCCTCTATCTGAATTCGTTGAAAATAGAATAGAAAAGATACAATCTGTAACCAACACTTCGCCGCACTCCTCCATATTGAGATGTCCTTTGTGCTCTTGCGGATTACCCATATAGCTGTTGTTTAAGATGAAATTCACATTTGTAAATGTACCCGAAGTGCCGGTTTGTCCTGAAGCGATTTGCCAAAACTTAACTGCCCGGGTGTTGTTAATAAAACTTGCATTATTAGCTACTACCATACCACCGCCGTTTACTGTAACTCCACACACGGCATTTTCTATTTTGCCATTCAAATCCATTTGCACAAACCCTTGATAAAACTGTGTCATTGGCTTTGTAAGGTCTCCTTGCACAATAACTCCATTCCACATTTGACCCGGGCAGGCGTTGGTAAGGGTGCCACCGTGAACAATGAGCTTGCCCCCGGGATTAACGATGATTTTAACACCTGCGGAAAGATACAAAGTAGATGATACCGCGAGAGATGCACCGGATAGTATGGTAATGTCTTGAAGTGCTAACACGGGAGCTGCCCAAACCCTGTTGTTGTTTATCGTGGTAGGGGCTATAGTAACCGGCTCGGTGAAAGTAACTTCAACCTCATACTTTTTAAGGGTTTTATTGTGGGTAAGAATGCTATTTCCGGTAAGGGTAGCCTCAACCCAGCCTTTACCAAAACCTATTGGTTTTACTATGATGGTTTTTGTACCTTGCCCCGAAATAATTTGCAAATTATTGCTGCACGCCCAGTTCACTGTTGAAGTTTTTCCGGCAGGAAAATGAACAGTGTAATGGGCTGTATCTCCGCCACACATAGAGAGTTGACGTTTGCCCTTAGGCTCAATGTAGGTTTCAATTTCGTTAGTGAGCCAATCTACTAAATCTTGACTAAATTCCACATGATCCATATTTATGCTTGTACTCCCCCAGTAAGCCGCAAAAGGTATTTTACCAGTAGCTACCAAATCTGTAGTAGAAAAGTCAGTACAATAATCGGGCTTTCCGCTGATATCCAACACACTGGGGATAGGCATAAAGCAATGATTGCTAAAGTATAAATTTGTAACGTTTGCCCAATTCTTTGCTTGGTCATTAATCTGTTCAAATGTATTGTAATATCCTCCGGGAGCAGCATCAATACTACATGGATCTGAACTTGAGGATTCAACTGTTTCGTTTTTCCAGACAGGTAAACCGAGAACAAACCAAAAAGCACTAAAAACATTAGTCGTTTCACTTGGCGAGGGATAAAAACGAATTCTTGCATCAATGTTAAAAAGTACCCACGGATAAACCATTTTGAATGCTAATTCACTCCCATTACCATTTGGTGTATTGCTTAGACTACCGTTTGCAACGGCAATTTTTCTCAATTCAGTTGGATAACCAAGAGTTTTAAGTGATTGATAATAATTATTATATATAGAATTAGCATCTGAGTTTTTATGATGTATCAGCAACTGTTGGGCAGCTAAACAATTTAATGTTTTATCCCAAATAGTTTGTGCGCCAGTTTCCATTCCTTTAAAGTGATGTATAAATGCTTGCGCACCTAAAGAAATATTAGCTCCTTGATGGGGCGAGTCGAAACTTATCCATAAACGACAATTATGTTTCCCGTTATTTGTATTCGGTTCTGGATTTTTTTCCATATATGCTAATGCGTATCTTGTAATTTGTCCTCCCATACTTGGACCCACTACTACAATATCTTCTTTACTACCACTTTGAACCAACAGAGTATTTATCTTATTTATCACTTCAATACAAACCATAGCGTTTCGCTCAATATAAGTTCCTCCTTCCGGAAGATCTAAAATTACTAAATCGTATCCTTTTTGCAACATCTGTTTTCCAACATTTTGGCTTGCGGACAACCCATTTCCCAGCAAAGCCCAGATAGATTGGGCATCTGGATTATCATCTTCTTTTTTATGGCTTTCAAAATTTCTATTATTTTCGGGGTCAAACCCATCTACAATTAACATGGGTTTGCGCAACTGATTGCCTGATTGAGCATAATAAATCCAAACCTCACCTTTTGCTTTTTCATTGAATTCTGAGTCATAAGATGTAGCGATTTTTGCCTTAATAGCATTATTCCCTGTGAATGATAATGAATCAATATATTGCCAACCACTTTTATTATTAGAGTTTCCTCTTGGCAAAGAAGAACAGCTAATAGTGCTGTAAGATATTAATGTATCTCCATTTTGAAATATCGCTTCAAAATGTAATGTTTTAATGCCACTATTCAAATAATCAATAGTTATTATTTCATTGGAAATTGGCTGCAATCCTTTACCGTCATCAAAATCCACTTTCAAATTCACAATCGGATTCTCTGTATTGTCGAACAATAATATATCACTAAATCGGAAAGTAGTAGTTCCAATATCAATGATTTTTTTCAAGGGTGAAGCGATAAAAACTTCTTTCTCCACATATAAAGATGTTGTAATCGAACTATTTTCATGCAAAATACTATCAGAATCAAAATATAATTTCTGATAGGCAATAGAACTGTCCATTGAGTTAAATTTGTAGTGCAAAATACCAATATCAACGGTGTTTTTATTTCTTTTTATTATTGATTTAATACTATCAATCTCAAAAGGAAGCCTTGCGGTAGGCTGGAATGCAGCGTTGTAGAGCTCATAATAAGCTTGGATAAAATGTTGGCTGTTACTTGTATCCACTGATGTAATATTTGAGTTGTAATTAAATAACTTGGCAAATGGGATTACCCTTTCGTACAAAATTCCTGTAGTGGCTCCCTTACGGCTGACATTTGCAAAAACTTTGTCAAATGCTTCTCTGAATGTGTCCTGTGCATAAACAGACATAACACAAGTAAATAATAAAAGTGTAAATAATTTTTTCATAATTTATCTATTTTTTTGTTTGTAATTATTTTTTTCATTAATTGTATATCGAAGAGTTAACCCAATTAACCAGTCAAAATGCGACCATGGATTGTTTTTAGGATGAAAGAAATTCTTTTTCAGTTCATTATCGAAATTAAACAACATACTCCAACCTGGCCGTACATCTAACTGAAGAGATATAGGTTTATTCAAAAAAACATACTCTAATCCCAATAAAGTATTTACGCCAACTTTTCCATTACCAAAAGCATATCCTGCTTGGATTCCTCCACCTATAAACCAAAATAAATCAGCATTTCGTTTTTCATTTATTTTGTTTTCATACAATAAATTGAAATTGATATCTATTGTTGGATAGAGTGCCAAATGAATATCTTTATTTTCAATGCGTCCGGTAACTGTCACTGTGTAGAAAAGATCTGTTTGAAACGCAAAATTTTCTTGAAAAAAAGTTTTATAAGAGAATCCCAAACAAGTAGGTGGTAATAGCCCTCCAACAGCGTGCTTATAGGGTGGATGATCAAATGTATTATTATCCTCTGTATCTGGGTTATTGCCCGAAAACTGCTTAATATTTGAAAATGGAAGTACCCTATCGTAGAGAATTCCAGTAGTTGCATCAATTCTGCTAACATCTTGAAATACAGTGTCAATCATCTGAGTGTATTCTTTTTGTGCCTTTAATATTATTGGTAAAATAATAAACAGCAAAATGGGAATGATTTTTTTCATTATTATTGCAGTTTTGTTTTTGAAGTAAGCAATACGATATCCGTTTTCGTCTTTTTCGCAACTATTAAATAATAAGATAGTTGAAATAATTGTTAATATGATTTTAATTTTTTTCATAATTTAATTTTTTTTGTTAATAATAATTTTGTTGATTTTTTGTGCTAAGTAAATAAAAAACCTGTTGCCTCTGCCTCGACCACACCCCCGGGACAGAGGTAAAAAACTCAAATTATTTTTGCATAAGAAAAAAATGCTCGTTTGGGAAGTATAATAGTCGAATATTAACATTTCGTTTTCTATAATTGGTTGATTTTTAATGTAAATAATTAATTTTGTTTTCAAGTCAAAACTACAATAAATACAATAGCAAAGAAATTATTTTGCGAATATTTTATGTGCAAAATGCGAATATTTTATGTGCAATTTGCCCAGTGTTTGTGAGCAATTTGGGTTAGAATAAAGTGTTTTTGTTAATCGGTAATAATTTCTCTCACATGCTCGCAGTAATGAGAGAAAAAGTTGTATTGCAAAATGACACTTATTTTTAAGAGTAGCTCTGAGTATAAATGCTCCTGGTTGTAAATTCGGTATACACTATTTCTGTGGCAATTAATATTTTTTGCCAACCAACTTACTTTCTTACCCTCTACTTCCATTTTGTTTTTTATTATTTCTCCGATATGTATTTTGCAACTGTCATCCATAATACTTAAATAAATTTTGGTTAATCATTCGGCGGCAAAAATACATTGAAATTCAATACATTATGTGGCGTTTTGCGTAAATAATAGAAAAAAAATTCCTCAAAATTTGCAACTTTTTTAAGCGTTACTCAATAATGAGACTAAAAAGGAGGATTACATGGAAAAATACTCTTGAAAAGTTAAAAAAACAAAACTTTTAAAAAAAGGTTGTTTTCCCAATTTCCTCTAAAAAAACAAAATTCGGTATTCCGTTTTTGTTCTTTTTGTCGTCAAAACAATACCGGCTGAGATTCGTGATATCAGAATCCGTAAAGGATAACGGTTTGTAAAAGCGCAGGATAAACCGGAGAATTTCATCTACCTCTTGAAAAGTAATAAATCCTTGTTTGTGAGATAAATATGCTTCGTAACAAATTCCTATCGCAACGGCATAACCGTGCGAAACAGGGCGTTTTTTTTCGGCATACAACCGTTCAATAGCGTGCCCTACCGTATGTCCAAAGTTCAAGATTTGCCTTACCCCTTTATCGTGAAAATCCTCATCAATCAATTTCATTTTGAATTGAATCGCCTCTTCAATCCATTCATTTTTAATAGTTTTGTGATTAATTTGTGTTAATTTCTGCAATTCAATCCATAATTCTTTATTTCCAATAAGTGCATACTTTATTAATTCTGCAAAACCATTCAGTAGTTCTTTTTTGGGGAGTGTTTTTAGAAAATCCGTATCAATAATTACTTTTTCCGGAAGATAGAAAGTGCCGATTACATTTTTTTGGTGCTGCAGGTTAATGCCGTTTTTTCCGCCGTGGGCAGCATCTATCATCGCCAAAAGCGTGGTGGGCACGTTCACTAACCGGATACCGCGTTTAAAGGTTGCCGCCAGCATCCCGCCGATGTCGCAAATTGTGCCACCACCCCAACTGATTAACAAACTGTTTCTGTCGAACTGCTGCTCCAACAAAAAATTCCACCCAAAAACAATAGATTCAATATCTTTGTTTTTTTCTTTGGCTTCTAAAGAGATGTAATGCACTTCTGCTACATCGTTTAATTGTTGAAAATAATCGGGGTAAAGTTGCCACACTTTTTCATCGCAAAGAATAGCAATTTTTTGGATTTGATGCTCTTGTACATAGTCTAATAGTGGGTTCATTGAAAGTGTATTTTTATTTTCGCAAAAATAACTTAAAAAATGGATTTAATAATCCCAATTTTTTCTAAAAAATTCTACATTCGCGAGCCATTATTATTAACCAATTTTTTGAATATGAAATCGAAATTATTTATTCCGTTGTTGTTATCGTTATTTTTCATAAACCATTGTTTTTCACAAATATACAGAGGTTCGGAAGCAAACCAAAGGGTTAAGAATACCGAATTAGTGAAGTTTAAAAACTATACTGAAGTGCCGAATTATTTCCGGTTTTCGGATAAATCGACCCATTCCGAGCAAGAAACCATCGAAATTGTTAAAAGTTTTATTAAAAACAACAGTTCCGGTTTGCAGTTAAAAATTGCTCAAAAACAGGGAGACGGAAACTATACACTCCGGTATTTCCAAACCGTAAATGGTTATCCCATAGAATTTACCGCGTTACATCTTCAGTTAACAAACAATAAAATTACAGAAGTTAACGGCGAAATTTTAGACAATCCGCAAATTATCCCCAATTTTATTATTTCAGAAGAAACAGCATTGCAATTTGCTCTAAATTACATAAATGCAAAGCAATATATGTGGGAAGATGACGAAGAATATCTACCCACAGGTGAAAAAGTGATTGTTCCCAATAAAGTAGAGTTTGAAAACTCAATCCTGAAATCTGCGTATAAATTCAACATTTATTCAAAAAATCCACATAACCGGCAAATGATTTATGTGGACGCTGAAAACGGGGAGATTGTTTTAGATTTGCCTCTGATTCATTTTAACAATGTTGTAGGCACGGCTCAAACCGCTTATTACGGTGTGCGAGATATCAATACTGATTATAACGGCACACAATATACTCTTTACGATGCTACCCGCGGAAACGGCATTCATACTTACAACTGCAACAACACTGCAAATTGGCTCGATAACTATTATACTAACAGTACAACTATCTGGAACAATACCCCTTACGGCACAGATGCCCATTTTTCAACAATTGCTACGTACGATTATTTTTTTCAAAAACACGGGTACAACAGTATCAATAATGCGGGTTTTGCACTCAAATCTTATGTTAACTTTAATTTAGTTCAATACGGTTTTCCAAATAATATTAATGCGTTTTGGAATGGCACTTGTATGACATATGGCAATGGGAATCCGCCAAATATTACGGCATTAACTACTATAGATATTTGCGGACACGAAATTACGCACGGCTTAACTAATTTTACTGCAAATTTAGTATATTCTTATGAATCAGGTGCTTTAAGCGAAGGTTTTAGCGATATTTTCGGAACTGCTATAGAATATTTCGCCGTTCCGGAAGTTGCTAACTGGACTATGGGGGAAAAAATGGGCTTGATTATCCGTTCTATGTCAAATCCAAAAGCATACGGACTACCTGATACTTACAAAGGACAAAATTGGTATCACGGAAGCGGCGACAACGGAGGGGTGCATTACAACTGCGGTCCGTTTGCTTATTGGTTTTATCTGCTCTGCGTGGGAAAAGCCGGTATTAATGATTATGGTAACAGCTACAATGTAGCCGCTATAGGTATGAGTAAAGCAGAAAAGATTGCTTTTAAACTACTTACGAATTATTTAACCCCAAATTCCAACTATGCGGATGCTTGTTTTTACGGATTGCAGGCGGCCGCCGATTTGTACGGCGCATGCTCAGATGAAGTAAAATCGGTAGGAGATGCTTTTTATGCTATCGGTGTTTTACAACAACCATATACCAATCAGGCGGTTGCAGATTTTAAAGCGAACAAGGTAGAAAGTTGCTCTTTCCCACTTACCGTGCAATTTACAAATACAAGTTTCAATTGCGATGACTTTATATGGGATTTTGGAGACGGTTCCCCCACCTCTACGCAAAAAAATCCTACCCATATTTATACACAAAATGGAAGTTTTACAGTAACCTTAACAGGAAGCGCCAACAGTTGCGGAACAGATACCAAAATAAAACAAAACTATATCAATATCTCTCCAAGCTTACCATGTAGTTATACAATGACACAAGGTACGCAAACGGTTGAAAGTTGCCATGCTATGATTTACGACGACGGAGGTCCTGATGGATATTATTCTGATAATCTTAATTCAATACTTACCGTCCACTCTGTTGGTGCAACTTCAATATTTTTGAATTTCCTTGAGTTTGACGTAGAAGCCGGGACAGGGACACAGTGTAACTACGACTATTTGGAAGTACGTTCCGGAAATTCTGTTTCCTCTCCTTTGGTTGGAAAATATTGCAACAATGTGCCGCCTCCCGCCTCGCTGACCATAACAGGAGAATATGTAACATTCCGATTTGTTAGCGATATGTATGTGAATGGGAGTGGTTATAAAATTGAACTTCTCTGTGTAGGTCCAAATAACCCGCCATTTCCTGCGTTTGATTCCGATATAACTAATTCCTGTAACGGAGTTATTAAGTTTACAGATAAATCTTTAGGCTCAAATATAAATTCGTGGTTGTGGGATTTTGGAGATGGAAAAACCTCTACATTACAAAATCCTGAGCACCAATACCGAAACAACGGCAGCTATAATGTTACACTTACTGCGGGAAATGATGCCGGGGAAAATTCTGTTACGAAATATAATTATATTGTCATTGATAAAATAATAGTTTTGGGAAATCATGAGTTTAAGGTTTACGACACCCTTGCATTTGAATTGTTTGTTCCAGGTGCAAGTGAGAATTTAAAATGGTTTACACATAGTGAAGAAAATCCTTACGGGGCAACTCCTCTATTTGTTGGAAATCCTATGCAGCATCCTCCTGTTTTGGAAACCATAAAATATAAAATATTAGATGAATATGAGAATCATTTGGAGAAAGTTGGAGAATTAAACAGTACTACTAATGGCGGTTATTTCACTCCTGCTGATGTGCACTATCTTGTTTTTGATGTTCTCCAAAGTTTTGAACTGAAATCTGTTCTTGTTAATGCAAACTCTGCAGGAAACCGAACAATATCGTTAAGAAATGGATCCGGAGGAACTATCTGGACCAAAACGGTAAATATCCCTGCCGGCGTAAGTAGAGTTACGATTGACAAAGTGGTTCCCATGGGTACAAATTTGCAGCTGGCAGGTCCTCCATCTCCCGATCTTTACAGGTCGAATTCTGCAAATCTACTCTACCCTTATAACATTGATGATGTGGTTAGCATTAAATCTTCAAGTGCAAGTTCCAATCCCACATCTTACTATTATTATTTCTACGACTGGGAAATATTGGTTACGGGATGTATTAGTGAGATAGGAACAGTTTCGTTAATCCCTTCTATCAAAGAACAACAACCTGAGCCGGAAGCGCCTAAATTAGATAAAGTTACAGCTACAAGTATTGCTCTCGTTGCAGTGGAGGGTTGTGAGTATAGAATGGTTGGCGGCAAGTGGCAAACATCGCCGGTGTTTAGTGAACTGACGCCCGATTCGCCCTACACCTTTACCCAACGTCTGGCAGAAACTGCCACGCATTATGCATCACCGGAGAGTGTGCCCGCTACGTTTAAAACCGATAAAGAGGTTGGCATCGGGGAAATGACGAATTACGAATTACGAGTTTATCCGAACCCCACCAAGGGAGAATTGACAATTGATAATGGACAATTGACAATTATTAATGTGGATATTTATGATATTTATGGACGAAACCAATTGTCAACTGTCAACTGTCAATTGTCAATTGAAAAAATGGATATATCTAATTTGTTTTCAGGCATTTATTTTATCAAGATAACGACCGAAAACGAAATCATAATGAAAAAAGTTGTAAAACACTAATTCATCATCTCATCTCCACATCATCTCATTAATCTCCACCTCTTTTCGTAATTTTTTCGGCAGATTGTCCACGCAGTGGTGGCACTTCATTTCAATGGAGTACATTCTACCAATGCAATAATTAGAGTGTTTGCATTCGCTTTTTTCTATTTCTCCGGTTTTGATTTTGTTAATAAAATCAGTATCGTGAATGAGGGGGCGCGCCAATTGAAAAGCAACAAAACCCTCATTTAACACTTCTTCCATTTTAGATTTTGAAATCATTCCGCCCACATAAATTAAGGGCATTTTCAGAGCTTTTCGGAACACTTTGGCGGGTTCTAAAAAGTAGGCTTCCTGGTAAGGTACGGTCGGAATCATCCACCTGCCAACTATAGCGATTCCTATCTTGAGCCACCAAAAACGGAGCATATCCATATAGTAGGTTAATGCTTTCAACGGCATAGCACCGCGCAGAATCTCCATAGGTGCCTTGCTTACAAATCCTGCGGAAAGCACTAAGGCGTGCACACCTGATTTTTCCAATTCTTTGGCAACCGTCAAACACTCATCCATTTGCAATCCGCTTTTAAATCCGTCGTACATATTGGTTTTCACCACCACCGCAATATCGTTTCCGGCGGCTTTCATTACCTCCTCGATTACCATTTTCATAAACTTCATACGGTTTTCGAGCGAGCCGCCGTACTCATCTTTTCTTTTGTTGGTGTAAGGCGACAAAAACTGGCTGATGAGGTATCCGTGTCCGGCGTGAATCTCTACACAATCGAAACCGGCTTTTTTGGCGAGGCGCACGGAATTTCCAAAATCGCACACCAAAGCCAATATTTCCTCTTTTTTCAGTGCGCGCGCCACCGTTGGGGAGTAGATATTGAGTCCTCCGGAGGCGCCCACCGGCATTTGTCCGCAAGAGTACCAATGGGTCATATTTCCGCAATGCCCCAACTGGATGGCGGCTTTCGCGCCCTCTTGATGAATGGCATCGGTAAGTTTTTTTAGTTTAGGCACAATCTCTTCGCGCATATACAGTTGTCCGTCGAACGACACGCCGCTTTTGTTCACGGCAGCGTAGGCAATGGTAGTCATTCCTACCCCTCCGCGTGCAACGGCAGTGTGATAATCAAACAGCATTTCTGTGGGAGCATTATTTTTGCACATATTTTCAAATGCAGCCGAACGAATTGTTCTATTGCGGAGTTCAACGGGTCCTATTTGACAGGGGGTAAAAATGGAGGACATAAATTATATTGTGTTAAAGATTATTAGTCTTAAAGATTGGTAAAATTTTGGGGCGCGAAAGTACTGTTTTTAAAATAAGAAAGCAAGAATCATTAAACATTATTTTGTTGAAAAAAAATTTGAAAATAAAAACTAAAAAATCAAACAAGAAAATGTATCTTTGTAAAAAATAATACGAAGATGACGAAGAATGAGAAAATAACGACAACAGAACACTACCTTCCGCATATCTCGGAGTTTGGTTTAATGGAGAAGAACATCTATTTATCCGTAAATTTGTAAAAACAAATGGCGAAATTTTTTTTGAGGAAATCCCAAATATTCCCAAGTACGGACAACGAATCGAAGATATTGGACAATTCAAACGTTCCGATTTAACGCCAACACATAATCTTAAAACAAATTTTAAATCAATTCGCAATTATTTGGCTGCCAATAATGTAGGAACTGCACGTGATGAGGTTTTAGCACAACAACTTATCAATATTATTTTCTGTAAAATCTATGATGAAAAATATACTGCACCCGACGAAATTGTAAAATTCCGTGCGGGAATTAACGAAAAACCAAAAGACATAGAAAATCGTATTTATGGATTATTTGATGAACTAAAAACAAAATATCCCGAAGTTATTGAAAAAGAAGACAAAATAACATTAGATACAAATTCAATAGCATTTATTGTTGGCGAACTGCAAAATTACTCGTTAATGGATTGTGAGCGAGATGTGGTTGCAGACGCTTTTGAAACTTTTATTGACCACGCATTGAAAGGCGGGCAAGGGCAATTTTTTACGCCCCGAAATGTTGTAAAGATGATGGTTGATATTCTAAAACCAACGGAGAGTGATAAAATTATTGACCATGCTTGTGGTAGTGGAGGATTCTTAATTGAAACATTAAAATCTGTTTGGTTAAATATGGACGAAAAGTATCAAAAATTAGGTTGGAAATATCACGAGGTCGAAAAAGAAAAGATTGATGTTGCTACAAAGAATTTCAGAGGAATTGACAAAGATTACTTTTTGAGCAAAGTTGCCAAAGCATATATGAATTTGGTAGGCGACGGAACAACAGGTATTTTTTGCGAGGACAGTTTGGAAGAACCAAAAAATTGGAATCCAGAGACCAAATTAAAAATTCAACTTGAAAGTTTTGATATTGTACTGACAAATCCACCTTTTGGAAAAGAAATAAAAGTTGTTGGTAAAGATAAATTACAACAATTTGATTTGGCTTATGAATGGAAAAAAGCTAATGATAATTTCGTCAGAACAAGCAAAATAAAAGACGATGTTCAACCGCAATTATTGTTTATTGAACGATGTTTTCAATTACTGAAAACAGGCGGAAAATTGGGAATTATTTTGCCCGAAACATTTTTTCACGCTCCGAAATTATATTATATTCTTGATTTTTTCAAAAAACACAATGTAATGTGGGTAATTGATTTGCCACACAACACATTCCGTCCGCTTTGTAATGCAAAATGTTGCGTTTTAATTATACAAAAAGGAATACCGCAACAAGAAAAAATCAATATGGGCGTAGCAGTTGAAATGGGACACGACCACAACGGCAAACCGATGTATCGTTGGGATTACAAAACGCAAACAATTAATAAGAAAGAAATTTGGGACGATATTGATTTAATTATCAATGAAATAGAAAATAAAAATATTGCAAAACAATACACTTTCGATGTAAATGCTTCTCTTGCATTTAATCAAAAAGTTTTAGTTCCACGTTATTTTTGGAACAGCCGCGAGAAAGAAATAGAGCAAATTGCCAAAGAACAAAATTGCTCATTGGTTGCTGTTTCTGATTTGATAAAAGATAAAATAATTACTCATTTTGACGGACACGGCTCCCCTGCCGCCGACAACAAAGGTTTGGGCGATGTTCCGTATATTCGTGTCAAAGACATTGTGAATTGGGACGTTTACAAAGACCCGACCGCATTAATTCCATACCACGTTTTTGAAAAAATGCGAAAAGACAACAAAAGACTGCACGAAAAAGATTTATTGTTTG
>Ga0209737_10000516_pt1 | contig 31195 bp, 28 predicted proteins | sample TergutCu122P3_FD_187284 | JGI IMG/M metagenome (GOLD analysis project Ga0209737, IMG submission 187284) | Cubitermes ugandensis P3 segment gut microbial communities from Kakamega Forest, Kenya - Cu122 P3 (SPAdes) (version 2) | ecosystem: Host-associated > Arthropoda: Insects > Digestive system... | reverse complement strand
CAACCTGCAAAAAATCAAAATGCTGTAAGACCTGAAACTTTATTTCAAGAGATTGAAAATCAGCAAAATACAGAGCCAATTGAACAAAAACCGATTGTGCAAAATCAGCAGAAAAAAGGCAATAAAGCACCGAAAAAAGTTGTTCAACCACAAGTTGTTGAGCAGCCAAAAGAGGAAATTGTTGTTGTAAATCAAGAAGTTGAGAAGCCGATTGAGCAGGAAAAAAGTATTGAACAGCAGCAAAATAATGTTCCCAAGCAAAAAAATAACAATCAAAAAAACAATCAAAACAATAATTACAACAACAATCAACGGAACAACCACCAAGAAAAGCACTACAATTTTGACGATATTTTAACAGGTGTTGGCACGTTGGAAATTATGTCTGAAGGCTACGGCTTTTTGCGCTCGTCTGATTACAATTACTTTTCTTCACCAGACGATATTTATGTTTCGCAGTCGCAAATCAAACTTTTAGGCTTGAAAACAGGCGATTTTGTTGAGGGACCAATTCGTCCCCCGAGAGAGGGTGAAAAATATTTTCCGCTTGTAAAAGTTACCACAATCAACGGCGCATCACCTGAGCTTGTGCGCGACCGCGTGCCGTTTGAGCATCTTACGCCGCTTTTCCCGGACGAAAAGTTTATTCTATGCAAAGGCAAAAACGACTCAACTTCTATTCGCGTGGTAGATTTGTTTTCGCCTATTGGAAAAGGACAGCGCGGGTTGATTGTGGCGCAGCCAAAAACAGGTAAGACCGTGTTGCTCAAAGAGATAGCAAACGCTATCTTGCAAAATAATCCTGAGGTCTATATGATAATTTTGCTTATCGATGAACGTCCTGAAGAGGTTACAGATATGGAACGCAGCGTAAAAGCAGAGGTCATTTCTTCTACTTTTGATGAGCCGGCAGACAAACACGTTAAGGTTGCGAATATGGTACACGAAAAGGCAAAACGTCTTGTGGAGTGCGGACACGATGTGGTGATTTTGCTTGACTCAATCACTCGTTTGGCTCGTGCTTACAATACCGCTCAGCCCGCTTCTGGCAAGGTTTTAACGGGCGGCGTTGATGCAAATGCTCTACAAAAACCCAAACGCTTTTTTGGTGCTGCCCGCAATATCGAAAATGGCGGCTCGCTAACCATTATCGCCACCGCATTAACCGACACGGGTTCAAAAATGGACGATGTGATTTTCGAGGAATTTAAAGGCACAGGCAATATGGAACTGCAATTAGACCGCCGTTTGTCGAACAAGCGCATTTATCCCGCCGTTGATATTAATATGTCGAGCACCCGTCGTGATGACCTGCTGCAAGACGAACACACGCTCAACAGAATGTGGGTTTTGCGTCGCTATCTCTCTGATATGAACTCGATTGAGGCAATGGAATTTTTAAAACAACGCTTAGAAAGAACGGAAAATAATGCTGAGTTTTTGGTATCAATGAATGATTGAATTTTTAAATAAATTATCTGAACCTTGATTTTAACAAGATTTTTTGATTACCACAATTTATTTTTTCTTGTTAATCTTATATAGTCTTATTAAAATCGTGGTTCAGACAAAAAATAAAAATATTATGAAAAAATCTCTTTTTATCTTTTTATTAGCAATAATAACCACCGCCTCTCATTCTCAAACAGATAAAGGTATTATTATTAATGGTGTTACTTGGGCAACTGCAAATGTAGGTGCAGATAGTCCCGAAGCGCACGGCAATTATTTTACTTTCCAAGAGGCGAAAAGTGCTTGTCCAAAAGGTTGGAAGTTACCTTCAAGAGATGATATAAAATCTTTAAAAGATACAAAGAGCGAATGGACAACACGAACACAAATGCAGACAAATGGTCGTAGATTTGGTAAAAATAAAAATTCTATTTTTCTGCCTGCCGCGGGCTATGATAACAATCACGGCGCATTCAGTATAGGAAAGTTCGGCTACTATTGGTGCATTACAGAGCGAAACAAAAGCAATGCTCATCATTTATACTTTGGCATCGGTAAAGTAAATTTGGGCAGCAACGACAAGAAAAATCGTTATTCTGTTCGTTGCGTAAAAGAATAAATTGTCTGAACCTTGATTTTAATAAAATTTTTCAGATTGTTAAGATTATTTTTTATCTTGATAATTTTTTATTTTGTAAAAAAATCTAATTCCTAATTCCTACAAAACTTTCATCAACTCTATCGTCTGTGTTCTGTCGGGACCGACCGAAACAAAAGAGATTTTTACGCCAACAAGTTCTTCAATTTTTTTGAGATAAAGTTTTGCGTTTTCGGGTAAATCGTCAAAATTTTTGATGTCCGTAATTTCTTCATTCCAAGTTGGCATATCAATATAAATCGGCTTGCAGCGGTCGTACGCGCTCAAAGTTGAAGGAATGTAGTCAATAATTTTGCCGTCAAGTTCGTATTTTGTGCAGATTTTCAGTTCTTTAACACCAGAAAGCACATCAAAAAGCATAATCGCCAGCGTGTCAATACCCGAAATTCTACAAGCGTGACGCAAAGCGACTATATCTAAATAACCTACTCTGCGCGGACGACCTGTAACAGTGCCATATTCTCGTCCACGCTCACGAATGTAGTGTGCCAAATCGCCGTCAAGTTCGGTAGGGAATGAGCCAGCACCGACACGCGTGTTGTACGCCTTGCAAATACCGAGTGAGCGGTCAATATATTTTGGTGGAATGCCTGTGCCAAGCGGCACGCTGATAGTTGAGGGACTTGATGAAGTTACAAACGGATAAGTGCCGTGTTCGATGCACAACATAACACCTTGTGCCCCCTCAAAAACAATTTTTGAGTCCTTTTTTACCTCCTCATTTAGCAAAATTGAAGTATCGCAAATATATTTTTTAAATTGTTGTCCGTATTCAAAATACTCCTCAAAAAGCGGTTCAAACGCCATTTCTTCCAAACCGAGCATTTGGAGTTCAAGATTTTTTACCGCCAAAGCATCTTTAAATCGTTCCGCAAAATATTCTCTGTCAAGCAAGTCGCCCATTCTTATGCCAATTCTGTTGTATTTATCGGCATAAGCGGGACCAATTCCCTTTTTTGTTGTGCCAATCATTTTACCTGCTTTTGCTGTTTCATATGCACCGTCAAGAGCAATGTGATACGGCATAATAACCGCCGCTCTATCGGACACAAAAAGTTGATAGTCGGTAATGCCCAACGAATGCAACGTTTCGAGCTCTGCCAACGCTGCTTTTGGGTTGATAACCATTCCGTTAGCCATTACGTTTTTTATTTTTGGGTTAAAAACGCCCGAAGGAATGGACTGCAACGCATATTTTTGTCCGTTAAAAGTTATGGTATGTCCTGCGTTGTTTCCGCCCTGATAGCGCACCACAACATCGGCGTTTTGCGCAAGAAAATCGGTCATTTTGCCCTTTCCCTCATCGCCCCATTGAACGCCGACAACTACTAATCTACTCATTTTTTAATTGAAAGTTGATAATTGAAAATTGAAAATTTTAGTTCTTGCAAAGATAAGACTTATTTACGATTTTTTATTTAAGATTTACGATTTTTTATCAACAAAAAATAACGCAGATTTTTAATTTCTTGAAAATCTGCGTTAATACATTAAATCCGTGTCATCTGTGCGCTTTGTATCCCAAAAGTCAAAATCTACAAACGGAATTATTGTTGGCACAACATTTTCGATTGGTTCATAAAATTTTGATTTGGCAAGTTCATTTTCTTTATTTACAGGAACTTTATTATAGAAAAGGGTGGTCAAGTTTAGCATAATACTGACAATTAGCAGAAATTTTACTCCACCGAATGCACCACCCGCAAGGCGACTGAGCCAACCAAAACCTGTTGCGCTAAATACTTTTGTAATTATTTTTGCCGAAATATTTAGTCCGATAACTGCACCTACAAATATCACAAAACAAGAAATCGCTTTTGCTATATGCAGTGGAATAGAGAACATTTTACTCAAAATTTCTGCAATAAACACACCGAAATATCGCGACAAATAGATACCCACAATTACGCAGCCAACCGACACAAGTTCTTTGAAAAAACCGCGATAAAGTCCGTAGATTATGCCGAAAGCGATAGGGGCGAGTAATATGAGGTCAATTTTTGTCATTGTTTTTTACTGTCATTTCGACCAACGGGAGAAATCGCATTTTGATAGTAGAAAACAAATCTACAAACAAAAACCGATTTCTCCCGTTGGTCGAAATGACGGGTTGATTAATAATTATTCTAATTTCTTCTTTATCTCAATCTCCTCATAAGATTCAATTATATCACCAACTTTGATGTCGTTGAAATGTGCGATATTCAAGCCGCATTCGTAGCCAGAAGAAACTTCTTTTACATCGTCTTTTTCGTGTTTCAACGATTCGATTTCGCCTGTGAATACTACAATGCCATCGCGAATAAGGCGTACCTTGCTGTTGCGCTTGATTTTTCCATCTCTAACAATACAGCCCGCAATAGTGCCAACTTTCGAGATTTTGAACGTCTCGCGAATTTCAAGAGTGGCGGTAACTTTTTCCGATTTTTCGGGCAACAACATTCCTTCCATTGCCGCTTTTACCTCCTCAATTGCCTGATAGATAACAGAATAGAGGCGAATATCAATCTCTTCTGTTTCTGCCAAACGGCGCGCCGTAATTGCGGGGCGAACATTGAAACCGATAACGATTGCGTTTGATGCGATTGCGAGGTTGATGTCGCTTTCGGTAATTTGACCAACGCCTTTGAAGACCACATTAACCTTGATTTCTTCGGTAGAAAGTTTTATCAGTGAGTCCGCCAACGCCTCAATCGAACCATCAACGTCGCCTTTGACAATGAGGTTCAACTCTTGGAACGAACCGAGCGCAATTCTACGTCCAATTTCGTCAAGCGTGATGTGCTGCGTGGTGCGTAATTTCATTTCGCGTTTGAGTTGGTCACGGTTGCTGACAATTTCGCGCGCTTCAGATTCGGTGTTCATTACGTTGAAGTTATCGCCCGCCTGCATTTCGCCTTTCAGACCCAAAATCATAACTGGCTCAGATGGTTTTGCCTCTGTAATTTTCTGATTTCTTTCGTTGAACATAGCGCGAATTTTACCATATGCGTAACCTGCAACCACAATATCGCCCACTTTTAAAGTGCCGTTTTGCACCATAAGAGTAGCCACATTTCCACGTCCTTTGTCTTTTGTAAATTCAATAACAGAGCCGCTTGCTTTGCGTTTTGGATTGGCTTTGAGTTCGAGCATTTCGGCTTCGAGTAGCACTTTTTCAAGCAATTCTTTCATTCCGATACCTTTTTTCGCCGAAATATCTTGTGATTGATATTTTCCACCCCAAGATTCCACCATATAATTCATATTTGCAAGTGTTGCCTTGATTTTTTCGGGGTCTGCGCTGTCTTTATCAACTTTATTTATTGCAAAAACAATAGGCACATTTGCCGCAGCAGCGTGATTTATTGCCTCAATTGTTTGCGGCATAACGTCATCATCGGCAGCCACAACAATAATTGCGATATCGGTAATTTTTGCACCACGCGCACGCATTGCGGTAAATGCCGAGTGTCCGGGCGTATCAAGGAAAGTTATGCGCCGTCCGTCTTCGAGTTTCACATTATACGCGCCGATGTGTTGCGTGATACCGCCTGCCTCGCCCGCAATAACATTTGTATTGCGAATATGGTCGAGTAACGAAGTTTTTCCGTGGTCAACGTGTCCCATAACTGTGATTACAGGCGGACGAGATACCAAATCTTCGATTTTATCTTCTTCATCTTCGGCAATTGCGGTGCCTGAATCTGCGCTCACAAATTCAATTTCAAAACCAAATTCGTGTGCAACAATGTTAATCGTCTCAGCGTCAAGGCGTTGGTTAATTCCAACAAACAGACCTATATTCATATAGGTTTTGATAACCTCATTAACCGAAACATTCATCATTGTAGCAAGTTCGTGCGCGGTGATAAATTCGGTGATTTTAAGAATTTTTGATTCTGCGTGCTCCAAATGTCTTTGTTCCTGAATATTTTCTCTGATTGCATCGCGTTTGTTTTGGCGGTGTTTAACGCCTTTTTTGTTAAAACGCTTACCCTCAGTAAGTTTCGCCAATGTATCCTTAACGCTTTGATTAACCGCCTCTCCTGAAACGACATTTTTTCCGCCTTTAAAACTTCTTACATTTTTATCTGATTTGCCGTCTTGTTGAAGAATTTTTTTATCAACTTGGCGACTGTCAATCACAATCTTGTCTTCGCCGATGCGTTTGCGATTTTTCTTCTTTTTCTTTTTGTTGGAAGGTGTCGGCTCTGGCAACGGCAACTCTACCTTTCCAATTACTTTTGCGCCTTGCAATAAAGGCACTTTTGTTGCTACAAATTCATCTCTTCTTCTTTCAACTTTTTGGTTTTCGGTAGAAATTTCTTTATCTTTTTTATCTTTTTCAAACCACTTTTTATCGCCTTGCTGCGGTTTTGGTTGATTTTGATTTTGTTGTTTGTGCTGCTGTTTTTGCTGCTTGAGTTGCTCTTTATTTTGCTCTTTTTGATGTTGCTGTTTGATAATTTTCTCTGCTGCACGTTTTTGACGCTCGCGCTCTTTGTATTTTGCTTTCTTTTCCGCCCTTGTGAGATTTTTCATTGACGGCTCAGCAACTTTGTCTAAATCAATTTTTTCACCTACAACTTTAAAACCAATTTTAGGCGCAAATCTTGATTCATATTTAAAAATTTCGGGCTCTTTTTTCTCTTCTTGTTTAACATCTTGTGTTTCAACATATTGAACTTTTTCAACAGGTTTTTCAGTTTTCTTTTCTACTGGTTTTTCTGCTTTTTTCTCAACTTTTTTTTCAGCAGATTTTTCTATTTTCTTTTCAATAGGTTTTTCTGTTTTTTTCTCTTCAATTGGTTTTTCAACCTTTTTTTCCTGAACTTTATCAACTTTTTTCTCAACCTTTTTTTCTTCCACTTTTGGCTCAATTTTTGGCTCTTTAACCTCAACAACAAGTTTTTCCTCAACTTTTTGTTGTGGAACTTCGGCTATTTCAATCGGTTTTTCTGCTATCTCAGCAGGCGCAACAGATTGTTCGACTGGGGTTTCTTTAACCCTTTTTTCCGATTTTCTCGGAGGTACCTCATAGCCCTCAACAGCAATAACGTCAATTTTTTCTTTATCTTGACGTTTCTGTATTAACTTATCGGATTCCACTTTGAGGGCTTGGTCGCTGCTGAATTCTTTTATAAGCATTTGCTCCTGAATGTCAGTGAGTTTAGTGTTTGGGTTTTCCTCAATCGGCTGATTTTTCTTGTTCAGAAAATCAACCGCCGTGTGCATTCCGATGTTGAGTTGTTTTGTTATCTGTAATAATCTTGCCATTTATTTATTTTAAGTTGATAAGTTTGTAAGTTAATAAGTTTACTTTTGTTTAGACCATTGACTTTCAAGAAGTTTTTTTGTTTTTAAGATGAATTTTTGGTCAAAAATTGGTTCTGTTTTTTGTTTTTCAATGTCATAAACAAATAAAACAATTTCATCATCAAAGTTAAATTTTTTATCGTTGTTGCTATCTCTTCTTGTTTGAATTAAAATTTTATTTTTTATTTTTGTCCAATTAACAACATCAAAATCATTAGGTGAAATTTGTTTAAAACCTGCACCCGATAAATCTGAAGTAAATAAATAACTTGGGTCGTCATAATACAATTTTCCGTCTTGATTAAAATCTGTTGTTGTTATCGAATAACAAATAATGCTGCCACTTGGAACAATTCTGCTAATCAGCATTTTTAAACTATCAGAAAGAAGTTGAGTTTGGTTAGTTTCTGTGTTATAAAATGCTATATTCCAATAAGCATATAACCCTCCTTTGCCTCCGTATTTACTACTACTGCTTTTCTTAAAACCTTTTTCAGTTTTTTCAAACTCTTCAAGTGTCAATGGGTACAAAACCCACTCTGAACTATCAATAATTGTCGGATTATTAAATTGAATATTTATTGCATCATATTCCGAATCAATACTTTCAATATCAGATTGTTGATTTGTCTGTTGGCTTGAAATATTTTCTGATTTATTACTACAAGCCCAAAAACCAAAAACTAAAAATGTCAGTAATATTAATCTATTCATTATTAATTGTTAATTAATTTTCAAATTCCTCTTTCATAATTCTGAGAACATTATCAATAGTTTCTTCTTCTAAATCGGTACGTTCAAGCAAATCTTCGCGTGAAAGACGTAAAACCTGCCTTGCGGTGTCGCAACCAATATTTTTTAGAATATCAAGAATCCATTGGTCAATTTCGTCAGCAAATTCAGTTAAATAAATATCGTCTTCGTCCATTATACCGCCTTCGCGCATAACTTCAAGGTGATAGCCTGTGAGTTGAATAGCAAGTTTAATATTCGAACCATTTTTGCCGATTGCAAGTGAAATTTCTGTAGGTTCAATATAAACGACTGCGCTTTTGTTCTCCTCGTCAATTTCCATCGAAACAACTTTTGCGGGGCTTAATGCACGCGCAATAAACAAACTTGCGTTTGTGGTGTAGTTGATAATATCGATATTTTCGTTGCGAAGTTCCCGCACAATGCCGTGAATTCGTCCGCCTTTTACACCAACGCACGCACCCACAGGGTCAATTCTTTCATCATAACTTTCAACAGCAACTTTCGCTTTTTCGCCCGGTATGCGCACAATTTTTTTAATTGTTATCAAACCATCGTGAATTTCCGGTATTTCCATTTCAAAAAGACGTTCCAAAAATAGCGGCGCAGTTCTTGAAACAAAAACTTTCGGGTTATTGTTGCGGTTATCAACCTTCACCACAACCGCGCGCACAACATCGCCTTTTCTGAAATAGTCGTTTGGAATAGTATCTTCTGTGGGTAGCATAAGTTCGTTTCCGCTGTCGTCTAACAGCATAATTTCCTTTTTCCAAACCTGATAAACTTCGCCGATAATTATTTGACCAACCATTTCGGAATATTTTGCGTAAAGTGAGTCCTTTTGAATTTCAAGAATTTTTGATGACAACGCTTGCGACAAGTTCAAAACCGTTCTTCTGCCAAATGACGAAAAATCAACTTTTTCGTTGATTTCTTCGCCAACTTCGATATCCTCAACGATTTTTTGCGCCTCAGAAAGTGGAATTTGAGTGTTTTCGTTTTTCACTTTGCCCTCTTCCACAACAACGCGAGTACGCCAAATTTCCACATCGCCCTTGTCGGGGTTGAAGATAAAGTCGTAGTTTTTGTCCGAGCCGTACATTTTTGAAATCGCGCTTCTGAACGCCTCTTCCAAAACACTCATCATTGTAGAATTGTCAATATTTTTTAACTCTTTTAATTCTGCAAACGTACTGATAATGTTTGCCTGTTCTCTTCTTGCCATAAAATTATAGATAAGATTTGTTGAAAATTATATTATAAGATTTTTTGAATTTTTAAATGAAGAAGGGAACTTTTTAGTCCCCTTCACACATCATTTTCTAATCGGCTGCAAAGGTAATACATTTTTTTGAAACTGCCAAATATTTTATAAAAAATGTTATAAAAAAATATTTTAAATTATTTTTTCGTACCTTTGCGCCGAAATTTCATTTTTATTAATTAACAAATTATATGTTATGAAAAAATTTATTGCAACAATTATGTTAGGGCTTGCAGTTTCGATTGCTGCTCCTGCACAGGAACAGGAAGATGTGCGACATCACGAAATTTATGCAGGCGTTGGCTTGCTTAATACTAACCAAATGTTCAGTATGGTTGGTGATTTGTTCGCTACTATATTCACATTTGGTCAATTAGTAGAACCCGACAAATATTGGATTTTAACACCCTCTGTCGGCTATCGTTATTGGTTTAATAAACGGGTTGGAATTGGCGCGCATCTTGCCTTTGACAAAAATTCAGTCAAAGCGCTTTATATTAACCCTTCTGGTGCTAACGAATGGCGCATTCATAACCGCTTTTTTTGCACATTTGCTATGGATTTTAACTGGAATTATATGAACAAATCCGCTTGCCAACTTTACGGCAATGTCGGTATGGGGGTATCGATTGTAAGTTTTTCGAATAATAAAACAACCAATTCCGAAGCCCGCTTAAAACAAATTCCGTTTTTCAATATGCACGTGTCGCCATTTGGCGTTAGAATTGGAAAAACATTTGCGGGTTTTGCCGAAGTGGGTTGGGGCTACAAAGGTTTTATCAATGCAGGACTTTCAATAAAACTTTAATCAATGATTAATGTTTAATGAATACAAGATTAATGGCGAATAAAAACTTTATATTCGCCATTTTTATTTTTCAAAAAAATAATTTTCAATTTTCAATTCTTAATTTTCAATTTTTTTGTACCTTTGCACCCTAAAAAAATCTAAAATAGTAAATAAAAAAAGTGTTCTGTATCTCAGAGATAACATATAAATATCGGACTATTTTTTACTCTATTGTAGTGGCGATAATTGTCGGCGGTTTTTATTCTTTCTTCAAAATCAGCAAGTTAGAAGACCCCGAAATTACCATAATGCAGGCGGTGGTAGTAACAATTTACCCGGGCGCGTCTGCCGAAGAGGTGGAGCAACAGGTAACAAACACGCTTGAAAATGTTATTCGTACAATGCCCGATATTGCGGAAATCAAATCTACTTCTGCCGCAAATGTTTCGCGAATTAACATAATGCTAAAATTGTCTGTGCCTGACAAGGAGATTATTCAGTATTGGGACATTTTGAGAAAAAAAATAAGCGATGCCCAACATCTGTTGCCGTCAAGCGCGCAAACACCGATGATTATTGACGATTTTAGTGATGTTTATGGAATGTTTTATGCCATTACGGGCGATGGTTTTTCGTATGATGAACTCGAAAAATATGCTAATCAAATCAAACGCGAAATTCTTTTGGTTGATGGCGTTAAGCGTGTAAATATTTTTGGAAGTCAGCCCACAAACGTTGATATTGAACTTTCTGCCGAAAAAATGAGCCAACTCGGTATCTTTCCAGCGCAAATTGTGATGGCGATAAACGGCGTAACTTCGCCTGTTTATGCAGGAAATTACCAGCAGGGCGAAAACAACATTCGACTTTCCGTTGATGGCAATTTTACCTCTACCGATGATATAAAAAATCTGCTTATTTCGGGCTTTGAAAACGACCAGTTTAAACTTTCGGACATTGCAAATATTTCTATCAAGCAGCAAGAACCAGCGCGATTTACATTTTTATATAACGGCAACCCCGCTCTGGGTATTGGTTTTTCGATGGAGTCGGACGTCAATGTGATGGACGTTGGCAGGGTTGTTAATATAAAAATGGACGAGTTAATGCGCAGCATACCGCTTGGTATTGAGGTTGATAAAATATTTTTCCAACCCGAAAAAGTGGGTATTGCCATTTCACAATTTATGCGCGATTTGATGCTCGCGGTTGTAATTGTGATTGTGGTTTTGATGTTGGCAATGAGTTTCAAAAGCGGACTGATTGTTTGCGCCTCGCTGTTTATAATCGTGGCTGCAGTGTTTCCTATGCTGATGGCTATGGGCGGCTCGTTGCAGCGCATTTCGCTTTCCGCGTTGATTTTGTCTTTGGGAATGCTTGTTGATGACTCAATTGTGGTTATCGACAGCGTAACGGTAAGTTTGCAGCAGAAAAAGCCGCTGAAAACCGCACTTTTTCAAGCCCCGCGCAAAACGGCTATGCCGCTGCTTTGCGGCACTACTATTGCCATTGTGTCTTTTCTGCCTGTCTTTTTGTCGAAAGATGCCGCCGCAACCTACATCGGCGACTTGTTCCTTGTGCTTTGCATTGCTCTGGGCGTTAGTTGGGTGGTTTCGCTAACGCAAGTACCAATTTTTGCTGCCGCAATGCTTGACTTTAGACATTATCGCAACAAAAAATCAGAACCATTTACAGGTAAATTTTTTGTCTTTTTAAGAAGATTTTTAAACTTGGCAATGACACATAAAATCAAAACAATATTAATAATGTTGATTTTGATGTTCATTGCATTTTTGGGCTTTTTAAATATAAAACAGACATTTTTTCCTGACTTTTTATACGACCAAGCGTATATAGAATACACTCTGCCAGTAGATGTTAGCGTAGAGAAAACGATTGAAGATATGCGCAAAATTTCGGAAGATTTGTTGAAAATTGACGGCGTTAAGAATGTTTCTGCCTCGCACGGAATGACGCCAATGCGCTACTGCCTTGTGCGTGCGGTTAATCAAATTGGTGACAATTATGCAGAATTTATCGTTGATTTTAAGGATTACAACACAATGGTAAAACTGCGCCCGCAAATAGAACAATATCTTTTTGATAATTATCCAGATGCCTATTCGCGTTTCCGTTTATATAACCTTTCGATAATGACTTCACATTCAGTTGAGGTGGAGTTTGCAGGCGATGACCTCAACGTTTTGCGCGATTTACAACAGCAGGCAGAGCAGATAATGAAAAATTGTCCGTTAATCAAACAACCGACTATTCAATCCGATTTGTTTGAGCCGAGCAAGGTTTTGACAGTAGATTTTGCAATGCAAAATGCACTAAGAACAGGTACAATGCGCACTGATGCCTCAAACGCATTACTTGCTGCAACAGACGGTTTTCCTGTTGGAATTTTCCGATGTCCCGAAAACGGCGCAATGCCTATCAATCTGAAAATCAGAAACGAAGATGGTTCGCGCATTTCCGACCTCAACAATTTGCCTGTTTGGAATTTAATACCAAATTTTAGAGCGATAGATAAACAAGATTTGATGAATGTTGTTGCTGGCTCAAAAACTACAAGCGATTTGCAGAAAAAGTTGATTTCGCCTGTGCCTATGAATCAAGTTAGCAAAGGCATTAATCTTGATTGGGAAGAGTCGGTTATCAACCGCACAAATTTCCACCGAACAATACAGGCGCAATGCGAGCCGATTTTGTCGTCCAGTGCGGCAGATGTGCGCAACGCAATAAAAGCAGATATTGAGAAAATAAAACTACCTGAAGGTTATTCAATGACTTGGGCTGGCGAACATCTTATGAAATCAACCGCGTTAAAAAACATTATAAAACTGCTGCCTCTAACTGCAATTTTAATTGTTTTTCTACTGATTTTTCTCTTTAATGAAATCAGAAGAACCATTATAGTATTGATTTGCGTGCCGTTTGCGTTCATCGGAATTGTACCGGGTTTGATGCTTTCCGGGCAACCATTTTCGTTTGTCGCCATTGTCGGCACAATCGGTATGGCGGGAATGTTAATCCGAAATTCCGTTGTGTTGATTGACGAAATAGACATTCAAATAGGGTTTGGCAAGCAGCGCTACACGGCAATTATTGATGCAACAATTTCGCGTTTTCGTGCGGTAATGATGACCTCAACCGCCACAATGTTGGGTGTAATTCCATTATTGTTTGACCCAATGTTCAAACCGCTTGCGGTGGTAATAATCGGCGGTTTGCTTGTCGGCACAGTTATCACGCTTATTTTGTTGCCAACATTCTTTGCAATGTTTTTTGGAATAAAGAAAGAAGGGGTATAATAATTAAAAATTCAAATAATAAAAAATACGCTCTATTTTCAAGTAAAATAAAGCGTATTTTTATTTGATTTTACTATTTCCGCTTATTTTTTTTCAACGCTTCGTTGAGCAAGTACAAAATTTGCCCATTGACAGAACGAAATTCGTCTGCCGCCCAACGTTCGATTTTTGACATCGTGTCGGTGTCAATGCGAAGTACAAAGGTTTTTGTTTTGTTTTCAGTTTCCATTTACTTGCATAATTTTCAAAATTTCATCAATTTCTTGCGGACGTTGAGTACCGATTAAAATGCGCTTTCCGTTTTTTAGTTCGAGTTGCAAACCAATATTTCCGCGCATATTAATAGCACCATTTTTTGAAATAATATTTATTTTATAACCCCAGCCGCCATATTCGCTCAAAGGTTTATATTTTCTAACATATGCTTTTTCAACATCTTTCCAATCAAAATATTTTTTAAATATCATTTTCACATATATTCCGTCAGAATTGATGTGTGTTTGCATACTACAAAAAAACCAAAGAAAAACTGTTGTTAAAATAAGAAACATTATAAAATAACATAAAATTATTGGTTCTTTGTAAAATATAAAAATTATTGGTATCTGACAAAATAGCAAAAGAGCCATAATCCAAAGCGGTAATCTTTGTTTTTCTACAAAATAAATTTCTTCTTTTTTCATAAATTTTTTTTTAATAACTCTAACAGGGTTTAAAACCCTGTTAGAATTTTATGTTTAATTACTTATTTTTATACCTGTTCAACAAGAGGTAAAAAATAGGAAGAACACCGAGAGTATTAAAAATAACAATGCAAATAAACCATACTTTTTGATTGTTTTTTGCTGCCTTCCATAAAGCAAATCCTTTCCATACCATTTCCCAAATGGCACAAACAATGATAATTATCAACAATTGATTGTTGTTTAAACTATTAAAGAGTTCCATAATACTATTTTTTTTAAGTTGTTAATTATTAATTTTTAATTGTAAAGCGTTCCTGTATTCACCACTGGCGTAGCGCGTTCATCACCGCAAAGAACAACGAGCAGGTTTGACACCATTGCTGCTTTGCGCTCATCGTCAAGTTCGACAATGCTTTTTTCTGCAAGTTTTTCGAGTGCGTGCTGCACCATTCCAACCGCGCCGTCGACAATCTTTTCACGTGCCGCAATAATCGCGTCCGCTTGTTGACGGCGAAGCATAACCGCCGCAATTTCAGGTGCATACGCAAGATAATTCACTCTTGCCTCAATCACCTCAATGCCCGAAATCGCAAGCCGCTCGTTGAGTTGACGTTCGAGAATTTCGTTGATTTCCTCACCTCCGCTACGCAATGTCAAACGCTCTTCTTCATTTTCCATATTGTCATACGAATACATACCCGCAACCATACGCAAAGCCGCATCTGACTGCACTTTGACAAAATTTTCATACGCTTTCATTTTGGCGTTCAAATTGTCGGTTGATGTTGCTGTGGCAGTAGCGGGCGGCATATTTGAGGTGTTGTCAATCTCAAAACTTGCCTTGTAGGTATCCACCACGCGCCAAACCAAAACCTGCCCAATCATAATCGGATTGCCCTTTTTATCATTGACCTTAATTGGCTCTGCATCGAGGTTTCGCGCGCGCAAAGTGAGTTTTTTCTTTACATAAAACGGATTCACCCAAAAAAAGCCATCTTCTTTGGTTGTTCCTCGATATTTGCCGAAAAACACCAAAACCCGTGCTTCGTTTGGTTCAATTAACATAAAACCAGCCCAAAAAATCAAATTTTTGAAAAAGCCAATAATTGCCAAAACAATACATAAAATTCCAAAAATGGAATTTGTTGATACTTTATTTATTCCAAAAATAAACAACGCAACAACTGCAAAAAGAATTAAAAAGTTGAAAATCAACATAAAGATGCCGTTTAACTTCATTCCTGAAAAGATTTTTTCTTTTGTTTCCATAAAATTTAATTTAAATTAAATGATATTAAAATGATATTAAAATAATGGCACAAAGGTAATACATTTTTTTTAATTATCAAACTTTTTTTGATTTTTTTTCGTACCTTTGCAAAAATATTTTTTTAACTAAAAAAATGCCTACAATTTTACATATTGAAACAACGACGGAAGTTTGTTCTGCGATTTTGTCGCGCGGAGGCGAGTCGTTGATTGAGAAAGTGTGCTTAGAACCGCAATCTCACGCTAAAAAATTGCCTGTTTTTTTGCAGGAAATTGTTGATTTCGCACGTAAAAACGATGTTATGCCGCAAGCGGTTGCTGTAAGTGCGGGACCGGGTTCTTATACAGGTTTGCGTATCGGCATTTCGAGTGCGAAAGGACTTTGCTACGGCTTGGAAATTCCTTTGATTGCTATTGATACTTTGAAAATTATCGCAAATGCAGCAAAAAAATTAACAGACGAAAAAGTGCTTTTTTGTCCTATGATTGATGCTCGAAGAATGGAGGTTTATACCGCGCTTTTTGACGAAAATTTGCAAAATATTTTGCCAACAGAGGCAAAAATTATTGACGAAGATTTTTTGAAAAAGGAATTAAGTCAATCAAAAATTGTTTTTTGCGGCAATGGTTCTCAAAAATGCAAAGAGGTTATAAAACACGAAAATGCAATATTTTTAGACGATATTGTTCCGCTAAGTATAAATATGATAGCAGATGCAGAAAAGAAATTTGCAGAGAAAGATTTTGTAGATACGGCATATTTTGAGCCGTTTTATGCAAAGGAATTTATGGCAACAAAAGCAAAGAGTTTTTTACAGAATTAACAAGATTTACAGGATAAACATATTTAAATTTGTCAATCTTGAAAATCTTGTTAATCTTGTAAAAAAATAATAAAAATGAAATTAATCGGAAAAACGCTATCGGAATTGCAGCAAATTTGCGCCGAACTTGATATGCCGAAATTTACTGCAAAGCAAATCGCGGAGTGGCTTTATGTGAAACGTGCGCAGAGTTTTGCCGAAATGACGAATATTTCTGCAAAAAACCGCGAACTTTTGGACAGCAAATTTTCAATCGGTTTGCAGCCATATTCTTTGGTTTCGGAGTCGGCGGACGGCACAAAAAAATATCTTTTCAAAACCGAACACGGTGCGGTTGAAAGTGTCTATATTCCTGAAAATGAGCGACATTCGCTTTGTGTTTCGTGTCAAGTGGGCTGCAAAATGAATTGTGAATTTTGTATGACGGCAAAAATGGGTTTTGCAGGCAATTTGTCGGCGAATGAGATTGTAAATCAGATACTTATGATTGACGAAAGCGCGAAACTCACCAACCTTATTTTTATGGGAATGGGCGAGCCGTTTGACAATACTTCCGAAATTATTAAGGCAATAGAGATTTTGACAGCGGCTTGGGGCTTGGCAATGAGCCCGCGCCGAATTACCGTGTCGTCAATCGGTTTGATGAGCGGAATGAGGGAATTTTTGGACAAAACCCAATGCCATTTGGCGATAAGTTTGCACAACCCTTTCGGCAGCGAGCGAGAAAAAATGATGCCCGTAGAAAAGGCATTTCCGATAGAAAAAATTGTTGCCGAACTAAAAAAGCACGACTTTGCGCACCAACGCCGCATTTCGTTTGAATACATTGTGTTTGAGGGAATTAACGACACGCCGCGCCACGCGCTCGGCATTGTGAAACTGCTAAAAAATATTCCTTGCCGCGTAAATCTTATTCGTTTTCACAAAGTTGAAGGACTTGATTTACATTCGCCAAATATGCAAAAAATGGAGGAGTTCCGCGACTATCTTTCTGATAATCATATAATTTGCACAATTCGCCGTTCGCGTGGAGAAGATATTTCGGCGGCGTGTGGGCAGTTGGCGGTTAGAAGTTAGTTAAGTTAATTTATGAGTATTTTGTTGTTTTAAATAAAAAATGTATTTTTGCAATCGAAAATTTGTATCACTTAAAATAAACAAAGATTATGAAATATATTGACATATATAAGTTGCTAAAAAACAGCAGCAACTATACCGACCACAAAATAACAATCTCAGAAAAGATTGAGATGCGCAATTTTACTTTTACCTCAAAAAATTGCGATATTTTACCTTACGATTTGGCTGACGACTCAGAAAATACAAACGAAATACTTGATATTCACGACTCTGACGTAAAAGATAATATTTCGTTTCGATACCATATTTTTTACCCGACAGGCACAGAAAAAACAGACAAAGTTATTTTTATGTTTCACGGCTTTAACGAAAAATATTGGTACAAATATTTGCCTTGGGCAAAGCATATTGTGGAAACAACAGGCAAAGCGGTGGTACTGTTTCCAATCGCTTTTCATATGAACCGCGCACCACACGAATGGAGCAGCATTCGACTTATGAACGAGATTAGTAGTTGCCGCAAAAAGATTTTTCCCGATATTATAAATTCTTCACTGTCGAATGCAGCCATAAGCACCCGTATGCATACTAAGCCACAACGCTTTTTGTGGTCGGGCTTGCAGACGTATTACGATGTGATACAATTTATTGACGAATATAAATCGGGGCAACATTCGTTTATCGCACCCGATGCCGAAGTTGATATTTTTGCCTATTCTATTGGTGCATTTTTGGCAGAAATTTTGTTGATGACAAATCATAAAAATTATTTTGACAAATCGAAATTGGTTATGTTTTGCGGTGGCGCGGTGTTTAATCGCTTATCGCCTGTGTCGAAGTTTATACTTGATAGCCAAGCAAATGTAGCGCTCTATTCCTACATCGTGGAGCATCTTGAAAGCCATTTAAAAACAGACGAAAAATTGAGATATTATCTGTGCGAACGCCCCGAAGGAATAAGTTTTCGCAGTATGTTGAACTATGGCGTTATGAGCGATTTAAGGGAGGAGCGTTTGCGCGATATAAGCGATAGATTGCTTGCAGTGGCTCTGAAGCAAGATGCGGTTGTGCCGCCATACGAGGTGGCAAACACGCTGCAAGGCAAATACAGAGATATTCCTGTGAGGGTTGATATTCTCGATTTGCCTTATCAGTATAAGCACGAAGACCCTTTTCCTGCTTTGGAAAATATAGCTGATGAGGTTGATGCGGCTTTTAAACGCGTGTTTGAACCAATAGTTAATTTTTTAGTCAGGTAATAAAAAAAAACGAATAATGTTGATTTTGAGGTAAATAAAAAAATGGAAGCAAGAATTGACAAATATCTTTGGACAGTACGACTTTACAAAACGCGCTCTTTGGCAGCAGAGGCGTGTAAAAAAGGGCAAATTTTTGTTGCGGGAACAGCAGCAAAGCCATCACGTGTAGTGCGTGTAGGCGAAGAAATCAAGGTAAAACGTCCACCAATACTCTACTCTTTTAAGATTTTGCAAATACCGACAGGGCGGCTCGGTGCGAAATTAATTGCCGACTATCTGCAAAACACCACTACCCCTGACCAACTACAACTACTCGAAATACTAAAAATTGACCAGAAAAACAACCGAATGCGAGGCACAGGCAGACCAACAAAAAAAGAACGCAGAAATCTTGAGGAATTTATAGACGAACAGCCCTATTTTGTTGATGACGGTTGGGAATTTGAGAGTTAATTAAAATTTGAAAATTATTTTGTAATTTTGCACATTAAATATATAAATCCAAAAAAGTTATGATTAGTTTTGAAAAAATCAGTAAATTTAATTTGAAATATGAAATGTTGTATCGTTATATACGGCTTGTTCATAATTTCATTTTTTATAAAAAGTTCGATGTACTGCACGCAGAACGCATTCCAAAAGGCGTTCCTGTGGTGGCAATTTGCAACCACCAAAATGGTTTGTCCGATGCTTTGGGCATTCTTTTTGCCTTTGACAAAGACGGACGGCGTCCGGTTTTTATTGCCCGAGCCGATATTTTCCGTAAAAACCTTTGGGCAAAATTGCTCAGATTTTTGAAAATTATGCCCGCTTTTCGCGCTCAGGACTCTTGGGCTGGTAGCGGCGATGTTGCCGAAAACAGCGCTATTTTTAACCTCTCTGCGCGAATTTTGGCGGAAGAAAACAAAGTTGTTTGTCTCTTTCCGGAAGCGGGGCATCAAGATAACAGAACGCTCGGTAATTTCAAAAAGGGCTTTGCGCGTATCGCTTTTCAGGCGGCGGAAATGCTCAATTTTGAAAAGCCGATTTATATTTTGCCTATGGGCAACCACTATTCAAATTATTTTACTATTCAATCAAATTTGATGATAAATATCGGCGAGCCGTTTGAGTTTTCTGATTTGTACCCGATTTACAAACAGCACCCCGAAAGAGCGCAAAAAATGCTTGCCGACAGAGCACGTCCGATTATCGAAAATTTGATGCTAAACATCAGAGATGCAAAGCATTACGAGCATTATGATATGCTCAGAAATATGTATGAAAAGGACTTGGTAAAAGAAAGAGGACAAAAAGTTTCCTATTTTCCAAATCTACTTCAGGCAGACAAAGACATAGTTTCGGAGGTAGAAAATTTGGAAAAAGAGAACCCCGAAAAATTTGATGTACTGATGAAAAAAACTTTCCAATACATCAGATTAACCGAAAAATTGCATTTGAGAGATTGGGTTTTCCGTCAAAAACTTTCATTTATCGGCACAATTGGGCGTTTTATTTTAGGTATCATTTTGTTTCCGTTTATCGCTTTCGGTTTTATAAATAATTTCATTCCGTTCAACGCCAGCACGCTGATAACTAGAAAGATAAAAGACCAAATGCTGCACTCTGCGTTTCATCTTGTTATGGGTTCGCTATTAACTTTCCCGCTTTGGTATCTTATTATTTTCTTAATTCTCTTGATTTTTGTAAAATGGTGGGTTGCACTGATTTACATAGCAACATTGCCGTTAAGTTTGATACTCTATTTACGCGGAAAAATAATGTGGATAAAACTTTACAACCGCATTCGCAGATTTAGATTTGTTTTCACAGGTAACAGATTTTTCAATGAAGCGGTAGAGTTGAGAAAAGATATTATAAAGATTTTAAAAGAAACTTTGAGAACTAAAAACTAAAAATTAAAAGTTAAAAAGTAGTAACTCAAAATAACTTTTAGTTTTTAACTTTTAACTAAAAAACAATGACCATTCCCGAAATATCAAGCACTTACGTTTGGGTAAATAAAAATTTGTCCGAGAAAAAATTTGCGGCGGCGTTTTATCTAATCAACCAACTTTTGAAGGAGTTGAACGATTATAATCTGAATTGCCGTTACGAAGAACTTGTCGGTTTTTACCGCAACATTCTGAATTTCAGATTGTCGGATGCGGAAGAAAACAACAAGGATTCCGTTTTCAACCATTTTTTGACAAATCTATATTCGCTTGCCGAAAACACCAAAGAGCAACTTTTTATCAGGCATTCGAGCCGTCTTGAATATTTTCAGATTCGGGCGTTTGCGGCTGATTCGCGCTATTTTATTCCAAAAGAGGTGCAAAGTTTCGGAAATATTTATGATATTTTGCTAAATCATTATCTTTCTGTTAATGTTAATGATATGATTAACAAGCAATTAACAGAAGAAGCCGAAAATCGTTTGTATGCAAAACATCAGCGTTTTTTGGGTTTTGCGTTCAATAGTATTTGGCTTTCGTTCAAAAATGATGATGCCGATTTGGAGCCGATAAAAAATATTTTAGATGACGAAAATATTGGTCTTGATGCAAAATGTATCGCCATTTCTGCACTGACACTCAATATTTTACGCATTTTTAATACAAAAAAATTGGAAATTTTGTTTTATGCTGTGGAAAGTGAAAGTCAAGAAATTCGTCAGCGCGCTTTGGTTGGCGTTATGCTTTTACTTGCAAAATTTGGACATTATTTTAAATCGGACGAAAAACTCAAAAACCGCTTTTTGTCTTTTATAGAAGAAAATGGTTGTCTAAATGAAATGGAAAGCATTGTTTTTCAACTGATTAGAACGTCAGAAACGGAAGGAATTACACGGAAGATTGAAGAGAATATTTTTCCCGAATTTATGAAATTGTCGCCTGCTATTCGCCAAAAATTTAAAGATATGGGCGAAGAAAAGAAGAAAAAAGAAGAAAAAGAGGGTGAAGAAAACGAAGAGAATACAGACGAAACTGAAGAGAAAAACGAAGATGAAAGCAACGATTGGGAAGAATTTTTTGAAGATAAAATTGATTCTGAAAAAATGATGGAGTTTGGCGAAATGCAGATGAGCGGCTCAGACGTAAATGCAAGCACTTTTGCGCAGATGAAACAATTTCCGTTTTTTAATGCAACGGAAAATTGGTTTTTGCCTTTCGACAAAGAGCACCCTGTGATGAAACTGCTTGCCAAAAAGAAAAAATCGCTTGTTACGATGCTGATGAAAAATTACGCGCTTTGCAATTCGGACAAATATGCGCTGGCGATTAATTTCATAAATCTGCCAGACAAAGAGCGCAACGGAATGGAAAATGCAATGAAAGCGCAAAAAGAGCAATTTGAAGAGATGGTTAAAGAGTTGAAAAGTTTACACAAAAATTCGGAAGAAAAAATCATCGCAAACCATTATATACAAGACCTTTACAGGTTTTTTACGCAGCACCCGAGACATCACGATTTTGAAAATCCGCTCAAAGAAATCACAAGTTTGATTAACAAAAGTATTTTTTACACCATTTTTTCCGACAACGAAAAAATCAAAAATATTGCAGGTTATTATTTTGCGTATAATCATTATAATCAAGTGCTTAGATTGTATTTGAGAATTTTTGACCACAAAAAACCCGACTTTGAAGTTGCCCGAAAGAGTGGTTATTGCTACCAAAAAAACGGACAAATCAAAGAGGCGTTGCGTTTTTATATGATTGCCGAAAATATTGAGAAAAATGATGTTTGGGTACTAAAACGTATGGCGTTTTGTTACAGAAAATCGGGTAATTATCGCGCCGCAGCTGATTGTTATAGCAGAATTTTAGAGAATACCGCAGAGGATTTAAAACTGATTTTCAGTCAAGCGATGTGCTACATCGAAAGCGGAAATATCGAAGAGGCGTTGCCGTTGCTGCACAAAATCAACTACTTAAAGCCCGATTACCCGAAAATAAAAAGCGTGCTGCTTTGGTGCAATTTTGTTTGCGGAAAATTTGAACAGGCAAAAGATTTATCACAAAAAGTACTAAACGAAAAGCCCGATATTCAGGACTTTATAATTACTGCAAATGTTCATTTGGCTTTGAACGACAAAAAAACCGCTTTGGAATTTTACCAAAAAGCATTGTATATGTCGCCAAATTTTGACGCTTTTTACGAAATTTTCAAACACGACCGCGAGCGTCTTGTAAAATTTGGCGTAAAAAATTCCGATATTGATTTGCTTTTTGAAATTGCGTTAGTAGAAAAATTGCCAACAATCTAACACTATTAAATATGAAAAAAAGTTTTTTTATAATATCTTTGTTGCTTTGCATATCGCTGTTTTGTTGCGTATTCCCTGCGAAATTAAAATTGGAAAATACTTGTTTTCAATATGTTGAAATATCTAAAGGGACAAAAAAAGCCATTGATGACTATAAGAAGCACTGCAACAATGAGTATATGTTGACTTTAATGTATCATCACAATGATTCAGATTCTGCTATATTTACTTTGAATGATGGCTCTAATGTTCTTTCTTTTATGGAAAGTCCCACTAAATATTATTCTGTGTATAAAGGCAGAATGATTTTGATATACAACGGCGAAGAAAAGGAATTTAACCCAACAACAGAAGATATAGAACATTTTATTCATTTTTTATCTGATTTCGATAAAGATAAAATTGTTAAATTTGATTGGGAAAAGAAAGAACTTGTAAGACAGTACAAAGGTATTGGTTGGGAATATGACCCGCCATTTATTAAATATTATGTTGATAATAATAGAATTATTCGCAAATATGAAATAACTGACGGAAGTATGAGTTACCCCGAAAGACGTTATAAAATTGATTGGACTTTTGATAAAAACTAATCTAAAATAATATTTATGGACTTAAAATCAGTTATTACGCATCGCTTGGTAAAGAGCGAGGACTTGAACCACCATAAAACGCTTTTTGCGGGGCGTTGCGCGGAATGGTTTGTGGAGTCGTCTTTTATTGTGGTGGCGACATATCTTCCGCCCTCAGAGGTTGTTTGTTTGAAAATTCACGGAATGGAGTTTTTGCATCCAATTCACGCGGGCGATGTACTGACTTTTGAAAGCAAAATTGCCGCAAATGGCAAAAGCACATTGACAGTATTTACACGAGTGTATAAAGATAGAACGCCTGAAATTACCTTTTGCGAGGGCTTTGCAACTTTTGTGCACGTAGATGAACATACTGTGCCAACACCTCACGGCATCGTAATAGAGCCCAAAACAGATGAAGAAATGCGCTTATACGAAGAAGCGCGTAGTTTGGTGCTTGCCTCTAAAAAAGTGCCAAAAGCACACGGATAACACGGATTAGACAGATAAACACGGATTTTTTTGTAGAAATCCGTGTTTTATTATCTGTGTAAATCTGTTAAATCTGTGTTATCCGTGTGCTACGGTACTTTGAAAATCAGCATAAAAAGTCCAAACATTCTAAAATTTGGGCTTTTTTTGCGTTTTGATTTATTCTAACTTCTCCAATATCAGCGAGCAAGGTAAAATTTATTTCGTTGGAAGAATTTTTTTTGTCGTGCTGCATAATGTCAAAAATTTCCTGTGAATTTTTGCACGAAAAATTTAGCGCAGGGTAATTTTCTTTCACAAAATAGAGCAATCGCAAAACCTCTTCTTTACTGAAATTAAGCAAGATATGCGACAAAAGCAGTTCGCAAACCATTCCCCAAGCCACCGCTTGTCCGTGCAAAAGTGGTTTGTCGGTTTTGTGCGAAAACGCCTCAAATGCGTGTCCGAAAGTATGCCCAAAATTCAACGCTTTTCGCTCTTTTTTGTCAAATTTGTCAATTTTTAAATAATGCTGCTTGATTTCTAAATTTTGCAAGATTATTTTTTCTATGTCATTTCGACCAACGGGAGAAATCGGTTGTTGTTTGCACGCGATTTCTCCTTTCAGTCGAAATGACAGGGTATTTTCAAGAGCAAATGTTTCATCAAGTAAATTTTTGCTGCTGATGTAGCCATATTTCAACATTTCAGCATAACCCGAAAAAATATCTTCTGTGTTCAATGTCTTAAAAAAATCGATATTGATAAACACCGCTTTTGGCTCGGCAAATGCGCCTATTTCGTTTTTGTAACCGAAAAAATTAAACCCAGTTTTTCCACCGACAGCAGCATCAACAGCAGCAAGCAGCGTTGTCGGAATATTTGCAAAGTCCATTCCGCGCTTAAAAGTTGCCGCCGCAAAACCGCCCAAATCGCACACCGCACCGCCGCCGATATTAACAAGCAGAGAAGTGCGTTTTGCGCCGTTTTCGGTTAAAAAACGCCAAATTTGAGTAATCGTTTCAAGTGTTTTGTGCTCTTCGCCAGATTTTATGGTAATTTTCTGACAATCAGCCAAATAAGGAACTTCTTTTAATATTTTCGGCAAACAAAATTTTTCCGTATTTTCATCGCACAACAAAAAAATATCATTTCGATATTTTTTTATAAATTGCTGAAAATCAGAGAAATTTGTTGTTATTGTTTCCATTCAATGAAGGACTAATAATCAGATAACTAAAATTAAAGGGTTAGATTTACAAATATATTTTATAAATGATTCATATTCATTTAACCCTTTATTTATACCTACACGATACTCTTGTTGAAAACTATATTCGTAACCTCTTGGTTTTTCGGGTAATGTTTCAAAGAACCCCATTTGAGTATTGTTGATATCTACAAATACTCTACCATAATTGTCCTCATTTATACTTATATTCCAAATTGAATTATTGCCCCATTTAATGCAAATTCCAAATTGAGTCTTATATCTTTCAAATAAAGATTCTACAAATTCATAAAGGTTAGATTTTTTTTTTCATTGATGTAATTTATATTTATAATTTTATTTTGTCAGTTTTATCAAAATGTTAAATAATTTTCTGCAAAGATACAAAAAAATATTTTCAAAAATAAAAACTTTTTCAAATAAGAAAAAATATTTAATATAAACTAAAAAAATTACTTTTATGTCAAAAGTTTAGTTTATATCAAAAACTTTTTGTACTTTTGCCGAAAATTTAGTTTATATCAAAAACTTTTAATATGAAAAACGACATTATTATAAGAGAAAAATATCTCAACAAAGTTATTCCTTTTATTGAGAAGCAGTTGATAAAAGTATTCACAGGGCAACGCCGCGTGGGTAAAAGTTATATACTTAAACAAACCATTCAGCACATAAAAAACGCTGATAATCAAGCAAATATCATTTATATTGATAAAGAGGACTTGAATTTTGAAAGCATCAAAACCACTATTGATTTAAATGATTATGTGAAGCAAAACACAGACGAAAAAGTAAAAAATTACCTCTTTATTGACGAGATACAGGAAATTGATAATTTTGAAATTGCTTTGCGAAGTTTGCTTTTGAATCCAATTTATGATATTTATTGCACAGGCAGCAATGCAAATATGTTGTCGAGTGAGTTAAGTACTTATTTATCAGGCAGATATATAGAAATTCAAGTTAATTGTCTTTCGTATTCGGAATTTTTGCAATTTCACAAACTCAATGAAAATAAAAAATCGCTGAATTTATTTATGCGCTACGGCGGGTTGCCATATTTAAAGCATTTGGAACTCAAAGATGAAATCGTATTTGACTATCTAAGAGGCGTTTATAACACAATTTTGTATCGTGATATTGTGAAACGGCACGGCTTGCGCAACGCTGCTTTTTTGGAAAATCTTACTCGTTTTCTTGCCGATAATATCGGGCAACTTTTTTCAGCAAAAAACATCAGCGATTATCTAAAATCGCAGCAAACAAAGGTTGCTGTTTCGCAAATCATTGATTATCTGCACTATTTGGCGCAATCATTTATGATACATCGCGTTGGCAGAATGGAAATTGCAGGTAAAAAAATCTTTGAAATCGGTGAAAAACTCTATTTTGAGGACATCGGTTTGCGTAATGCTTTTTGGGAATATCGCCCCGATGATATTGCAAAAATAATGGAAAATGTTGTATATAAACATTTGATTTACAACGATTATGAGGTAAAAGTTGGTCAAATCGGCGATAACGAAATAGATTTTGTTTGCAAAAAAAACGGCGAATATCTTTATGTGCAGGTTTGTTATTTGCTGCACAGCCAAAAAACTATCGAGCGTGAGTTTGGAAATTTGGAAAAAATAAAAAATAATTACCCCAAAGTCGTTGTTTCAATGGACGATTTTGAGGGCAATACACGAAATGGAATACAGCATTTTAGATTAAATGAATTTTTGTTGAGTTAGTTTTTTGCTGCTTCACTTTCAATTTTGTAACGATTTACGGCTGTTACAAAAAATTTATATTCTTTTTTATTTTTAGTTAAATCGGTAATATCTAAGCAGTTATCTCGTGTGGTTTTTAAAATATTTTTGGGGTTGTTGAAGTCCGTTTTTGCATTTTTTTCAAAATAATAGACCACATAATAGAGAGCATCATTTTGAGGCGGGTTGTCCCAATAAAGAAAGGTCTTTTTCATATCGTTGTTTTCCACAACACGCACATTTTCAGGTGGTTGCGGTTTTTCGGCAGTAGAAGAATTTTTTGCAGGCACAAGCGCGTAATACTTAAAAAAGTTGTTTTTCAATTCATTGTTGATTTTCATTCTGTTTTCCATTAAAGCCACCACGCTATACAAGCCAACACCTTGAATATTAGCGAATTGCTTGTTGTAATTCATCTGTCGAGCAAGTTCGTTGCCGTTGCGCCACACACCCGCATTTACGCCAAGCCCCGATGCAAAAAGCCCTATGTAGAGATTGCAGCCGTAGGTGTTTTTGTTCCACCAGTCCGCAAGCACCGAATAGTCGGCGTTTTTATGCCCAATTTCCCAATAAAGTTGAGGCATAACATAGTCAATTTTGCCCTCTTTTTGCCATTTTAAAACATCGGCGTAGAGGTCGTCATAATTTGTAAGTGCCCTTGTATCAGAGCCTTTTGGGTCGCGGCTTTTGTTGCGCCACACACCAAATGGACTAACGCCAAACTCAACCCAGGGCTTGATTTCCTTTATTGTTTTGGACATTATGTCAATGGCGAGATTTACGTTATCACGCCGCCAGTCGTTTTTGTTTGTAAAACCGCGATGTTCGGTTTTAAATGCCTCAGCATCAGGGAATTCCTCGTTGCGAATTGGGTAAGGGTAAAAATAGTCGTCAATGTGAATTGCCGCAATATCGTAGCGCGAAACGATGTCTGCAACAATTTTTTTCAGATATTGCCGTGTCTCTTCGTATGCGGGATTGAAGTAATATTGCGTGCCGTATTTTACAAAAATTTTCGGATTTTTGAAGTATAAATGATTGGGATTGAGCAAATTAAGGTCTTCATTATTCAAAACACGATAAGGGTTGAGCCAAACGTGAACTTCGATATTTCGCTTGTGCGCCTCCTCAATCACAAACTGCAAAGGGTCGTAAAACGGACTTGGCGCAATGCCGTGAGCGCCTGTCAAAAATCTGCTCCACGTCTCGTGTTGCGACAGATAAAAAGCATCGGAAGTCGGGCGAATTTGAAGAATTAACGCATTGATTTTCAGCACTTCAAGCGTGTCCAAAATGCGCAACATCGCTTCACGCTGACGATATGGCTCAAACTCATCTTTGGGACTCCAATCGATATTATTGACCGTTGCTATCCAAACGGCGCGCATTTCACGCTTATTTTGCGCAGAAATTGAAAAAATGTTTATGGAAATTATTAATAAAAATAATGCTTTTTTCATTTTTGATTTTTTTGAGTGCAAAGATACGAAAAAAGTTGATAGATTAATTTGTTAATATTTTTTTGTTTGAAAAAACATTAAAACAGATTAAAAAAATCTTTTGGGGTAAGATTATGTGTATCAAGCACTTTTAAAAGTGTTTTTATAGTGATATTTGTACCTTTTTCAATTCGGGAATATTGCACTCTGTCAAAACCTTTTTCGTATGCAAAATTTTCGGCACTGAGATTTGTATTTGTTTTTCGCAAATTTTTTATCTGTTTGCCAATCTCAAATAGCCGATTATCACTGAGATTTTTAGGTGTTATTTCATTCATAATTTTTTTATGCGAAAATATATTTTACACTGAATATATGTAACGGCATAAAATAAGGCGGAATATATGCTGTTATTTCAAAAAAAAGTATTACCTTTGCAAAATTATTTTTTATAACATTTAATGTCTGTTAAAGGGCAGACGTAAAGCAACATTTTTTATGATAAAAATAGACGACAGGGTTCGTTTTATTGATGAAAAAAAGCACGAACAATTTGGAATTCTTTCAGTATCTGAAATAAAAGGCGACTATGCGATACTTGTAAAGTATGATTATAATTTACTTGGGCAACCACCTATGCCTGTAAAATTTGAAGAAATAAAATTAGTACTTAATTAAAAAAAACTTTTAAAAATAAAAAATATGCGAAAATTTATTTATTTAATTTTATGTGTTTCATTTTTAACGAGTTGCAACACTTTTACAAGTAATATTAGACTTGTGAGAAATTCTTTTTTAGATTTTGACCAATCAACAACAATTGGTGAGGCTTTAGATAATTATCAATATTTTATCAAGACCGAATGGACTGAATTTACTACTGAACAAGGTAAAGAAGTAGTTGAATTTTATGGTTATTTTGAAGATAGAGTAGAATATAAGGAAGGTATGCAGTCTTTCGGCTACCCTTTTAATTTAGAAATTATTGATGGGTTTGTAGAGGAAAAAGGAATTGTATTAATACAATTTTTAATGAATAAAGATAGAATGTTAGATGATGAGGGGCATCGTTTTAAAGTTGTATATGTAGGTCATATAGAAAATGGCAGAAAAATGCTTCCTGTTAAAAGGTTCTTGCCTGATATATATAACAATAAAGGAATAGGTTCTGTATATTGGTTGAAACAATAAAATAATGCAGTCAAAAAAAAATCTCACAAAATATGTGAGATTTTTTTATTCAATTTTCTTTTTTTCTTTAATTTTAAATGTATAACCGAGCGTGTAATTGAACGCAAAGCCAGTGTCGCCTGTTAAACCATAACCCGCAACATACCAAAGTTTCGTTTTGTCTTTTGAGGCGTGGAAAGCCGTTTTCAGACGCACATTCCAGCCCATTGTGAAGCCGCTTTTTATATCAACACGAATGCCTCCAACAATCTCTAACCAACCCGCAAAAACGCCCGAACTGCTAAAACTCATTGTTTCGCTTTCGCCCCAATAATCAGACGTAACTTTCACATTATTAATCTGATACGGCATTATTCCAAAGCCATAACGTGCGGCAACAAAAGGGTACGAGCGAATAACTTTCGGCGCGCCCTCTTTGGTTACATTTTTCATTAAATTATAATTAAAACCGATGCGGAAAAACGGCGCAGAGGTTTTGTAGGAACTTCCGTTTGGCAAAGTTGCGTTGATGCTGCCAAAACCGCCCTCTATGGTCGGAAAAATTTTGTCAAAAAGGTTTATATCTGCTTGAATTTCAAATGTTCTCACGCTTTTATCAACAATTATTCCCATAAATGGCGAGGCAATGTCGGCGTGCAGCGAAAAACCGCGCACAACGGGTTTTGTATAAAGATTTCTGACCTCTTTTTCGCGCGGCGGCTCGTCTGTTTGCGCTGTTGTTGTTAAGAACAAAGAGCAAAGAACAAAGAGCAAAGATATTTTTATTTTATTAAAATAATTCATAATTATTTCACCTGTCTTTAAAATAAATTCTAATATTTTTTGCTCTGTCGTCTGCTATGAAATTATTTGTAACAACCACAGAGTCAATGTTATAAAACGTATTTTCTACATCAATTATTCTATGAAAAATCAAAATGCCGCATTCGAGCGAAATAAAATTGTTTTCGTTTTCATAAAAAAAAGTTATAGTGTCGGGCGCAAGATGTTTGCGCTCAAAAATATAGGTCGTTTGCGTAGAAAGTTGTTTTAACGACAAACGTATCTCTCTGATAGTCGTATCGTTAACAAGCAAAGAGTCGTTACCCAAACCGAAAATTGTGAACGTGTCGAAATATGGGCGAGATACAAATTGTTCTTGCGCAATGTCAAATTCTGTCTTGTAAAACTCCACACCAAGCGACACAGTCGCCGTTTGCCGACATTCGCCGTCAGAGGCACAATTAACAATTAATAATGAACAATTAATAATTAATAATATTTTTAGCAAATTGATTTTTTTCATTGTTAAATGTTGATTAATTTTCCGATTTCGTTTTTCAGCAAATTTATAGCGTTTTTTGTTGCTGTTTCGGTATCGGCGTTGTACGCTTGAATGATGATTTGCGCAAGATTTATCGCTCGGTCGTTTGGACTGACCTGCGTTGCGGCGATATTAATCAGTTGATTAATGCTGTTTCTCGCGTTGATAACCGACTGCCAACATATTGCGCTGACGTAAATTTGCTGCGAAACATTGTGCTCAAACTCCTCACGCACAACCTTTAAAAGCCGCATCTGCAACTCAAAAGCCGACATTTCGGGCAGCATTTCACGGTTGAGAATTTCGTCCGGCGAAGTGCGCTCCAAAAACAGCAC